>Ga0233377_1000039_pt1 | contig 96963 bp, 85 predicted proteins | sample ElkDunMinimDraft_6_FD_191540 | JGI IMG/M metagenome (GOLD analysis project Ga0233377, IMG submission 191540) | Fecal eukaryotic communites from dung pellets of Tule Elk in California, USA - Elk Dung E36 | ecosystem: Host-associated > Mammals > Digestive system > Large intestine > Fecal | place...
ACGATGCGCGTGGCCGGACAGGCACTCAGCGAACGCGGGGGACCAGCGCACCCAAAACCGTTCGGGATGCGCGCAGTTCCGGGACGTGGGTACAAACCTCACTCCTGGACACTGTTTAGGAACGGTTCACGAGGACGTCGACGACGTCGGAGTATCCGATCCCCTTGTGGGAGAACTGTCCCGCCACCGCGAGTTTCGCGAGACCGTGGGCGGTCGAGAACAGGGCCATCACCCGGGCCTTGGGCACCGGCCCCTCCCAGGGGCCCTGCATGCCGAGCGCGGTCATCACCTGGTCGATCGCCGTCTCCAGGTCCGGGTGGTGCCCGATGGCGAACTCCGGGGCGAACACCAGCCGGTATTCCTCGCGGTGCGCGAGGGCGTACTCGACGTAGCTCAGGTAGAAGGCCCGCAGCCGGTCGCGCGGGTCGGTGGCCGCCAGGACCGCGGCGGCGACGTGCGTGCTGAGGTCGGTGATGACCCGGACGGCGAGCGCCGCCAGCAGGGCGGTCTTGTCGGCGAAGTGCCGGTAGGGGGCCGTACGGGACAGGCCGGCCAGGTCGCCGACGGCGCGGAGCGTCACGGCGTCGAGGCCCTTCTCGCGCAGCAGTCTCAGCGCGCTCTCGACCAGGCGGGTCCTGGTGTCGTCCACCATGTGGATCCCCTTTCCGCGCACGCCCTGTTGACAACGTCAACGTATCTGGTTGACACTGTCAACATGATGTTGACGACGTCAACCGGAGAGTTATGAAGACAACGGTAAACGGGCTGCCCGTCACGGCGGAGGCCGGCCCCGACGACGCCGCCGTGGACGTCCTGCGCGACGGTCTGGGCCTCACCGGTGCCAAGGCCGCCTGCCGTACCGGGGTCTGCGGCGCGTGCACGGTCATGGTGGACGGCGTACCCCAGGTGAGCTGCCTGCTGCCGACCGCCGCGCTGGAGGAGCGCGAGATCACCACCGCCGAAGGGCTCGACCACCCCGTCCAGCGGGCCCTCGCCGTCCACGACGGCCTGCAGTGCGGTTACTGCACGCCCGGGTTCGCGGTCGAGGGTGCGGCCTTCGTCGACGCCTGGCGCGCCGAGCACGGCGACGTCGCGCCACCGCGCGAGCGGATCGCCGCCGCCCTCGCCGGCCATCTGTGCAGGTGCGGTGCGTACGAGGGCATCTACGCCGCGATCGCCGCCGCCTGCCGGGGAGAGCACGACGGCGCCGCGGGGACGCCCGCCCGGGTGGAGGCGATGGACAAGGTCGCGGGCCGCGCCCGATACACGACCGACGTGCGCCTCGAAGGCCAGCTGGAAGGCGTGATCATCCGCTCGGCGAGGGCGCACGCCCGCGTCACCTCGGTCACGGTGGACGCCGCCCACGTGGTCGACCTGCTGCCGCCCGACCGTACCGTCCGCTACGCGGGCCAGCCCGTCGCCGCCGTCGCCGCTCCCACCCGCCGCGAGGCGCTGGCGATCGCGGAGGCCGCGGAGATCGGCTACGACCCGAGGCCCGCCGCGCTCGACGACGCGCCGGACGCGCCGGACGTCTACGACGCGGACTCCAAGAAGCACGTCCCCAGCTCCAGCGAGGGGATGGAGTTGCCCGGTGCCTGGAACGGCAACGTGCGCGGTCCCTTCACCCGGGCGAGCTGGCGCGGGCGCACCGCCGCCAAGCGGATCGAGGCCGCCAGGCGCGACGCCGATCCCCGCCTGGTGACCGGCACGTTCACCACCGCCGTGCAGGTCCACACCCCGCTGGAGCCGCACGCCTGCGTCGCCCACTGGGACGCCGGGGGCGACCTGCACCTGCACCTGTCCACCCAGACCGTGGTCATGGCCGCCGAGCAGGCCGCCAAGCGGTGGGACCTGCCGGTCGAACGGGTCCACATCGTCGCCGACCATGTCGGCGGCGGTTTCGGGGCCAAGGCCGGCGTCACCGTCGAGACGATCGCCGCCGTCGAGCTCGCCCGGGCCTGCGGCGCGCCGGTGCGCGTGGTGCTCAGCCGGGCAGAGGAGCTCACCGACGCGGGCAACCGCCCGGGCACCCGCACCGCCGTCGAACTGCTCACCGACGACCGGGGCGACCTCTGCGCCCTCACCATGGACGTCCGCGGGTACGGCGGCGTCGCCATCGGGTCGGCCGTCGCGCTGATGGCCCGCCTCGTGTACGGCACCGCGCCCCGGCGGCTCCGCGACTACGACGTGGTCACCAACGAGCCACCGGGCACCCCGTTTCGCGGGCCGGGGGCGCCGCCCATGCTCTGGGCACTGGAACAGGCGGTGGACGAGGCCGCCCACCGCCGGGGCGAGGACCCGATCGCGCTGCGGCGCCGCTGGGACGGCAACCGCAAACGGCACGCCCTCTACGACCTGGCCGCGGCCCTGCCCGAGTGGACGTCCAGGCCGCGCACCGGCTCCCAGACGGGGCGCTTCCGCCGGGGCGTCGGGGTGGCCGCCGCCAACTGGATCTACGCGCTCGACCCCGCCACGGAGGTGGAGTTGCGTGTGGAGGGTGACGTGGTCGTGGCCGCGACCGCGACCCAGGACATCGGGACCGGTATCCGCACCGTCATCGCCGGCATCGTGTGCGAGGAGCTCGGACTGCCCGCCGAGCGCGTCCGCGTCGAGATCGGCAGGACGGGCACCGTGTACGGGCCGCCCTCGCTCGGCAGCCGCACCACGGCCTCGGTGGCCCCCGCCGCGCGCGACGCCGCGCGGCGCCTGCGAAAGCTGGGCGTGACCGACGGCGCGAGGGTCGTGGGCGGGCGCCGCCGCGACCGGCGCGGCTACGTCACCCCGTTCCCGGTGAGCGGTATGGCGGTCGGCCGGGGGTTCAGCGGTTCGGTCCACGTCACCGAGGTCGAGGTCGACACCCGTCTCGGCACCGTCAGGCCGCTTCGGGTGTGGGCCGGGATCGCGGCGGGTCACATCTACGCCGAGCGGCCGGCGCGCAGCCAGTGCGAGGGTGGCGTCATCCAGGGCATCGGCTACGCCCTGTACGAGGAGCGGCTGGTCGACCCGGTCACGGGACACGTTTTGACCGCGAACCTCGACGACTACCGCATCCCCGGCATCGGCGACACCCCCGAGATCACCGTGCACTTCCACCGCGACGGGTGGGACCACGTCAACGGCAACGGCGTCGGGATCGGAGAGGTCTCCACGGTCGGTGTGGCCGCCTCGGTGGGCAACGCCGTCCACAACGCCACCGGCTGGCGCCCTCGCGACCTGCCCATCCGCCCTGACCGGCTCCTCGAAGGGATCACCCGTTGATCGTCTCCGCACGGCCGGCCCCGTACCCGGCCCCCGGCAGAGGGTGGCCGACGGTCCTCGCCCCGGAGCGGGCCCCCCGGATCCCCACACTGGAAGGTGTTCGATGACCGTACTCACCGACCTCGGCGAGGCCGTACGGCGCGGGGGCGAGTTCCGCGCCGGAGGAACCGACCTGATGGGCCGTCGCGCGGCCGGACCGCACGTGGACCTGCGCGGCCTGCCCGACCTGTCCGGCGTCACCTGGCAGCCGGACGGCTCCGTCAGGATCGGCGCGCTCACCACGGTCGCGCGGGTGGCCCGCGACGCGCGCCTCGGCGCCGCCCACCCCTGCCTGGCGCTGACGGCGGCGGGCCTGGCCACGCCTCAGATCCGGGAGGTGGCCACCGTCGGGGGCAACCTGCTGCAGCGCAACCGCTGCGCCTACTTCCGCAATCCGGCCTTCTCCTGCCACCAGAACGGCGGCGACCACTGCCCGGCCCGTGCCGGGCTCTCCCCGAACGCCGCGATCCTCGACAGTGGCCCGTGCGTCGCGCCGCACCCGTCGTCGCTGGCGGTGGCCCTGCTCGCCTGCGACGCCTCCGCCGAGACGCACGACAGGGCCCCGTTCCCCGTCGCCGACCTGTACGGGGACGGCTCGGACCCCTCCCGCGACCATCTTCTGCACCCGGGGGAGATCCTCACCTCCGTCCTGCTGCCGCCCCCCGCGCCCGGGGAGCGGGCCGCCTACCACCGGGCGATCGGCAGGTCCGAGGCCGAGTGGCCGCTGGTGGAGGCGGCGGCGCGGCTGGTCACCGACGAGGGGAGGATCACCCTCGCCAGGGTGGCCGTGGGGGGTGTCGCCCGCGTCCCCGTACGCCTGCCCGAGGTCGAGGAGGCACTCCTGGCGGGCGAGTCCCTCGACCGGGCGGCGGAACGGGCGGCCGCCCGGTGCGCTCCGGCGGCCCGTAACCACTACAAGATCGCGCTGCTCGCCGGGACCGTCCTGGAGGTGCTGGAACGCGCGGGCGGAACCGGCGAGACCCGCTGACCGGCCGGCGCCCCGCCGCTCCACCGTCACGGGGGCAGGCGTCCCGGCGGGGGAGCCCGTGGCGCGGGAGGGCGAGGTCGGCACCTTCGGGAAGGCGTCCCGGAGGTGCGACGCGGTGTCGGGGCGGGCCACTGGGGGCGCGGAGCCACGAGCGGGCCGGGCGTGTCGTGACCTGGCCCACCTCATGGGCGACGGAGACCGATCAGTGATCTACTTTGTAAAGGCGATGGGGCGGGTGAAAATCCTCCACCGGAAGACCCACGACCTTCACCGATCAGGAAGGCGAGGGTGAATCCGGTAGGCAGAGCTCACCTCAGGGTGGTCGCGAGGTGTTTGGCGAGTCCCTCGGAGGCGGCCCTGACCATCTCCAGCACCTCGGCGAAGCCCTCGCGCTCGCCGTAGTAGGGGTCGGGCACCTCGGCGCCCTCGGGGGCGGCGGGGTCGAAGGAGCGGAACAGGCGCACGTCCGCGCCCGCGGGGGCGAGGCGGCGCAGGGCGCCGAGGTTGTGGGCGTCCATGGCCAGGACCAGGTCGACCCGGTCGTACCAGTGGCTCAGGAACTGCCTGGCCCGGTGCTTCGAGCCGTCGTAGCCGTGGTCGGAGAGCGTCTCGGCGGCTCGCGCGTCCATCGGGTTGCCCTGGTGCCAGCCGCCGGTGCCCGCGCTGTCGACCGTGACGAGGTCGCCGAGGCCGTGGTCGTCGAGGGTCTTTCTCAGGACGACCTCGGCCATGGGGGAGCGGCAGATGTTTCCCAGGCACACCACGCATATGTGATAACTCATGCTTATCAGGATGCCGCCTGCCCGGGGTGGGGCGGCAGGGAGATCGGCGGGTGGATCTCCCGAGGCCGGCGCGGGCCCCGGTGGGTCTGGCCGAGGGGGACCGGGGCCGGTCGCGTGGTGCGGGGTGGGGGAGCGGTTCAGCCCAGGGCGTGGTCGAGGTTGAACGCGGCGCTGATCAGTGAGAGGTGGGTGAAGGCCTGGGGGAAGTTGCCGAGTTGCTCGCCGGTTCGCCCGATCTCCTCGGCGTACAGGCCGAGGTGGTTGGCGTAGGTGAGCATCTTCTCGAACGCGAGCCGTGCCTCGTCCAGGCGTCCGGCTCTGGTGAGTCCTTCGACGTACCAGAACGAGCAGATCGAGAAGGTTCCCTCCTCGCCGCGCAGTCCGTCCGGGCTGGCTGAGGGGTCGTAGCGGTAGACCAGTGAGTCGGACACCAGGTGTGTGCCGAGCGCGTCGAGGGTCGACAGCCATTTGGGGTCGGCGGGGGAGATGAACTTCGTCATCGGCATCATCAGCACCGAGGAGTCGAGGACGTCGTCGTCGAAGTGCTGGACGAATGCCTGGAGTTCCTCCGACCAGCCGCGTCGCATGATCTGCCGGTAGATGGTGTCGCGGGCCAGTTGCCAGCGCGCTGTGTCGGCGGGCAGTCCGCGGTGGGCGGCTATTCGCATGGCCCGTTCGATCGCCACCCAGCACATCAGCCGTGAGTAGACGAAGTCCTTGCGGCCGCCGCGCGTCTCCCATACGCCCTCGTCGGGCCGGTCCCAGTTGTCGCAGACCCAGTTCACCAGGGTGTGGACGTCGTCCCAGAGGGCGCTGGATATGGGCCGGTGCCATTTGTCGTAGAGGTAGATGGAGTCGAGGAGGGCGCCGTAGATGTCCAGTTGGAGTTGGCTCACCGCGGAGTTTCCGATGCGCACCGGGGCGGAGCCTCGGTAGCCTTCCAGGTGGGGTAGTTCGATCTCGGGGAGTTCGGCGCGTCCGTCGAGGCCGTACATGATCTGCAGGGGGCCCGAGGGTCCGCCGTCGTCGTCGCGGCTGACGTGCCGGGAGAGAAATCCCATGAAGGCCTCGGCCTCCTCGCTGAAGCCCAGGCGCAGCAGGGCGTACACGCAGAACGCCGAGTCGCGGATCCAGACGTACCGGTAGTCCCAGTTGCGCTCTCCGCCGATCTGTTCGGGCAGGCTGGTGGTCACGGCGGCCACGATCCCGCCGGTCGGTGCGTAGGTGAGGAGTTTCAGGGTGAGGGCGGAGCGGTGCACCATCTCTCGCCATCGGCCTCGGTAGGTTGACGAGGACAGCCAGTGGCGCCAGTACGTCACGGTCGCGGCGAACTCCTCCTCGGCCTCTTCGATCGGGCATGAGCGCGGCGTGAGGTCGTCGCCGAATCTGTCGAGGGCGAATACCGCGCATTCGCCTTCGTTGAGTTTGAATTCCGAGCGCACGTCTTGGCCGTCTGTTTCCAGGGTGGTGCTGGAGGACAGGGTGAGCGACAGTGACGGTGACTCGAAGATCGCCCGGTTCTGGGAGAGGCTCAGGAGGTGGGGTTGTCTGCCGTAGTCGAAGCGTGGAGCCACCCGGGCGTGGAAGGACAGTGATCCGCGTACGCAGTTCACTCGCCGGATGAGCCGGTGCCGGGTGTCGTCGCAGGTGCCGCCGATGATCGGCATGAAGTCCTGGATCTCGCCCACTCCGTCGGCGGCGAAGAAACGGGTGATCAGTACGTTGGTGTCGGGGAAGTAGAACTGCTTGGTGCTCGCCGGTGTTCGCGGGCTCAGTTCGAATGATCCGCCCCGGTTCGTGTCCAGGAGGGAGCCGAACACGCTGGGGGCGTCGAAGCGCGGGCAGCAGTACCAGACGATGGTGCCGCCGGTGTCGACCAGTGCTGCGGTTCGCAGGTCGCCGATGAGTCCGTGGTCGGCGATGGGCCGGTATCCGCAGGCGTTCGCCGGGTCCTGGCGAGCGGGTTTCGCCGCTGTCATGTCGGCCTTCTCACGTCGCGAGCAGGGCGCTTCTCGTCCTCAAGTTACGTGGCCTGGTCGCCTTTCGGGTTGTGTCCCGTGTCAAGGGGTTGGCAAGGTTTCGCGCCGGGGCAGGCAAAGGGGGGCCCGATGGCGGTTGTGTGACCGGGCGCCGGTGTGCGTGTTCTGGGGTTGTTCAGGTGCTTTCTGAGCGTCCCAGTCGCCAGTAGCCCATGAAGGCGACCGAGGAGCGGTCGATGCCGGCCTCCTGCACGAGGTGGCGGCGGAGTAGTTTGACCATGCCCGCCTCGCCGGCGAGCCAGGCGTACAGTCCGTTGTCCTTCGTGGACTGGGGGACCTCCCAGAGGATCTCTGTGTCGACGTCGACGTCTTCCAGTGGGTTCGTGGTGCGGGTGAGGGGGGGTTCGCCGGTGAGTGCGCTCAGGGTGTCGCGTACGGCCGGGAGGAGCAGGTCGCCGTGGCGGGCTCCCTGGCGGGGCAGCCAGGTGACCTTCACTCCTGGGTGGACGTCGAGCCGGAGCGCGTCGGCGGCCTCGGGGATCTCCAGTAGTGCGGTGGCGCGCATGGAGCCGGGCAGTGATTCGACGATCGCGGTGATGGCGGGTACGGCTGTCTCGTCTCCGGCCAGCAGCAGGTGTGAGGCTTCGGCGGGTGGGGCCCATTCCCGGCCGCCGGTGGGGCCGGGGTGGGCGGCGTTGGGGCCGATCACGATGACCTGGTCGCCGGGGGAGGCGTGGGTGGCCCAGCGGGAGGCGGGGCTGGTCTCGCCGTGCAGGACGAAGTCGACGTCGAGTTCGCGTGGTTCGGGGCGTAGGGCGCGAACGGTGTAGGTGCGGATTGGGTTGCGTAGCTCGTCGGGCAGTGCCCGCCACCGCTGGTACCAGTCGGCGTCGTCGCCCAGGGGGGTGATGTGGCCGTTGGGGAGGGGGAGGATCACTTTGATTCGCTGGTCGAAGCCGTTGTCGGCGAAGTGTGCCAGGTCTTCGCCGCCGAAGGTGACTCGGAGGAAGCTTGGGCTGAGCCGCTCTGTTCGCAGGACCGTCACCTGGTGGCTGCGGTAGGCCGGGATATCCGCCGCGCGCTCAAGGGTCTGCTCGCCGCCCGCTGTCATCGTGCCGCCTTCACCGAGGGAGTGCCGTCCCCGGTAACTTAGCTTTGCCTAACCTTATTAGGCAACCCATCTTGGTTGGGTATATGGCTACCTGCCCCTTCTGTGGCTATTGGGGCCTTCCCGTGGGAATTCGCCCTCCCTGGGCCCGCACGTGCCCAGGTGACCCTGTCCGGGTCCGCCCGTCGCCGATGGGATCGGTCAGGCGGCCCGCGCCTTTTCGTCCTCGCGCGGCTCCAGCGTGCCCTGCCGCGACCTCCCCCGCGGGCCCGGTCCGGCGATCCGGGTGCCGGCGCGGCCGAAGGTTCCGTCGGTGCGTGCGGGCGGGCTCGCGTGGTAGGGCTCGTGCGCCCAGCTCGGCCTGCTCACCCGGATCGCCTCGCGGATCGGGGATGCGGTGTCCGGCCCGTCGCCCGGACGGGGCGTCCGGGCCGAGGGGAGCGTCCTGCGGTCCGGGGGCGCCTGCGCGCGGGGGAGTGCGCCGGCGGCCGGGCGCGTCATGCCGGCCCACGGGTCGGCGTGTCTGTTGTGCCCGTTCCTGCGGTGCCGCCCCGCCGGGACGCGGGAGGCGCGAAGACGCAGCCGGGACAGGACGAACGTCGCGCCGAGGACGACGGCCAGCAGCCCGGCGATCGCGGTGGTCTCCAGGGAGACGGGGGGCGTTCCAGGTGTGTCGGACGGGGTCGTCGCGCCGGGGGCGAGCGCGGGGCGGACCTCGATCCGCCCCGCAGCCTGCGGGGCGGTGCCGTCCTCTCCCGAGATCGCGGTCAGTTTCTCCTTGACCTTGCGCGGCAGGCCGTAGCCGACGACCTTGCTCTGGTCGCGGGTCTTGCGCTTCAGCCAGACCCGGTCGACGTTTCCCTCGATGGTGTGGATCGTTCCACCGTTCACGCTTTCCACGACGCCGACGTGGTCGATCCCCTTGATGTCCTTGCCGCCCGACCAGTCGAAGAAGACCAGGGCCCCCGGCTCCGGCGTCCGCGTCCACGCGCCGTGGTTCTCGAACCAGCGGGCCTGCGAGGGGGTCCAGGCGAACTGCCCCACATACTCCTGCGCGCCCGCCTTCTGCGCCGCCCAGGCGATGAACATCGCGCACCAGGGGGCCGTTCTGTACTGCGGGTCCTGGGCCACGTTGACCGCGTACCACTCGCCGAACTTGCTGTGCTGGCCTGGCCCTTCCCGGTACCCGATTTCCGGCTTGATGGTCCTGAGCAGATCGTCACCGATCGGATCCATCGCTGTGAGCCACCCCGTCCACTCTCCTCCACCCTTCCGAGAAGGGGGCGCCGTCCGACAAAATGGACTGTATTCGCAGAAAAAATGAGAAGTAGGGCTATTTACGGAAAAAGCCGAGCCGGGAGGCTGTCCCATACCGGATCAGGCGAAAGACGGGAAACGTGCTCCCGCAGCACGTACCATCGGCTGCTCGTCCGCTCCGGTCCCGGCGCGCGGCATGACGCGGCATGACGCCGCGGCCCGGCGGCGCGGGAGGTCCGGGACGTCGCGCCCTCCTGACTGACCGGGCATATCCCGACTCACCTCGCGCTCACCGGTCACATCGGTACGTGCCCGCCCATCTGGGCCCCTCGGGTCGAATAGCATGTGATGGCACATGCGCGGCATGCGCGGGTGCCGACGCCGAGACCTTCCCTTTCGGTCCGGCGGCAACGGGGACGCGAAGGCGGAATGGGTTTTCCATGTTCGACGACAAGACGCAGGAGACCCTCCGCCGCCTCCTGGACCTCGCCGAGCACCCCGCGACCCCGCAGGCCGAGCGCGCCCTGGCCGTCGCGCGGGTCCGTGCCCTGATCATGGTGCCCGAGGGCGACGCCCGCCGGGCACCGGTCACCCCGGCGATGGAGGCGGGAATCCTCAGGAGGATCAAGCCGCTCGCCCGCCGGGTCGACGAGGACCTGGTGGGCGAGATACACGGAGACCTCTACGCCTTCAGCACCCGCTACCGGGTGATCGGCGAACTCGCCGAGGAGATCGCCCTCCTGCTGGAGCGCTGGAGCGCCGTCGTCCCGCAGAAGCGCCACCGCCACGAGGAGGCCGTGCGGGTCGCGGCCTCGAAACTCGTCTACCTGCTGGAGCGCCGAGACCTGTTTCGCAGGCCCAGGTGGGGCAACCGCCCGAGAGCCAGATAGAGCCCGCGGGGCGGGCGGGTCAGCGGCCCCGCTCGCCCGGCCGGTCGGCCCCGCGGTCCGGGCGCTCGGCGAGCAGCGGCAGCAGCGGGTTCCAGACGGTCCCGTCCCGGGCGTCGCGCCGCCGTCGTGCGATGGCGCTCAACGCCTCGAGGACCACGCGGTTGGCCAGCGCGGCGGTGATGTCGGCGTGGTCGTAGGGCGGGCTGACCTCCACGACGTCGACGCCGACGACCGGCAGTTCCAGGCAGACGCGCCGTACGGAGTCCAGGAGCTGGCGCGCGGTGATGCCGCCGGGCTCCGGGGTTCCCGTGCCCGGGGCGTGGCCCGGGTCGCACACGTCGATGTCGACGGACAGGAAGACGCCGTCGCACTCGTCGACGGCGATGGCGAAGGCCTCGGTCAGGCACTCGTCCAGGCCTCGGTGCACGATCTCGGTCATCTCGTACGAGCGCATCGCCCGTTGCGCCATCCACTCCAGCGTCTCCGGCGGCGGCCAGTAGCCGCGCAGGCCGACCTGCAGGAAACGGTCGCCGCGCAGCGCCCCCGACTCGATGAGCCTGCGCATCGGCTGCCCGTGGCCCCACAGCGAGCCGAACTCGATGTCGCCGGTGTCCGCGTGGGCATCGAAGTGGATCATGGAGATCCGGCCGTGCCCCAGGACGTTGGCCACCCCCTTGGCGTCGGGGAAGGCGATCGAGTGGTCACCGCCCAGGATCACCGGGATGGCCCCCGAGCGGGCGACCTTCTCGACGGCGGCCTCCAGGGCGGCCAGTGCCGCCAGAATGTCTCCCGGCGGCATCTCGACGTCTCCCGCGTCCAGGACGCGCAGGTCGCGCAGCCCGTCGGTGCGCAGCGCCAGGCTGGGGCGCGTCCCGTCGTGCGGCAGGTAGTCGGTCATCCGGATCGCCTGCGGCCCGAAGCGCGCGCCGGGCCGGTGTGAGGTGCCGCCGTCGAACGGGGCGCCCACGATCACGACGTCGGCGCCCGCGTAGCTCGCGGAATCGTCCAGCGAGCACCGTTCGACGCCGAGGAAGGTGATGTCGGGCCCGAACTGGGGCCCGTAGCGGTTCGTCACTGTTCCTCCGGCGGGAAGGTCCCGGCCCGCGCGTGCCGCGGCCCGTCGCCGCCGGGCACGGCTCGCGGGGTGGCCCCGGCCGCCCCGCAGGAGATCGTCATCGGGAACTCCACCCGGTCAGGTCCATTGGACCAGCCAGCATAACCGGACAAGTCTGGACAAGTGTTAACCCGTGCTGGGGATCCAGGGGGGTTGCGGCGGTTCCGGGTGGGAGATCGGAAGGCGGCGGGAGCGCGGTGAGGGCGACAGGCCGATGGTGGCCGTGACCCGGGGAGACCTTCCGCCCGCGCGAGGCACGACCTCGCGCGATCCGGCGATTCGTCCCGGGGCCACGGCGTGTGAACTGGCAGATCCCGGATGCCCGGCGGGCAGGAGAAGCCGGCCACAAGGGATGAGGGGGACCCGCCAGAGCTCTCCGTCGACGCGCTGACCGGGAGTGCGCGACCGCGACGCTGCGGTGCGCACAACCGTGACGGTAGGCGGCCCTGGGCGGGTGCCTCAATGATGTTGCCGGATGTTGCGCGGAATTCACCCTGGGGCGGCGCGCCGCCGATCGGCAGGCCGCTCGGGCGGCCCGCGGTCGATCGAGACGCCCCTCACGGCGGTCGCGAGGCCTATAGGGCCTGGCTCCGCCGATGTCGGGGCGGCAGGGCGGGGGTGAGGCGGCCCGGCCGCGGTGTCACCGGCCGGTGGGCTCACCTGTGGGGTCGTCGGCCTCGCTCTCCGGCGCGGGATCGTCACCGGCGCCAAGTTCCTTGCGCAACCGGTCAAGATCCATGCTGTGGCTGCTGTACTTCAGCTCGCGAGCAACCTTCGTCTGCTTAGCCTTGGCTCGGCCCCGTCCCATTGGCTGTACTCCCTTGCGCAGGCCGTGCTCGGCCTCTCGTCACTGTCGCATCGCCGGCTGGCGCGCTCTGACGCCGCAGGTCAGTCTGCGGTAGCCGTACCAAGTATCCCGCTTCGCGGTCGATCCGTCATCGATCGGGCTCGAACCGGCTGCGGGCCCTGTTGGAAAACGGCCTTCGCCATCATAGCCAACGTCATTACGATTTGAAGAATTATGCAATTTGCCACATCATGAGGAACAGTGTGGCCATATATCAGGCGCCGGGGAGTGGTCTGATCCACGGGAGGTGGGGGAGATGAGCGAGTTCGCGGCGGAGCTACGGGCACGCATCGCCGATGTCGACGGCGAGCTGGAGCTCATGCGCCAGGCCTTCGACGACCACGCGATCGAGGTCTTGTCCGGGCGCCTGGAGAACCTGCTGCGCATCGCCGAGCAGCACGGCGTCGAGGTACGAAACGCCGGTGGCGGGCCTGCCGCCGGAGTTGTGTGATCATGCCGGTGCCGCTGCACCAGGCGAAGGCCGAATTCTTCCGTACCCTCGGCCATCCGGTCCGCATCCAGGTCCTGGAGCTCCTCCAGGAAGGACCTCGGCCGGTGCGGGACCTTCTGAGCGCCATCGACGTGGAGGCCTCCAACCTCTCCCAGCAACTCGCCGTGCTGCGCCGCGCGGGAGTCGTGACCGCCACCCGGGAGGGCGCCACCGTCGTCTACGCCCTGTCCACCAGGGACCTGGCCGACCTGATGTCCGTGGCGCGATCGATCCTGGCCGAGGTTCTCGCCGAGCAGGGCGAACTGCTCGCCGAGCTGCGCGCCGAGGCCGGCAGATGAACGCGGTCCTCCCCGAGGGCGACGGCGAGACTCGCCGAAGCCTCGCCGGCGGGTGAGCCTGCCCGGGCAGGCCCGCCGTTCAGCCCGCCACGGCGGTCTCGGGGTCATGGCCATACAGCCAGGCGCTCTGCCGGAGCGGGGTACTGGTGGCCAAGACCGCGTCGCGCTCCAGCTGGGCGGGTCCGTCGGGCAGATGGTTCAGCACCTCGCGGCCCCGGCTCATCAGCTGCACCTGCGAGGCCCGGGGCCTGCGGATCCTCTCGTAGCGGGCCAGCGCCTGCGCCGTCGTCTCGCGGGTGGCCTCGCGCAGGCAGCTCGCGAGCACCACCGCGTCCTCGACCGCCTGGGCGGCGCCCTGACCGAGGAAGGGCAGCATCGAGTGGGCGGCGTCCCCCAGCAGGGTCACCCGTCCTGACGTCCAGCGTTTCAGGGGGCTGCGGTCGTACAGGGCCCAGCGCTTGGTCTCGGTGGCCGCGGTGATCAGCTCTCTCAGCCGAGGGTCCCAGGTCTCGAACTCGCGGGTCAGGTCCTCAAGCCGTCCGTCGGCCGTCCACGACTCGACCCGCCACTCGCCCGCGGGTACGATCGCGACGAGGTTGATCAGCTTTTGGTCCCTGATGGGGTAGTGGACGAAGTGGCGCCCCGGTCCCAGCCAGAGCGTCTGCACCCGGCGCACCGCCAGCTCAGGGGCCTGCCCGGCGTCGACCAGGCACCGGTAGGCGCAGAGCCCGGAGAAGCGCGGGGGCTCCTCCTCGACGATCATGGGCCGGACCGCCGAGTGGATGCCGTCGGCGCCGATCACCGCGTCGACGGTCACCGTCGTCCTCGCGCCTCCGGCGTCGCCGAAGGTCAGCTCGACCCCCTCGCGGTCCTGCCGCAGCCCCTTCAGCCGCCGATCGGTCCTGATGACGTCCTCGGGCAGCGCCTTCAACAGCATGTCGAGCAGGTCGGCGCGGTGCGCGACGTAGAAGTCGGTGCCGTACAGCCGCCGGCACTCCTCTCCCATCGGCTGGGAGGCCAGTACCCGGCCGTCCTCCCAGCGCCTCAGCTCCCAGGCGGCGTCCATGGGGACGGCGAAGGAGGCCAGCCGCTCGCCGAGCCCGGCCCGCACCAGGGGGCGGACCATGTTGGGGCTCACCCCGATCCCCGCTCCCACCTCGCGCAGCCGGGCGGCCTGCTCGTACACGACGGCCTCGACCCCGGCCTGCCGCAGGAACAGGGCGGCGGTCAGCCCGCCGAGACCTCCGCCGACGACGGCGACCTTCACTCAGGGGCTCCTCTCGCCGGACGGCCTCTCACCCCGGGGGGCGCCGTGCCGCCGGGGCCGCGTCCCGACGCTCCCGGTGAGGGGAACCGCGGCGACTTCGGACGCGTCGGTACGGCGCTTCCGGCTCACCCGGAGATCTTCGTCTATTCCATGGCGATCCGGTAGGGGGAGGGCGCCGTCGATCATGCCGTCGATCGTCGCGAGGCGCGGTTTTGTGGCGGTTTCAGGAATGCGCGCTCGCTATATGCCCTGGTGTGCCCTCGTGTGCGTGGTGCTCCCGCGCCGCGCGATGCGGCAAATGTGTTCGCCGGATCGGGGTTTGAACGCCTCAGTTGAGGAACTGTCGATGGTATGGACGCACTCGCGCATGTCGACGCCTACTGGCGCGCGGCCAACTATCTGTCGGTTGGTCAGATATATCTGCTGGACAATCCGCTGCTGACCGAGCCGTTGCGGCCCGAGCACATCAAGCCGCGGCTGCTGGGGCACTGGGGGACCACGCCGGGGCTGAACTTCTGTTTCGCCCACCTGAACCGGATCATCACCGAACGTGATCAGGACATGATCTACATCGCCGGTCCGGGCCATGGCGGCCCGGCGGCGGTGGCGCATGCCTGGCTGGAGGGCTCCTACACCGAGTGCTACCCCGACATCACCCGGGATGCGCGGGGGATGCGGCGGTTGTTTCGGCAGTTCTCCTTCCCCGGGGGTATCCCCAGTCATGTGGCGCCCGAGACGCCCGGCTCGATCCACGAGGGCGGGGAGCTGGGGTACGCGCTGACGCACGCCTACGGGGCGGCGTTCGACAACCCGGAGCTGGTGGTGGCGTGTGTCATCGGGGACGGGGAGGCCGAGACCGGGCCGCTGGCGGCCAGCTGGCACTCCAACAAGTTCCTCGATCGCGGCGGGGACGGGGTGGTGTTGCCGATCCTGCACCTGAACGGCTACAAGATCGCCAATCCCACCGTGCTGGCCCGTATCCCCGAAAGGGAGCTTCTGGCGTTGATGGAGGGGTACGGCTACCGTCCGCACGTGGTGGCCGGGGATGAGCCCGAGGCGATGCACGCGCTCATGGCCGACACGCTGGAGACGGCCTGGGAGCAGATCGCCGATTACAAGCGGGGGCGGGCCGACCGGCTGCCGATGATCATTTTGCGGACGCCGAAGGGATGGACCGGCCCCAAAGAAGTCGACGGGCTGCCGGTGGAGGGCACCTGGCGCTCGCATCAGGTGCCCTTGTCGGCGGTGCGCGACAACCCCGAGCACCTGGCGATGCTGGAGCAGTGGATGCGCTCGTATCGGCCGGGGGAGTTGTTCGACACCGACGGGCGGCCGGTGGCCGAGATCTCGGCCACCGTGCCCGAGGGGCCGCGGCGGATGAGCGCCAACCCGCACGCCAACGGCGGCAAGCTGCTGCGGCCGCTGGCGCTCGGCGACTTCCGCGACTACGCGGTCGAGGTCACCTCGCCGGCCGTCGCGAGCAGTGAGCCCACCCGGGTGCTGGGCGCCTTCCTGCGCGATGTCATCGCCGCCAACCCCGAGACCTTCCGGCTGCTGGGGCCCGACGAGACCGCCTCCAACCGGCTGCAGGCGGTCTTCGAGGTCACCGACCGGGCCTGGGACGCCCAGACGCTGGAGACCGACGAGCACCTGGGAGCGGGCGGGCGGGTGATGGAGGTGCTCAGCGAGCACCTGTGCCAGGGCTGGCTGGAGGGCTACCTGCTGACCGGCCGCCACGGGCTGTTCAACTGCTACGAGGCGTTCATCCACATCATCGACGCGATGTTCAACCAGCACGCCAAGTGGCTGGAGACCACCCGGAAGATCGGCTGGCGCCGGCCGATCGCCTCGCTGAACTATCTGCTGTCGTCACACGTGTGGCGCCAGGACCACAACGGCTTCTCCCACCAGGACCCCGGTTTCCTGGACGTGGTGGTGAACAAGAAGGCCGAGGTGGTGCGGGTGTACCTGCCGCCGGACGCCAACACGTTGCTGTCGACGGCCGATCACTGCCTGCGCTCGCGCGACTACGTGAACGTGATCGTGGCCGGCAAGCAGCCGGTGCTGGATCTGATGGGCATGGACGAGGCGATCGCGCACTGCACCCGCGGGCTGGGCATCCTGGAGTGGGCCAGCACCGACGCCGGCGTCGAGCCGGACGTGGTGCTGGCGTGCGCGGGGGATGTGCCCACCCTGGAGACGCTGGCGGCGGCCGCGCTGCTGCGCGAGCACCTGCCCGAACTGAAGGTCCGGGTGGTCAACGTGGTGGACCTGATGCGGCTGCAGCCGCCCTCGGAGCACCCGCACGGCATGCCGGACCCGGAGTTCGACACGGTGTTCACCGCCGACCGGCCGATCATCTTCAACTTCCACGGCTACCCGTGGCTGATCCACCGGCTGACCTACCGCCGTAACGGCCACCGGAACCTCCACGTGCGCGGCTACAAGGAGGAGGGCACCACGACCACCCCGTTCGACATGGTCATGCTCAACGACATCGACCGCTTCCACCTGGTGATGGACGTCATCGACCGCGTCCCCGGACTGGCCGGACGCTCGGCGCACCTGCGTCAGCACATGGCCGACGCCCGGCTACGCGCCCGCGCCTACACCCGCGAACACGGCGAGGACCTGCCCGAGATCCGCGACTGGACCTGGCCTTACTGAAGACCCCGTCCCGCTGCCCCGCCTCCGCCCCTGGGCGGGGTGCGGGGCGCGAGAGGGGAGATCGTCGTCGCGCACAGACCATAAGTCCCGCCGCATCAGGGACTTTCGCCGCTGACGCCTTCCGGAGCGCCTTGCGATGCTCGTCGTGAGGAGGTTCGTCATGAAGGTCAGGGAAGTCATGGGCGGTGTGGCGATCGCGGTGCGGCCGGAGGCGACGTTCACCGAGATGGTCGACGCCATGCGGCGTTTCAAGGTCGGCGCGCTCACCGTCATCGACGCCGACGATCATCCCATCGGCGTGGTCTCCGACGATGATCTCCTGCTCAGGGAGACCGATTCCGGCGCGCGCCCCGGCAGTGTCTTCGACAGTCACAAAAGACGCCAGGAGCGCCGTAAGGCCGCGGGCGAAACGGCCAGGCAGATCATGACCACCCCCGCGATCACCATCACGAAGGACACCGCCGTCCGGGAGGCGGCGCGGCTGATGCACCGGCATCGGATCAAGCAGCTGCCGGTGATCGACGCGGTCACCGGGCGTATCACCGGCACCGTTCACCAAAGCGATCTGCTCAAGGTCTTCGCCCGCTCGGCCGAGGAGATCGAACGCGAGGTCGCCGAGGTCCGTGACCGGCTCGCCATCGCCCCGGAGACGGTGAGCGTCGCCGTCGAGGCGGGGGTGGTCACGCTGAGAGGGCGGCTCCCCCTGCGGTCGCAGATCGCCCCCCTGGTCGCGGCGGTCGGCGAGATCGAGGGCGTCCTTGAGGTCGTGAGCTCTCTGACGTGCGGCTCCGATGACCTCGTTCGCGTTCCGCCGTACCTGTGACAGGGATAAGACCATGGACAAGGGGAAGATCATGAACGTCCGCACCGATGAGGAGATCACCTCGGTGATCCGCACGGCGCTTCAGGCCGCCAAATGGGCGCCGTCGGTGCACAACACCCAGCCGTGGTCCTTCGGCGTCGACGGTGACGAGATCGCGCTGCGCGCCGACAGTGACAGGAAGCTGCGGATCGGCGACGCCGCCGGCCGGGAGCTGCTGATCAGCTGTGGCGCGGCCCTGATGAACGTGCGGCTCGCGCTGCGCGCGCTCGGCTACGAGCCGCAGGTGCGCGTGCTGCCCGACCCCGACCGCCCGGCGTTGCTGGCCACCGTGCGGCCGGGTGCGGCCGCGGCCGCCGACGAGGACGCCCGGCGGCTGTATGCCGAGATCGAGCGTCGCCGTACCCACCGGGCCGGTTTCACCTCGTTGCCCGTCCCGGAGCGCCTCCTGGAGAGGCTGACGGCCGAGGCCGAGGGGGAGGGGGTGCGGCTGACGGTGGTCCGCTCCGAGGCGGCGATCCGGGTGCTCTCCGCGATCACCGGTGCCGCCCAGGACGTGCAGTCCCAGGACCGGGCGCTGTCGCTGGAGCTGATCCGCTGGGCACGGCCGCCGGGAAGCCCTCGCGCCGACGGGGTTGCGGCCGAGGGCTACCCCCGCACTCCCCGGCGGACCCGCCCGCACTTCGCCCAGCGTGACTACACCCACGGCCATCCCTGGGGCAACGAGAGCGACCAGTTCTTCTCCGTCTCCACCGGTGTCGTGGCGGTCCTGACCACGAAGGGCGACTCCCGCGAGGACTGGATCGCGGCCGGTCAGGCGCTGCAGCGCGTCCTGCTGCGTGCCTGCGCCCACGGTCTCAGCGCGGCCTTCCACACCCAGGCCCTGGAGATGTTCCACCTGCGCGAATTCCTGCGCCAGGAGTTGTGCTCGCAGGAGTACCCTCAGATGATCATGCGTCTGGGTATCACCTTCGACGAGGGCAAGACGGTCCGCCGGCCGGTCAGCGACATGCTGGAGGAACGCTGACCGGACCGTGGAAGGCGGCCCCGGCGGCCGCGGGCGCGGCCGTCGTGTCCCACCGCCCCGACCCGCCGGACGCGGCCGGAGGAGTCGGCGGGCACGCCCGAGGCGGGCGATTCCAGGCCCTGGCCGTTCCGCGTGAGACTTTTTGTTAGCGTTAACATCGCGCGTTGGTTTTCACGTCGCCTTCTTGAAAGGTGTGCCCTGGGGAAAGCGTCTCGCGAAGGGCGGATACGCGCCGCCGGGTGGCGATGCGTCCATCGCGATGCGGAAGGCGGCCAGGTTACTGATATGTTTCAAGCACGAGTTTTGTTGTTAACGTGACCGCTGTCAATACCCATTTTCCGCTTCGCGGGCTCGCGGTGGCGCCGGGCCGGTCTCGGGGCGGGGCCGCCGAGCGCATGCCCGTGCCGATCGGCGGAGAGCTGTGCGACCACCGTCCCGCGTCACCGTCCTCCGGGTGTTTTCCGACGTTTTCCGATGAGCCGGCATCTCGGTCCGGTTCCGTGTCCGGGTCGGCTCTCCCGGAGCGGGAAGTCGTGGTGAGGAATGTCCTCGCCCGTGGGAGCGGATGGCGGTCTAGCGGAGCCCAGGTTTCCGGTGTGATTAGACCGTAATAAGGTGACCGCTTGACGGCACGGTTGTTAGCGTTCACAGTCTTGTCCAACGCAAGATGAGGAGCGGCCGTGCAGACAGGTGTGGAGCTCCAACCGCCGGTGACGGCCGCGGCGAGCATGTCGCGCCAGACGGTCGCCCGGATGCACAACGAACCTCCGGGCGCGTGGGAGAAAACACGCGACCGGAGACTGCGGAACTGTGAAGTGGCGCGGTATCGACGTGCCGTCATAGCAGGTCCAGGCGGCGGGCGTGGTACACGGACATCCATCGTGTGCCCTCGGCCGCCTTGCGGGTGAGCGGCGCTTCGCCGACGAGGCCGTCAGCCTGGACGACCGGCGCCGATCATGGTCTTCCATTCAGATGTTAACGCTCACATAGAAGGACATCCCCCCATGTTCCGAAAGATCTCAGCGCTCGTCCTGGCGGGCGTCATGGCCGCGGCGATGACGGGTTGCGGCAGTACGGACGCCCCCGACACCGCCGACGCCGGCGGTGCCGGAGCCAGTGCCAACGACACGATCGTGATGGGCTTCTCCCAGGTGGGCGCCGAAAGCGGATGGCGCACCGCCAACACCAAGTCGGTGCAGGAGGCGGCGAAGAGCGCCGGTATCGAGCTGAAGTTCTCCGACGCCCAGCAGAAGCAGGAGAACCAGATCAAGGCGATCCGGTCCTTCGTCCAGCAGAAGGTCGACGTCATCGCGTTCTCGCCGGTGGTGGAGTCCGGCTGGGACACCGTGCTGAAGGAGGCGCAGAACGCCAAGATCCCGGTGATCCTCACCGACCGGGCGGTGGACTCCGCCGACAAGACCCTGTACAAGAGCTTCCTCGGCTCCGACTTCGTGGAGGAGGGCAGGAAGGCCGGCCAGTGGCTGGTGGAGGAGTACAAGGACTCCACCGACCCGGTGAACATCGTGGAGCTTCAGGGCACCACCGGCTCGGCCCCGGCCAACGACCGCAAGGAGGGCTTCGGTGAGGTGATCGCGGCCGACTCGAAGTTCAAGATCGCCGCCTCGCAGACCGGCGACTTCACCCGGGCCAAGGGCAAGGAGGTCATGGAGGCGTTCTTGAAGTCCACCCCCGACATCGACGTGCTGTTCGCGCACAACGACGACATGGGGCTGGGCGCCATCGAGGCGATCGAGGGCGCGGGCAAGGTGCCGGGCAAGGACATCAAGATCATCACCATCGACGCGGTGAAGGACGGGATGCAGGCCCTGGCCGACGGGAAGATCAGCTACATCGTCGAGTGCAGCCCGCTGCTTGGCCCCCAGCTGATGGACCTGGCCAAGAAGGTCGTCGCCGGTGAGCAGGTCCCCGAGCGCGTGGTGACCGAGGAGACCACCTTCACCCAGGAGCAGGCGAAGGAAGCCCTCCCCAACCGCCAGTACTGAGCCGCCCACCTGAGGAAAGAGAGGAGAGCGCGGCATGGAACAACCGGCACCGATCGTACGGATGAGCGGAATCGGCAAACGATTCCCCGGCGTCAAGGCCCTGGATGATGTCGGCTTCCGGTTGCTGCCGGGCGAAGTGCACGCGCTGATGGGAGAGAACGGCGCGGGGAAGTCGACACTGATCAAAGTCCTGACCGGCGTGTACGGCGTCGACGAGGGCGAGATCGAGCTGGCCGGGGAGCCTGTCGCCTTCTCCAGCCCGTCGGCCGCCCAGCAGGCCGGTATCAGCACGGTCTACCAGGAGGTCAACCTGTGCGGGAACCTCTCGGTGGCGGAGAACATCTTCGTGGGCCGCGAACCGCGCCGCTGGGGCCGCATCCAGTGGAGGGAGATGCGCCGCCGGGCCGAGGAACTGATAGGCGGCCTGGATCTGCACATCGACGTGTCGGCGCCGCTGGCGTCGTGCTCGCTGGCCGTCCAGCAGATGGTCGCGATCGCCAGGGCGGTCGACATCGAGGCCAAGGTGCTGATCCTCGACGAGCCGACCTCCAGCCTCGACGCCGACGAGGTGGCACAGCTGTTCCGGGTGATGCGCCGGTTGAAGGAGAAGGGCATCGCCATCCTGTTCGTCTCGCACTTCCTCGACCAGATCTACGAGATATCGGATCGCATGACGATCCTGCGCAACGGGAAGCTCGTGGGGGAGTACCTCACCCGCGAGCTTCCCCAGGTCGACCTGATCGCCAAGATGATCGGGCGGGAGCTGGCCGACCTGGAGAAACTCGAGGGCAAGCCGCCCGCCCGGGTCGCGGAGCCGCTGGTGGAGGCGAGCGACCTCGGGCGGGCGGGCGGTGTCAACCCCTTCACGCTCACCATCAGGCAGGGTGAGGTGATCGGGCTGGCCGGCCTGCTCGGCTCCGGCCGTACCGAGCTGGCGCGGCTGCTGTTCGGCGCCGACCACGCCGACAGCGGCTCGCTGCGGGTCGAGGGCAGACGGGTCGCGCTGCGCACCCCGAGGGCGGCGATGAACCAGAAGATCGCCTTCTGCTCGGAGAACCGGCGGGCGGAGGGACTCGTCGACGAGCTCACGGTGCGGGAGAACATCGTCCTGGCGCTGCAGGCCGCGCGCGGCTGGAGCAGGCCGCTGCCGCGGCGCAGGCAGGACGAACTGGTCGCCAAGTACATCGCCGTGCTGAACATCCGGCCCGGTGACCCCGAGCAGCCGGTCCGCACCCTCAGCGGAGGCAACCAGCAGAAGGTGCTGCTGGCCCGCTGGCTGATCATGGAACCCAGGCTGCTCATCCTCGACGAACCCACCCGGGGGATCGACGTCGGCGCGAAGGCGGAGATCCAGAGGCTGGTCGTCGAGCTGTCCGACGGTGGCATGGCCGTGCTGTTCATCTCCGCGGAGCTGGAGGAGGTCCTGCGGCTCAGCCACCGGGTGGGGGTGCTGCGCGACCGTACGCTGATCGCCCAGCTCGACAACGACGACGCGCTCACCACCGATGTCCTGATGCAGAAAATCGCGAGTGGAGCACCGGTATGAGCCCTGTGGGAAACCGCGCCCTCGGCGCGCTGACGCGGCATCGGCTGTTCTGGCCCGCGATGATCCTGGTCGCGCTGCTCGCGCTCAACGTGGTGTTCACCGACAACTTCCTGAACGTGCAGATGAGGGACGGCCACCTCTACGGCAGCCTCATCGACATCCTCCGCTTCGGGGCGCCGCTGATCCTGGTCGCGCTGGGCATGACGCTCGTCATCGCCACCGGCGGCATCGACCTGTCGGTCGGATCGGTGGTGGCGATCAGCGGGGCACTGGCCTGCCTGCAGATCAGCGAGCTGGCCGACCAGAACGCCGTCGGCGGCGTGCTGTCGGCGATCGGCCTCACGCTGGTGGTGATCCTCGCGCTCGGGGCCTGGAACGGGTTCCTGGTGGCCGTCGTCGGCATTCAGCCGATCATCGCGACGCTGATCCTCATGGTCGCGGGACGAGGCCTGGCCCAGCTGATCGCCGACGGGCAGATCATCACGATCAACAGCAGCCCGTACAAGCTGATCGGCGGCGGCTACTGGCTCACGCTCCCGTTCGGCATCCTCGTCGTGATCGCGCTGATCGCGCTGACCGCCTTTCTCACCCGGCGGCTCGCGCTGGGCATGTTCATCGAGTCGGTCGGTGGCAACGCCGAGGCGAGCAGGCTGTCGGGGATCCGCTCCCGGGGCGTGCTGATCGTGGCCTACACCTTCTGCGGGCTGTGCGCGGGCATCGCGGGTCTGATGATCAGTTCCAACGTCTCCAGCGCGGACGGCAACAACGCCGGCCTGTGGATCGAGCTGGACGCCATCCTCGCCGTCGTCATCGGCGGCACCTCGCTGGCCGGTGGCCGGTTCTCGCTCAGCGGCACCGTGCTCGGGGCGCTGATCATCCAGACCCTGACCACCACGATCTACTCGATCGGCGTGCCGCCGGAGACGACGCTGCTGTTCAAGGCGCTCGTGGTGACCATCGTGTGCCTGCTGCAGTCGCCGGCCTTCCGGCAGAAGGCGTTCCGGTGGAGGCGTCCGGTCCCACCGCCTCCGGTTCCCAGGGAGGGGTCCTCCCCTCCCTCCGCGGGCGTGGGCGCCGAGCGGCAGGTGCGGGAAGAGGACGAGCCGGTACGGGAAGAGACAGTGAGGAACAGATGACGACGGACACCATCGCGACCGGTCAGGCCGGGCGGTTCGCGATCCCTCTCAGGTACGTTCCGGTCGCGGTGACCGCGGGCCTGCTGATCGCGATGTTCACGGTCGGCGGCATCCGGTACGAGGGGTTCGCCAGCGGCCAGGTGATACTCAACGTCTTCGTCGACAACGCCTTCCTGCTCGTCGTCGGCGTCGGCATGACGTTCGTGATCCTGGCCGGGGGCATCGACCTGTCGGTGGGGTCGGTGGTGGCGCTCTCCACGATGATCACGGCCAGCCTCGTCACGAACCAGGGCTGGCCGGCGCCGATGGTGATCGTGCTGGTGCTGGCCATCGGCGCGGCGCTGGGGGCCGGGATGGGGGCGATCATCCATTACTTCCAGGTCCAGCCCTTCATCGCCACCCTCGCCGGGATGTTCCTGGCCCGCGGGCTGTGCTACACGATCGGCACCGACTCGATCCCGATCACCGACGGCCTCTTCACCGCCTTCGCGCAGACCAGGATCGACCTGTTCGGAGAGATGTGGATCTCACCCAGCGTGGTGATCGCCACGGTGGTGGTGCTGATCGCCGCGTACGTGCTGCACTACACGCGTCTGGGCCGCACGGTCTACGCCGTCGGCGGCAGTGAGCAGTCGGCGTTGCTCATGGGGCTCCCGGTGGGGCGGACGAAGATCGCCGTCTACACGATCAGCGGGTTGTGCTCCGCGCTCGGCGGGATCCTGCTGTCCTTCTACATGCTGTCGGGCTACGGCCTGCACGCCGTCGGCATGGAACTGGACGCGATCGCGGCCGTGGTCATCGGCGGCACGCTGCTCACCGGCGGCTCGGGGTATCTCCTGGGCACCGTTCTGGGCATTCTCGTGCTCGGCCTGACCCAGACGATCATCAGCTTCGAGGGAACCCTCAGCTCCTGGTGGACCAGGATCTTCATCGGCCTGCTGCTGTTCGCCTTCATCCTGCTGCAGCGGCTCATCGGCGCCCGGCGGACCTGAGGAGACGACGGCCGGCTCTCAGCCGCCCGCACGTCGCGGCTGAGAGCCAGGATGAGATCGGGACGTTCAAGCCCTCGTCCCCCGGCGAGACCTCAGAGCTTGCCGAGCCCGCGGGCCAGGACGGTGGCGGTCCTCGCGATGACCTTGTCATCGGCGGCGAGGCCCGGAGTGCGGTTGGTGTAGATCGTCATGATGACGGGAGCGGCGCCCTTCCCGGGCCAGATGACGGCGATGTCGTGCCCGCCGCCGAATCCGTCGGAGTTCGTGCCGGTCTTGTCGCCGATCTTCCAGGTCTTGGGCAGGCCCGCGCGGATGCGCCTGTCTCCCGTGGTGTTCGCGATCAGCCAGGTGTTCAGCCGTTTCCGGTCCTTGGCGTGCAGGGCGTCGCCCGCCGTGAGCGCGCGCAGGTCACGGCCCATGGCCGCGGGCGTCGTGGTGTCGCGCCTCTCGGTGGGGCTCCAGTCGTTGAGCTCGGTCTCCCACCGGTCCAGGCGGGAGACCGGGTCCTTCAGCGTCCGGAAGTACCGGGTCAGCCCGGCGGGGCCGCCGATCTGCCTCAGCAGCATGTTGGCCGCGGTGTTGTCGCTTCGGGTGATGGCCGCCTCGCACAGCCGCGTGACGGTGAGCCCGCCGCCCGTGTGCTTCTCGGTGACCGGCGAGCCGGGCCTCACGTCGGCGGCCGTCCACTTGACGACCTTGTTCATCAGGCCGGGCTCGACGGTGCGTGCCCTGTGCAGCACGCCCGCGCAGAGGGGCGCCTTGAAGGTGGACAGCAGCGGGAAACGCTCACCCGCCCGGTAGGTCACCGTCTTGCCGGTGGCCGTGTCCACGGCGTACGCGCCGATCCGGCCCTTGAAGGACGCCTCCAGCGCGCGCAACTCCTTGAAGACCCGATCGGTACGTGTGGGTGCCGGCGCCGATGCCGGCACCGGCGGAGCGGCGGCCGCGTGGGCGGCCGAGGCGGCACCCGCCGACGGGATGAGCGTGAGTGAGACCAGCGCCGAGAGGGTGGCGCGGCGGATGGAACGGGTGAGCATGCGAGGCCTTCCGGCGGTCGATGGGATTCGATGAGAGTCTCACGCCGTCCTTCGATGCGGTCAAAGACAGAAATGGCCACTTCCATGCTGAAGTGGCATACGCTGACGCCGTGGACGTCGTCGGAGCGTGCAGGGCGTTCGTCAACGTGAGCGAACGGGGAAGCTTCACGGAGGGCGCGGCGGCCACCCGGGTGCCGCAGTCGGTCGCGAGCCGCCGGATCGCCGCCCTGGAGACACACCTCGGGGAGCGGCTGTTCGATCGGTCCTCGCGCGGAGCGCGCCTCACGCAGTTCGGCCGTGACATGCTGCCGTGGGCGAAGCGGCTCGTGCGCCTGGTGGACGACATGGAGCACGAGGCGAGACGAGCCAGGCGCAACCCCCTTCGCCTCGTCGTTCCCGACGTCTGCACCACGCGCGATCTGGCGCGGCTCGACGCGGAGGCGCGCCGCAACGGCGTTTACCTCGACCTTCATGCCGCCGCCCCGGCCGGGCGCACGGAACTCGTCCGCTCCCGTGAGGCCCGCGCCGCCCTCGCGGCGGTACCGCCGGGTGACGCGACCTGGGCGGTGAGGCTCGGCCTCGCCGGCGCCACCGACCAGATCGCCGACACCGTCTACGTCGAGACCCTGCGGGCCGGTCGAGCCGAGCGGTCCTCGCGCAGGAGCCGGATCTGGATCCAGCCCGAGGACGACGTCCCCCACATCCGCGACCCGATGTTCCGGATCCGCGACGCCGTCGGCCTGCAGCCCACGCAGGTCACCGTCTCCACCACGCTCGCCGCCGCCACCGCCGAGGTCCTCGGCTCGACGGATCTCCTGCTGTGCTCGCCCAAGCAGGCCGAGGAACTGGGTTTACACTGGCGCCCCGTCGGTGAGATCCGGCTCGTGCGCGGATTCGAGGTCGTCGCCGCCGTCAGGGACGACGGGGAACGCCTCCGGACCCGGCTGTGGCACGCGATCGCATGCTGCCTGGGCGCGCACGACCAGGACGGAGGGACGCCGTGAACGTCGAGACCCTGATCCGCGAACTCCGGGCAACGCTCGACGACGCCGGGCTGAACGGATCGTTCCTGGTCCGGGACCTGCGCTCCGGCGAGGAGATCGGCATCGAGCCGGACCTGGAGTTCCCGATCGCCTCGGTCGTCAAGATCCCGCTCGCCGTCGCGACGCTCGAACGCATCCGCAGGGGCGAACTCGACGGCTCCACGCAGGTCGTCGTGCGACCGGGCGGGATCACCACCTCGGGGCCGACCGGGCTGAGCAGGTTCCGCCACCCGGCCCGCATCGCCATCGACGACCTGCTCTACCTCAGCATCGCCGTGAGCGACAACATCGCGGCGGACGCGCTGTTCGCCTTCACCCCGCCCGCCGAGGTCTCGGCGCTGCTGCACGGGCTGGGGCTCTGGGGCATCGCGGTGCGGCACACCATGCGGGAACTCTCCGAGACCCCGACGGCACGCCTCGACCCGACAGAGGCCCATCTGGCCCACTTCCTCGCCATCGAAGCGGGGACGGCCGGGCGGGGGCATCGCCTCCCGTCGCTGGACGTGACCCGCGCGAACTCGGGGTCGGCGCGAGCGCTCATGGAACTCCTGCAGGCACTGTGGACGCCGTCCCGGATCGACACGGGCGTCAGCGAGCGCGTACGGACCCTCATGGCCGACAACGTGCTGCGCCATCGGCTGGCCCCCGATTTCAGCTCCGACGCCTCGAAGTGGTCCTCGAAGACCGGGACGCTTCTCAACCTCCGCCACGAGATCGGCGTCGTCGAGCACGCCGACGGCCAGGTCTTCGGCGTCGTCGTGCTCACCGAGTCCCGCGTGCCGGCCATCGACCAGCCCGGAGCCGAGGCGCTCATGGCGCAGGTCGCGCGTACCCTCCGCGATCGGCTGCGACAGCCGTGAGCGGCGCGGCGAGGTCGTCGGTGCGGCAGCGCGAAGGTGCTTTGACGGAAAAGTCACGGATATACATACTCGGCCGCGAATAGTGAACTAGAGTTCGCAGATCGAACGCATGGCGGGACGGAGTGTCGTGCGCAGGGACAAGGTGGTCGCCGGCGCCGCGGAGGCGCTGGCGGATGTGCGCGACGGCGCGTCGTTCGCGGTGGGCGGGTTCGGCCTGAGCGGCATCCCGAACGTACTGATCCAGGCCCTGTACGACACGGGCGTACGCGGCATCGGCGTGGTGTCGAACAACTGCGGGGTGGACGGCGGCGGCCTGGGCGTCCTGCTCGCGGCCGGGCGGATCGGCCGGGTGACGGCCTCCTACATCGGTGACAACAGGGAGTTCGCCCGGCAGTATCTGTGCGGGGAGCTGGAGGTGGAGCTGACCCCGCAGGGCAGCCTGGCCGAGCGGCTGCGCGCGGGAGGCTGCGGCATCCCCGCCTTCTACACCCCGGCCGGGGTCGGCACGCCGGTCGCCGAGGGCGGGCTGCCGCTGCGGCACGGCCCGGACGGCTCGGTGGTGCTCGCCTCGCCGCCCAAGGAGGTGCGCGAGTTCGGCGGGCGGGACTACGTGCTGGAGTACGGCATCACCACCGACTTCGCGCTGGTGCGGGCGGCCAGGGGGGACCGCTACGGCAACCTCGTGTTCAACAAGGCCGCCGCGAACTTCAACCCGCTGGCCGCGATGGCCGGACGGGTCACGATCGCCGAGGTCGAGGAGCTGACCGATCTCGACCCCGACGAGGTCCACCTGCCGGGGGTGTTCGTCCAGCGCGTCGTGCGGCTCACCCCCGAGCAGGCCGCCGACAAGACCGCCGAACGGCGCACCGTCTCGGCTCCCGCCCTTCGGGAGGAGAGCGCCCCATGAGCTGGAGCCGTGACCAGATGGTCACGCGCGCGGCGGCCGAGCTGCGCGACGGCGACTACGTCAACCTCGGCATCGGCCTGCCCACCCGCATCCCCTCCTTCCTGCCGGCGGAGGTGGACGTGATCCTGCACTCGGAGAACGGCATCCTGGGCGTCGGCCCCTACCCCGCGCCCGGCGACGTCGACCCCGACCTGATCAACGCGGGCAAGGAGACCGTGACCGTGCGCGCCGGCGCGTCGTTCTTCGACTCCTCGCTGTCGTTCGGCATGATCCGCGGCGGCCACATCGACGTGGCGGTGCTGGGCGCGATGCAGGTCTCGGCCCGCGGCGACCTGGCCAACTGGATGGTCCCCGGCAGGCTCGTGAAGGGCATGGGCGGGGCGATGGACCTGGTCCACGGCGCCCGCAGGGTCATCGTGATCATGGAGCACACCGCGAAGGACGGCTCGCCGAAGATCGTCGAGAGGTGCTCGCTGCCCCTCACCGGCCAGGGCTGCGTGCACCGGATCATCACGGATCTCGGAGTCCTCGACGTCACGGGGGAAGGGCTGGCGCTGGTGGAGACCGCCCCCGGGGTGAGCCCGGCGCAGCTGCGCGAGCGTACGGGCGCGCGGGTGCGAGAGTGAGGACGGCCTTCGCCGGGGACGCCGCCGGCGCACCGTCCGGCCGCCGGGGCGCCGACGGTCACGCCGCGCACGTCGCCAGGACCCTCGCCTGCGGCTCTCGCCGGGGCCCGGCCCTCGTTTCCTGAAGGTAGGAGTTCATGCCGACACCGCCCACGCAGGCCGACATCGACCGCGAGATCGCCGAGCTCCGCGAGCTCCGCGAGCTCCGCGCGACCGAGGACGGCGAGGGGAGGGACCATCCGCCCCGTGACTACGCCCCCTACCGCAGCACCGCGCTGCGTCACCCCCGGCAGCCGCTGATCGCGCTCAAGGACCCGGACGCGGCCGAGCTCACCGGGCCGGTCTTCGGCGTCACCGACGTCGCCGCCCTCGACGCCGACCTGACCAGGCAGCATCTCGGCGAGCCGCTGGGCGAGCGCATCACCGTGCGCGGCCGCGTCCTCGACAGGAACGGGCGCCCGGTGCGCGGCCAGCTCGTGGAGATCTGGCAGGCCAACGCCTCCGGCCGCTACCCCCATCGGCGCGACGACCACCCCGCCCCCCTCGACCCCAACTTCACCGGGGTCGGCCGCTGCCTCACCGACGGCGACGGCGGCTACGCCTTCACCACGATCAAACCCGGCGCCTACCCGTGGCGCAACCACGTCAACGCCTGGCGTCCGGCGCACATCCACTTCTCCGTCTTCGGCACCGCCTTCGCCCAGCGCCTGGTCACCCAGATGTACTTCCCGAACGACCCGCTCTTCCCCTACGACCCCATCCTCAACTCCGTGACCGACGAGCGGGCCAGGCAGCGCCTGGTCGCCGCCTACGAGCACGACCTGTCGGTCCCCGAGTGGTCTCTGGGCTACCGCTGGGACATCGTCCTGGACGGCCCCGCCGCCACCTGGACCGAGGAGAACCGTTGAACCCCACCCCCTCGCAGACCGTCGGACCCTTCTACGGCTACGCGCTCCCGTTCCCCGGCGGCGGGACCATCGCGACCGGCGGGATCATCGTGCACGGCCACGTCTACGACGGCGCCGGCGCCCCGGTGCCGGACGCGCTGCTGGAGTTCTGGCAGGCCTCCCCCTCCGGCGATCTCACCGGCGCGCCCGGCACGCTGCGCCGCGACGCGGTCAACGGCGCGCTCCTCGGCAGGAACGGGGTCGACTTCACCGGCTTCGGCCGGGTCGCCACCGACGCCGACGGCCGCTGGACGCTGCGCACCCTCGTGCCGGGCAACGGCTACATCAGCGTGTGCGTGTTCGCCCGCGGCCTGCTGCACCACCTCTACACCCGGATCTACCTCGCCCGCGAGGACTTCCCCGACTCCCTGCCGCCCGAGCGCGCGCACACGCTGCTGGCCACGCCGGAGCGAGAGGGCGTCCACCGCTTCGACGTCCACCTGCAGGGCGAGAAGGAGACGATCTTCTTCGACCTCGGCTGACAGTGGCCCTCCGCCGGGCCCTCCGCGCCGCCCGGTGCGGGGGGTACCTGCGGCCACGACGCCGGTGCGGGGCGCTCGCGTGTCCCCCGCGGCCCCCTCCGGCGCCGCCCGGTCAGAGGGGCCTGTGCATGATGTGCAGCCCGACGTAGCCCTTGTCGGGATGCTCGAAGCCCTCCGGCAGGGTCGCCAGTATCTCGAAGCCGAGCGAGCGCCACAGCGCCACCGCCCGGGTGTTGGTCTCCACGACGGCGTTGAACTGCATCGCCCGGTAGCCCTCGGTGCGCGCCCGCTCCAGGACGTGCTCGCCCAAGGCCCGCCCGACGCCGCGCCCGGCGTGGCCGGGATCGACCATGAAGCTCGCGCCGGCGATGTGCGAGGCGGGCCCCGCGTGGTTGGGATGCATCTTGGCCGAGCCCAGGACGGTCCCGTCGGCGTCGACGGCGACGACCGTGCGGCCCGGAGGCTCGGGAAACCACAGCTCCCGGGCCCGCTCCTCGCTGACGTCGCGGTCCCAGGTGTAGGTCTCACCGGCGGCCACGATCCGGCGAAGGAAGGGCCAGATCGCCGGCCAGTCGCCGGGCGTCGCATCTCTGATCAGCATGACGGCCAGCATGCTGTCCGATCAGGTTGGTCGCAAACCGTTTTCCCGGGCACGGTTCGATCTTGAGGACCGCCGGGCCGATGGGCGTGATCTTGAGGTGGTCCGCGAGTTCGCCCGCGAACGTCCTCGGCTTGGCCGCCATGACGTCGAGGTCGACGGTGATCAGGGTGTCCTGGAAGGGGAAGGACCGAGATTTTGCATAGTCATGCGTTGTGATGCATACTCTTGTTTCATGTCCAAGGTTCTCACCTCCTTGCCCGCGGGCGAGCGCGTCGGCATCGCCTTCTCCGGCGGCCTCGACACCTCGGTCGCCGTCGCGTGGATGCGCGACAAGGGTGCCGTTCCGTGCACCTACACCGCCGACATCGGCCAGTACGACGAGCCCGACATCGCCTCGGTGCCCGGCCGCGCGCTGACGTACGGCGCCGAGATCGCACGCCTGGTCGACTGCCGCGCGGCGCTGGTCGAGGAGGGCCTGGCCGCGCTCACCTGCGGCGCGTTCCACATCCGCTCGGCCGGACGCCCCTACTTCAACACCACGCCGCTCGGCCGTGCCGTCACCGGGACCCTGCTGGTCCGGGCGATGCTCGACGACGACGTGCAGATCTGGGGCGACGGCTCGACGTTCAAGGGCAACGACATCGAGCGGTTCTACCGCTACGGCCTGCTCGCCAACCCCCACCTGCGCATCTACAAGCCCTGGCTGGACGCGGACTTCGTCTCCGAGCTCGGCGGCCGCAAGGAGATGTCGGAGTGGCTGCTCGCCCACGGCCTGCCCTACCGCGACAGCACCGAGAAGGCATACTCGACCGACGCCAACATCTGGGGCGCCACCCACGAGGCCAAGACCCTGGAGCACCTCGACAACGGCATCGAGACCGTGAACCCGATCATGGGTGTGCGTTTCTGGGACCCCGAGGTCGAGATCGCCGCCGAGGTCGTGACCGTCGGCTTCGAGCAGGGCCGCCCGGTGACGATCAACGGCAAGGAGTTCGCCACCCCCGTCGACCTGGTGATGGAGGCGAACACGATCGGCGGGCGGCACGGCATGGGCATGTCCGACCAGATCGAGAACCGGGTGATCGAGGCCAAGAGCCGGGGCATCTACGAGGCGCCGGGGATGGCGTTGCTGCACGCGGCGTACGAGCGGCTGGTCAACGCGATCCACAACGAGGACACCCTGGCGAGCTACCACAACGAGGGACGGCGGCTCGGCCGGCTGATGTACGAGGGCCGCTGGCTCGACCCGCAGGCGCTGATGCTGCGAGAGGCGCTGCAGCGCTGGGTCGGCACGGCGGTCACCGGCGAGGTGACGCTGCGGCTGCGCCGCGGTGAGGACTACTCGATCCTGGACACCTCGGGACCGGCCTTCAGCTACCACCCGGACAAGCTGTCGATGGAGCGCACCGAGGACTCGGCGTTCGGCCCGGTGGACCGGATCGGCCAGCTCACCATGCGCAACCTCGACATCGCCGACTCGCGCGCCAAGCTGGAGCAGTACGCCGACCTCGGCATGGTCGGCACCACCCACCCCGCGCTCATCGGCGCCGCCCAGGCGGCCTCGACCGGGCTGATCGGCGCGATGCCGCGCGGCGGCGCGGAGGCCATCGCCTCGCGCGGCGAGGTCTCCGACGACGACGAGATGCTCGACCGCGCCGCGATGGAGTTCGGCACCGACTGACAGAGACGATGTAGGTGAGCACCTCCCGCCGGGGGGCTGACCCGCCGACTGACCGGCTTCGGGTCTTCAGCAGGATCCGTCCTTCGAGGACTCACCCGCCGGCCTCTCGTCCGCCCGCGTGCGGGGAGAGCGGACGCGCCTCCGCCGTCCAGGACGGAGCCCGCCGGTGGGATACCGTTCCAGCGTGGACAGGGCCGTACCGGCCGCGGCGGGACCGCCGCGGCCTTTCGTGGACGGGACGGCCGCGCTCGTGGTCGTCGGGACGTTCTGGCTCCCCCCGGTCATCGGCGCGGCCGGCCTCTGGCGCCCGGCAGCCGGGATGGCGCTGGCCACGGTCGCGGTGGCGGCGATGCTGCTGCGCTGGCGGTGGCCGGGGGCCGCGGTGGCGGTGGCCGGGGCCGCGACGGTGGTCGCGACCTTGCTGGGGGTGTGCCAGGATCCGATGCTCGCCACGGCCTGGTGCCTGTATCCGCCGGCGCTCACCCGCGCGCCGCGGGTTCGCGGGCTCGCCCTCGTCGCGGTCGGTGCCGTCGCGGTCCTGGCGGCCGTGACGGCCGTCCCGCGAGACAGCCTGGGCGGCTCGGGCCAGCGGGTGGTCATCGCGATCGCGGCACTGAGCGTGTCGTGGTTGCTGGGGGTCGCCGTCGGCAGGCGGATCGAGTCCGTCCGGGAGGCCGAGCGCGCCCGGGCGGTCGAGCGAGCCGCTCGCACGCAGCTTGAGGTCGCCCGTGAGGTGCACGACGTGGTGGGGCACGCGCTCGGGTTGATCAGCGCCGAGGCCGGGGTGACGCGAGGCCTTCCCGACGCGAGCGAGCGGGAGCTTCGCGACGCGCTCGCCGACATCGAGGATCACGCGAGGACGGCGCTGGAGGACGTCCAGTCGCTCGTCCGCTCGCTTCGGGCGGAGTCCGGCGAGGACCGGACGGACACGGCCGGGCCCGTCCCCGGCGTCTCGGACGTGCGTTTACTCGTCACCGCCACGCGTGCCGCGGGAGTACGTGTCGAGGCGCGGATCGCGACGCCCGGGCAGGGCGGCGAGATGGGTGAGGCCGCCGCGGCGGTCGCGTTCCGTATCGTTCAGGAGGCGCTGAGCAACGTGATACGGCACGCGCCGGGCGCCGCCTGCACCGTGGAACTTCATCCGGACGGCGACGCGCTCGTCGCGCGGGTCCGCGATGACGGCCCCGGCGGGAAGGACGAGGTCGTGTCCGGGTTCGGCCTGCTGGGGATGCGGGAGCGGGCGCGGCTGGCCGGTGGCACCGTGGCGTGGCGGAACCTGCCGGAGCGGGGATTCGAGGTCGAGGCCCGGCTGCCGCTGGGGGAGGATCGAGCCGGTCGGGAATCGGACGGCGGCGACCGGGGGAAGAGATGACACCTGTCAGCGTGTTCCTGGCCGACGACGACGGCCGTTTCCGCGGCGTGTACCGCAAGCTGTTCGGCCGCACCGAGGGGTTCCGCGTCGCGGGGGAGGCCGCCGGTGGCGTGGAGGCGCTACGGCTGATCCTCGCGCTGCGGCCCGACGTGGCCCTGCTCGACGTGCAGATGCCGGACGGCGGCGGACTGGAGGCGGCCCGTGGCGTCCTCGCCGAGGCGGAGGGCACCCGGGTGATCATGTTGACCACGTTCGATCTCGACGAGTACGTCCACGAGGCACTCACCTTGGGCGCGTCGGGGTTCCTGCTGAAGAACGCCTCACCGCAGGAGGTGCTCCACGCGGTCCGTACGGTCCACGCGGGCCATGCCATGCTCGCACCGGAGGTCACCGCGAGGCTGGTGCGCCGGTTCGCGCCGGAGCGGTCGCGGCGTCGGCACGCGTTCGCGGACGAGGTGCTCTCCGGCAGGGAGATACAGGTGATCAGGCTGGTCGCGCGGGGATATTCGAACCAGGAGATCGCCGAGGAGCTCTATCTGAGCACGGAGACGGTACGCACGTATCTCAAGCGCGTGTTCGCCAAACTCGGTGTGAACGACCGCACCCGCCTCGCCGTGCTCGCCTACGAGGCGGGACTGCTGCACGAGCCCCGCTGAGGTGTCCCCTTTCGGGGGACGCGGCCCCGCCCCCCGTCGCCGCAGGCTGGGGGACGTTCGTCCAACGCGAGGGATCGGGTGTGCGGTGATCGAGATCAACGGGCTCAGCAAGCACTATCGGAACAGGAAGGCGGTCGACGACGTCACGTTCACGGCCAGGCCCGGCCGTGTCACGGCGTTCCTCGGCCCGAACGGGGCGGGAAAGTCCAGCACGCTGCGCGTGCTGCTCGGCCTGGACGCGGCCACCGGCGGACGGGCGCTGATCGGGGGGAGGCGCTACCGGGACCTGCGATACCCACTGCGCACGGTCGGCGCCCTGCTGGACGGCGCGGGGCCGGTGCCCGAGCGCCGCGCGATCGACCACCTGTCGTGGATCGCCCGGTCGAACCGGATCCCCCGGGAGCGGGTGCGGGAGGTCCTCGATCTCGTCGGCCTGGCGGACGCCGCCAGACACCGGGTGAAGAACCACTCGCTGGGCATGAGGCAGCGACTGGGGATCGCGGGGGCGCTGCTCGGCGAGCCGGAGGTCCTCGTCCTGGACGAACCCGTGAACGGGCTGGATCCCGACGGTATCCGCTGGGTCCGCGACCTGCTCAGGGAGCACGCGGCCCTGGGGCGTACCGTGCTGTTGTCGAGTCATCTCATGAAGGAGACGGCCGACATCGCCGACGACGTGGTGATCATCAATCGCGGCCGCATCGTCGTCCGGGGGACGCTCGCCGAGGTGACGGCCGGACACGCCTCGCTGGAGGAGGCGTTCTTCGCGCTCACCGGCGACCGGATCGGGGCACGCCGGTGAGCGAGGTGTCCGCGGCCACCCGGGCGGAACTGGCCAAGATCCTCACCCTGCCCGGTGCGTGGATCGCCACCGGTGTCATCCTCGCCCTGCACGTGCTGGTCCAGATCCCGCCCGCCGGACTCTTCGCCGACGCCGTCGCGAACATCACCTCCGACGGCATCATCGAGATCTTCACCGGGCAGCCTCAACCCGCCACCGAGGCGATCCTCGGCCTTTGCGCCGGGGCGTCGCTGCAGATGGGCCTGTTCCTGCCCGTGCTCGCCTCCGTGATCGCGGGACAGGAGTTCCGCTCGCGGCAGCTCGGCCTGACCGTGCTCGCGATGCCGCGCACGGTTCCTCTGCTGGTCGCCAAGCTCCTCGCCACGGCACTGTACGTGTCCGTCGTCGCGATCCTCATCGCGGGCATCAGTTCCGCGTTCGTCTACGCCGCCGTCAGGGACTGGAACCCGGGCCTGCTCGTCACCGGGGAGGCGCTCCTCGGCCACGGCCGGTTCGTCGCCTTCGCGGTCCTGTTCTGCCTCACCGCGTTCGCCGTCACCCTCACCGTGCGCGACACCCTGATCGGCGTCGTCGTCACCGTGGTGCTGATCACCGTCACGATGACCCAGGTCCTGGCCGGGATCGCGCCCGAGGTGGACGCGCTGTTCCCGCTCAGCGCGGCGAGGAACCTCATGCTCGACCCCGGCGTCAACGACCTCACGGCCGGCCGGGCGCACGGTCTGCTCGTCCTCGCCGGATGGGCCGCCGTGACCGCCGTCGCCGCGGGCGTCACGCTCGGCGCGAGGGACGCGCGATGAGCACCCGGACGATGGCGGCCATCCGGTTCGGCGACGTCCTGGCCGCCGAGCTGATCAAGATCACCACCCTCCCCGCCAGCTGGATCGCCCTCGCCCTCGGCTTCGGCGCCAACGGCCTGCTCGGGATCGTCGCGGCCACGGATACCGTCCGCGTCGCCGGTCAGGACGGTGGGATCCCGATCGCCGAGCTCGGCACCCTCACCCTCTCGCCGGTCTACGCGTTCGTCGCGATCGCGGTCTTCGCGGCCGGCTGCGAGTACCGTGGCGGCCAGTTGCGCGTCAGTCTCGCCGCAGTCCCCGGCCGCGACCTGCTGTTCGCCGCCAAACTCACCGCGAGCGCGGCCTTCGGCTTGGTCGCGTCGATTCCGGCCGTCCTGCCGGGACACCTCCTGCGGAACCTGTCGGCGATTCGCGCCGGGGAGCCGGAAGCCGGTGACGCCGTGGCCGGTCTCCTCGGCCTCCTCGCCGCCTACCTCCTGCTCGGCCTCCTCGGGTTCGGTCTCGCCGTCGTCACGAGAACGGTCGTCACCCCGCTCGTCGCACTTCTCCTCACGCCCGTCCTCGTCTCACCGATGTTGGAAGGCATCCTTCCCCACGCGGTGAGCCTCCTGCCGCACGAGGCGGCCCTCAGCCTCATCGGCATGCCCGCCACCCCCGCCACCGCGCTCGGCCCGGTCGCCGGTCTCCTCGTATTGGCCACCTGGGCGACCCTCTCCGTCGTCGCAGCCTGGCAGACCTTCGTACGCAGGGACACAATGTGATGATCATCCAGATTCGCCGCGGAGTGCCGCGCTCGTCGGCGACGTCGACACGGGGGGCGTGATGAGCCGGAGGCGCAGGGTGTGGCGGTGGTTGCCGGTCGTCGTCGCCGGGCTGGTCGTGGCCGCGGTGGCGGGCATCGCGCTCGCCTTCCCCTCGGTCGCGGCCACGACCTGTCCGACCTGTTACGACATGAGACAGGTCAGGCCGGGCCTGTATCTGGAGTCCGGCCTGCCGGCGGCCAGGGAGCGGCAGGTGGCGGAGGTGATCGACGCGGCCCACCGGCGGGTGGCGGACTTCTACGGTGGGCGCCGTAGTTCTCCCGACATCCTGGCCTGCCTGACCGCCTCGTGTTATCGGAGGATCGGCGGCGGCGGGGAGCGCGGGATCGCCGTGCTGAACCGTACGATCATGCTGTCACCGGGCGGTGTCAACCCGGTGATCGCCTCACACGAGATGTCGCACGTCGAGTTGCACGCCCGCCTCGGATTCGGTGCGGTGCCGCTCCCGCAGTGGTTCGACGAAGGGCTGGCCGCCGTGGTCTCCGACGACCCGCGCCACCTGAAGCCCGACACGGCCGGTGACCGATGCCGGGTTCCCGAAGGGGAGGCGCCGCCACAGACGCTCGATGACTGGCTGCGCACGGCGAAAGCCGACCCGGACGCGTACGCCAAGGCCGCGTGCCGGGTGAGCCGGTGGCTTCGGGCGAACGGCGGTCCCGGAGCCGTCCTCGAACTGATCGAGCAGGTGGCCGGAGGCGGTGAGCTGCCCGCCTCTCTGCGAGCCACGTCGAACGAGGCTCCTTCGTGACGGCGTTCATCGGGTCAGCTCGCGAGCCGGGTGCCGCCCTCGCCGAGGAGGACGGGGGCGCCGGTCTCGGCGGAGAGGTTCGCCGAGATCCCGACCATCACGCCGGCGACGCCCGCCAGATGCCCCGCCTGGCGGCCCAGCGGATCCTCGCCCGCGCCGCGAAAGACGTCGTTCAGCATGAGGGCGTCACCGCCGCCGTGGCCGCCCGCGCCCGAGGGGATGGCGACCTGCTCGGGTTCGCTCCAGTGCCGGTGCAGGACGAGCCGTTCGAAGGCGCCGGGAGCGTGGGCCTTGTCGGCGGCGGTCGGGTCGATCGCGGCTCGCGGCGGGGTCCAGGCGCGCTCGACGACCTCCAGCTCCAGCCGTCCCGCGGTGCCGTTGAAGGCCACCCGGTAGCCCTCGAAGGGGCCGTGGGCGTTGAGGGAGTAGGTGAGCGTCGCCCCGCGGGAGTAGCCGACGAGGACGGCCATGTTGTCCTCGATGCTCACACCCTCGCCGAACACGTCCTGGTCGCGGATGTAGCCGTCCTCGTGCTCGGCGTCCAGGTAGAGGCGCTTGAGCCGGGGGTCGGCGGAGAGGTCGAGGAGGTAGGGGTCGGTGCCGAGCCCCGGCGCGCCGTGAGCGCGCGGTGGCCGGTCGCGCAGGCCGCGGGCGCGGGCGTTGGCGGCTCCGTAGAACCGCAGCGCCGACCGGGCGTAGACGCAGCGGGCGGTGTCGGCCAGCCACCAGTTGACCAGATCGAAGTGGTGGGTGGACTTGTGCACCAGCAGCCCGCCGGAGCTGGACTTGTCGCGGTGCCAGCGGCGGAAGTAGTCGGCTCCGTGGATGGTGTCGAGCACCCACTCGAAGTGCACGGAGGCGACGTCGCCGATCGCCCCGTCGGCGATCAGCCGGCGGACGGCGCTGTTGCGCGGCGAGTAGCGGTAGTTGAAGGTGACGACGAGCCGGCCGGTGCTGCGCTCGGCGGCCTCGACGATGGCCGCGCAGTCCTCGGCGGTGGTGCACAGCGGCTTTTCCACGATGACGTCCTTGCCCGCCTCCAGCGCGGCGACGACGTAACGGGCGTGGGTGGCGTCGACGGTGGCGACCACGACGGCGTCGGCGAGCTGGAGCAGCTTGCCGAACTCGTGCGGCGCGAAGCACGGGACGTCGCCCCCGATCCGGTCGAGGTAGTAGCCGAGCCGGGTCCGGTTGACGTCGCACAGGGCGGCGATCTCGCCGGCGTCGCCCCACTCGCCGAGCAGCGCGTCGATGTACAGCTGCACCCGGTGGCCGAGTCCGACGAAGGCGTATCGCATCAGGAACTCCATGAGGGGGACGGGAAAGGCCGGGTGTGCCGTACGGTTCGGCGCGAGCCGTACGGCACACGTCGGCGGAGGCCGGCTACTTGCCGATGGCGGCGTTGGCCTCGTTGAGGAAGGCCTTCACCGCGTCGTCCGCGGAGGCCTTGCCGAACAGCACCGAGTCACTGGCGCGCTTGAGGATGTCCTCCATCTCCATCGCGCCCTTCGGCGGGATCACGATCGGGCTCAGCTCGCTCTTGATCGAGTCGATGAAGGCGAGCACCTTCTGGTCGGTCGGGGTGAGCTTGTCCTTGATGGCGTCGACGACCTTGGCGTTGGTCGGCAGGCCGCGGTCACTGAGCAGGATGGCGCCGGCCTCGGGGTCGTTGACGAGGAATTCGACGAACTTCCTCGCGGCCTCGGCCTGCCCGGTCTTCGACGAGATCGTGTAGTACATCGCCGGCTGCAGGAACATGCCGGCGGTGGTCGCGCCCTCGGCCTTGGGCATCCGCAGCAGGTCGAGTTCCTGGCCCGATCCCTTGTTCAGCGCGGTGAGCTGGTTGCTCCACCAGCTGCCGAACGCGCTGACGTTCGTGGCGAGCAGTGCCTGGTCGACCTTGGTGCCGGTCTCCAGCATCTGGGCCGCGTCAGGACCGGCCTTGGTGGAGACGATCTTCTGTAACAGGGCCCACCAGTCCTTGATGGTCTGCTCCGACAGGCCGATCCTGCCGTCCTTGTAGAACTGCTCCCCGCGCTGGGCGGCGAACAGCTGCAGGAAGGCGGGGTTCACGTTCCACTCGGTGCCCCAGAGCTTGCCGTCGCCCTTCTCGGTCACCTTCTGGGAGATCGCGATGTAGTCGTCCCAGGTCCAGGTCGTGTCGTCGGGGACCTTCTCGCCCGCCTTCTCCACCGTCGCCCTGTTGACGATCATCGGGAAGGTGTTGACGCCGGTGGGGACGGCGTACTGCTTGCCGTCGACCTGACCGGCCTTGAGCACCTCCTGGTCGAGGTCGGCGGTGTTGAGCGTGCCGGTGAGGTCGGCGAGGGTGGCGCGGCCCGCGTACTCGGCGAGACCGCGGATCTCGATGGACATGACGTCCGGGGCGTCACCGGCCGCGATCTTGGTGGCCAGCTTCTCGTAGTAGCTGTCCCAGTCGGAGAAGTCACCTTCGATATCGATCGTCGGGTTCTTCTTCTCGAACACGGAGATGGCCGACTCCGTCAGCTTCTGCCGGGCGTCGCTACCCCAGTACGAGAAGACGACCTTCGTCTTCCCGCCGGAATCACCGCTGTCGTCGCTGCCGCAGGCGGTGGCGGACACGGCGAGCAGGGTGAGGGCGGTGGCCGCCAGGATGCGCTTCATCGGGATACCTCCGGGGGGTGGGGGATGGGAGGGGGGTCATTTGAGGCCGGTGGTCGCCATGCCGCGGATGAGATATTTCTGGCCCGCCAGGAAGAAGCCGAAGATCGGGCCGAGGGAGATGATCGACATCGCGAACAGCGGCCCCCAGGAGGACTCGCCGCTGGAGTCCATGAACTGCCGGAGCGCGACGGGAACGGTGAGGTTGTCGGAGTTGGTCAGGTAGAGGTTCTGGGTGAAGAAGTCGTTCCACGTCCAGATGAAGGTGAAGATCGCGGTGGTCGCGAGCGCCGGGACGCACAACGGCATGATCACCCGGGTGAACGTGCGCCACTGGCCCGCGCCGTCGATCGCCGCCGCCTCGTCCAGCTCCCGGGGAAGGGTGCGGATGAACTGCACCATCAGGAAGATGAAGAACGCGTCGGTCGCCAGGAACTTCGGCGCGACGATCGGCCAGATCGTGTTGATCCAGTCGATCTTGGCGAACACGATGTACTGCGGGACGACCGTGACGTGGTGCGGCAGCATGATCGAGCCGAGCATGATCGCGAACCACATCTTCTTCAGCGGGAACTCCAGCCGGGCGAAGGCGTAGGCCGCGAGCGAGCAGGCCGCCAGGTTGCCGATCACCGCTAGGGCGGTGAGGACCGCCGAGTTCCACAGGTAGTAGCCGAAGGAGTGCTTGAGCGCGCCCCAGCCCTCGGTGTAGTTCCCGGCCGTCACCGAGGTCGGCATCAGTCCCGGCTCCCGGAAGATCAGCTCCTCGGGCTTGAACGAACTGGAGACCATCCAGAGCAGCGGGTAGAGCATGAGCAGCCCGGCGGCGATGAGCAGCAGGTGCCTGACCAGGCGCGGGGCGGGCCGGAAGAGGGCCGGTACGCGCTTACTTGTCGTCGCCATAGAAAACCCAGAATCGTGACATGAGGAAGTTGACGGCGGTGAGCGCGGCGATGATGAGCAACAGCACCCAGGCCATCCCGGCCGCGTAACCCATTTCGTAGTTCTTGAAGCCCTTGATGTAGAGGTAGAGCGTGTAGAACAGGGTCGAGTCGACCGGTCCGCCGTTGCCGCCGCTCACGATGAACGACTGGGTGAAGGACTGGAACGACTTGATCACCTCCAGCACCAGGTTGAAGAAGATGATCGGGGTGAGCAGCGGCAGGGTGATCGAGCGGAACTTCCGCCACCTGCCGGCGCCGTCGACCGCGGCCGCCTCGTACAGGCTCCGCGGGATCTGGCGGAGCCCGGCCAGGAAGATGACCATCGGGGCGCCGAACGTCCAGACGTGCAGGATGATCAGCGTCCACAGCGCGGTGTCGGGGCTGGTCACCCAGCCGTGGCCCTCGTAGCCGAACAGGCCGAGGAAGGAGTTGACGATGCCGTCGGTCCCGAAGATCTTCCGCCAGAGGATCGAGATCGCCACGCTGCCCCCGAGCAGCGACGGCAGGTAGAAGATCGAGCGGTAGAACGGCAGGCCGCGCAGGCCCCTGTCCAGCACGAGCGCGAGCGCCAGGGCGAAGGCGAGCTGCAGCGGGACCGACACCACCACATAGGTGGTCGTCACCCGCAACGAGGCCATGAACCGGTCGTCCTGGGTGAACATCTTCTCGTAGTTGTCCAGGCCCACCCAGTGGGCGTCGCTCAGCAGGCTGTAGTCGGTGAACGACAGGTAGAGCGAGGCGATCATCGGGCCGAGCGTGATCGCGAACAGGCCGATGAACCAAGGGGCCAGGAACAGATAGGCGGCCAGTGCCTGCGATCGGCCGCGGGAGCTCTTGAGAGGCCCTGGGCGGGGGGCGTCCGCCTTTTCCCGGGGTGCGACCGGTATCTCGGCCGTCCCCGCCGGTGCGGGACTCAGCGTCATCACTGGCCCTTCGGGGAGTTGGTGAATGGGATGCGCTTTTCCTATAGCGTTACGAACTAATACGTCAACCCTTTGCAGTGAGCCAGCTCACGAATCGTCCCGTGCTGTTTTGGTGTTATCCCAGTTCAGAGGAGATATCCATCGTCAGGGCCGGGATGGAAAAATCTCGCACGAAGACGAGTTTGTACAACCGATTGCAGTTGCGGGCATGGACACGCCCCCGTTGCGGCGAGCGGAAGACGCCTGGTGAACGCCCTGCGGGCGGCTTTCGCCCAACCTGCCGCGGGCAGGGGGCGGCGCCAGGCCGGGGCTCATCGGCGGGGAGCCGCCCCTCCGGGCGGCAGGCGTCTTCCCCGGCCGCGGGGGAGGCCGGTCCCGGCACGGCTGAGGAGGCGTGGGCACCGAGGCGGCGGCGTCCGCCTCAGCCGATCGGCCGGAGGCTCAGGCGCGGTGCCCGTCCCGGCCGGCCGGCGGGCGGGCCGGGCGGCGTCGGCGAGGGCCTCTCCTGGAGGGTCAGGGGGTTTTCCTGGGGGGCGCGGTGGAGTCGCGGACCACCAGATGGGTCTCCAGGACGGTCGTGGCGCTCATCGACTGGATGAGGAGGTCGACCGCCATCCGGCCGGCGTCGCTCGCGGGCATCGCGACCGTGGTGAGTTTGGGGCGGTGCAACCGCCCGGTGATGCTGTCGTCGAAGCCGATCACGCTGACGTCCCCCGGGACGTCGACGCCGAGGACCTCCAGTCCTCCGATGAGCCCGATGGCGACGAGGTCGTTGTAGGCGAGCACGCCGGTCACCCCGGCCTCGGCCACCTTGGCCGCGGCGGCGATGCCGCCCTCCTCGGTGGGGGAGTTGGGGCCGATGACGACCGTGTCGAGACCGGGGATCTCCGCGACGGCCTTGCGAATCTCGCCGCTGGTCCACGATCCGGCCGGGCCCGTCACCAGGGCGACGCGCCGGTGACCGAGCCGCAGCAGGTGCTCCATCGCGACACGGGCGCCGTGAGCGACATCCATCACGACCGTGGTCAGCCCGCGCAGACGCCGGTTGACCAGCACGAACGAGACGCGTTCCGAGAGCTTCTCCAGAGCCTTGTTGGACAGCCGCGGGCTGCACAGCACGATGCCGTCGACCTGCTTGGAGAAGGCCAGGACGAGGTTCTCCTCCTCGGTGGGGTCCTCGCCGGTGTCGGCCACGAACAGGTGGTAGTCCTGGCGGCGGGCGGCGGCCTGAGCGGCCTTGATCAGCGGGGGGAAGAACGGGTTGGCCAGATCGGCCACGATCAGCCCGATGTTGTTGGTGCGGCCCGTCTTGAGGGAGCGGGCGGCCCGGTTGGGCCGATAGTCGAGCTTCTCGGCCGCCGCGAGCACCCGGGTCCGGGTCTCGGCGTTCACCAGATGAGGTGCCGAGAAGGTTCGGGAGACCGTCGACACGTGAACACCTGAGGCGTGGGCGACGTCCCGAATGGTCACTGACATGCCGCACACCCTAACGCAACCGTTTGCAGATCAGCTAACCATCCTGAGACCGGTTGTGGGCGATTCACCCCGCTCACTTGACGTATTGTCTCGCCTGACGCGATTGTTTACTGCAACTGATTGCAGTCTTCAGAAGGAGTCCACACGGTGAGCAGAGTGCTCGTCACCGGTAGCGCGGGCCGGCTCGGCCGCAGCGTGGTCACCTCGCTCGCGGCGGCCGGACATGAGGTGATCGGCGTGGACAGCGCGCCGGGCACCCCGCGAGAGGCCGCCTCGGCCCTTCCCGCGGATCTCACCGATCTGGGGGAGGCCCACTCGGTGATCGCACGGTTCCGGCCGCAGGCGGTGGTCCACCTCGCGGCCATCGCGGTGCCGTTCAGCCGCTCCGAGCCCACCACGTTCCGCGTCAACACCCAGCTCGTCTTCAACGTCTGCGCGGCCTCGGTCGCCCTGGGGGTGGAGAAGCTCGTCGTGGCGAGCAGCCCCACGGTGATCGGATACGGCGCGCCGGGCGGATGGACCCCCGCCTACCTGCCGCTCGACGAGGACCACCCCACGGAGCCCTGGAACGCCTACAACCTCTCGAAGGTCGTGGCCGAGCAGACCATGCGGACCTTCGCCCGCACCACCGAGACCACCCGGATGGCCGCGTTCCGCCCCTGCTTCGTCGTCGCGCCCGAGGAGTGGGAGGGCGCGCCCACCCAGTCCGGGCACACGATCACCGAACGGCTGAACCGGCCCGAGATAGGCGGGGCCTCCCTGTTCAACTACCTCGACGCCCGCGACGCCGGCGACTTCGTCGACACACTGCTCACCAGGCTCCCCCTGCTGGAGACGAACGGCGAGGTCTTCTTCGCGGGCGCCGGCGACGCCCTGGCGCGCGAGCCGCTGGCCGAGCTGCTGCCGGCCGTCATGCCGGAGACGAAGACGTTCGCCGCCCATCTGACCGGTACCGCCCCCGCCTTCTCCTGCGCCAAAGCCGAGCGGCTGCTCGGCTGGACCGCCAAGCGCGGCTGGCGCACCGAACTGTCCTGACCCTCCCGAAAGAGACCCGGATCATGAATCTCGATGGTGTCCTCTTCTTCCCCGTCACCCCCTTCGGCCCGGACGGCGACCTCGCGCCCGGCGTGCTGGCCGACCACGTCCGGCGCGGCATCGAGCACCGGCCGGGCGGCGTGTTCGCCGCCTGCGGCACCGGCGAGTTCACCGCGCTGTCACAGGCCGAGCACGCCGAGGTCGTCCGCGTGGCGGTGAAGGCGGCGGCCGGGAGCGTCCCGGTGTTCGCCGGAGCGGGCGGGCCGATCGGCGCGGCACTGGCCCAGGCGCGGGCCGCCCGGGAGGCGGGCGCCGACGGGCTGCTGCTCATGCCGCCCTACCTCGTCCAGGGGCCGGGTTTTCCCGCCTACGTACGGGCGATCGCCGCCGAACTTCCGGTGATCATCTACCAGCGGGGGCCGATCGCGCTCGAACCGGAGGCGGCGGTCGAACTGGCCGCGATCCCCGGTGTCATCGGGCTGAAGGACGGTCTGGGCGACATCGACCGGATGCAGCGGATCGTGCTGGCCGTCCGGGAGACCCGCCAGGACTTCCTGTTCTTCAACGGGCTGCCGACCGCCGAGCTGACCCAGCCCGCCTACCGGGCGCTCGGTGTCGGCCTGTACTCCAGCGCGGTGTTCTGCTTCGCGCCCGAGATCGCCAACGCCTACCTGAACGGCGACGAGCGGTTGATCACCGAGTTCTACGCCCCGCTGGTGCGGCTGCGTTCCAGGGTCGCCGGCTACGCGGTGTCGCTGGTCAAGGCAGGGGTGCGGCTGCGCGGGCTGGACGCGGGCGAGGTCCGGCCGCCCCTGGTGCCCGTGGCGCCCGAGCACGAGGCCGAGCTGGAGGCGCTGATCACGTCGGGGCTCGCCCTGGTAGCGTCATGATCAAGGATCTGACGGTCACGCCGCGGTCGGTGCCCCTGACCAGGCCCTGGGGGGCGGACGTCTCCCACAACCACGTGCTGCTCGTCACGATCACGCTGCAGGACGGGCGGTGCGGCACCGGGATGGCGTGGACGCCGCAGATCGGGGCCCAGGCGATCAGGGCCCTGCTGGAGCACGACATCCGTGAGGCGGTGATCGGCCTGCCGCCGCATCCGGAGCTGGTGTGGGACCGGCTCTCGGCCCACCTCGGCGAGGCGGGCCGCGCCGGGATCGTCCCGATCGCCCTGGCCGGGGTGGACCTCGCGCTCTGGGACCTGCGCTGCGCGGAGCGGGCGCTGGTCGAGATCCTCGGCGCGCGGCGCGAGAGCGTCCCGGTCTACGGCAGCGGGGTCAACCTCCACTACTCCCTGGAGGAACTCCGGGCGCAGGCCCGCAGATGGGTCGCCGCCGGATACACCGCGGTCAAGATCAAGGTCGGGCGTCCCTCGCCGGCCGAGGACGTCGAGCGGGTGGCGGCGGTCCGTGAGGTGATCGGGCCCGACCGGCTGCTGATGATCGACGCCAACCAGCGCTGGGACCTGCACCGGGCCCGCATCGCGCTGCGGGCGCTGGAGAGGTACGACCTGTTCTGGATCGAGGAACCGCTGCCCGCCGACGATCTGGCGGCCCACGTGGAACTGCGGCGCCGCGTCGCCACCCCGATCGCGGTCGGCGAGAACGTCGCCACCGTCCACGGGTTTCGTGACCTGCTGACGAGGGGCGCCTGTGACGTCGTCCAGCCCAACCTGGTGCGGGTCGGCGGCATCACGCCGTTCCTGCGCATCGCCGAGCTGGCCCGTGCCTTCGGCGTCCCTGTCTATCCGCACCTGCTCACCGAGCTGTCGGGCCAGCTCGCCCTCGCGCTGCACCACCCCGCGATGGTGGAGAGGGTGGAGGAGGCCGCGCTGACCGACCTCGGGCTGCTCGCCCCGCCCTTCCCGGTGGAGATCAGCGGGCCGGAGCTGCGGGCGACCGGGGCGCCGACGAGGTGGGCGTCGTGAAGCCGGTACGGGTGGTGGTCGCCGGGGTGCACGGCTACGGCAAGAACCACCTGGCGAACGTCCGGCGACTGGCCGCGGCGGGCCGGGCCGAGCTCGCCGGGGTCTGCGACACCCGGCTCTCGCCGCCCTCGCCCGACCTCGGCGTGCCGTCCTCGGCGGACCTGCCGTCGCTGATCGCCGAGACCGGCGCGGAGGTCGCGGTGATCGCGACGCCGATCCACACCCACGCTCCGCTCGCCGTCGCGGCCCTGCGGGCCGGCGCGCACGTGCTGCTGGAAAAACCTCCCGCTCCGTCGGTGCAGGAGTTCGAGCGGATCCTCTGTGCCGTGGCGGAGACGGGGCTGGCCTGCCAGGTGGGCTTTCAGTCACTGGGCTCGGCCGCCGTCTCCGCCGCGGCCGGGGTGCTGGGCGAACCGCTTTTGGGCATCGGCGTCGCCGGATCCTGGACACGCCCGTTCGCCTACTACTCGCGCGCCCCCTGGGCGGGGCATCGCAGGCTGGACGGCGTGGACGTCATGGACGGCGCGCTCACCAACCCGTTCGCGCACGCGGTGGCCACCGCGCTGGCCGTCGCGGGGGCCGACACGGTCTCCTCGGTCGAGGACGTCGAGCTGGAGCTGTACCGGGCCAACGCGATCTCCTGCGACGACACCTCCAGCGCGCGGCTCCGCCTCGCCGACGGCACCGTCATCGCGATCACCGTGAGCCTGTGCGGTGACCGCCGGACCGAGCCCTACCTGCACCTGCACGGCGAGAGGCGCTCGGCCCTGCTCTTCTACACCCTCGACGAGATCGAGGTGGACGGTGTCCGCACCGGCTTCGACCGGGTCGACCTGCTCGGCAACCTCCTGGCGCACATCAGGGAGGGAGAGGAGCTGCTGGTGCCGCTGGAGCGGACCGGGGGCTTCACCCGGCTGCTCGACGAGATCCGGCGCGCTCCCGATCCGCTGCCCGTCGACGGCTTCCGCACGGAGCCGTCCCGGCTGGTGCTGCCGGGCATCGAGGGGTTGGCCGCGCGCGCGGCGGCCGAGCTGAAAACCCTGTCGGAACTCGGTTTCCCCGCCGGGCCCGGCTCCCGGACGGTGACCCGACAGCGGGCGCTCTGGCCCGAGACGGTGCTGCGGGCCGGCTCACGGCAGGTCGCGACCTACCTCCAGCGGGGAGACCTGCAGCCGGCGGACGCGCCGCGCCCCCACCTGCATCCGGTCCTCACCCTGGGCGGAACGGTCGTGACCGAGACCCAGCCCGCCGACCACGTGCACCATTTCGGGGCGAGCGTGGCGATCTCCGATGTCAACGGGGTCAACTTCTGGGGCGGCTCCACCTACGTACCCGGCACCGGCCCGCGGATTCTCCCCAACCACGGGCGCCAGCGGCGGCGCTCGCTGCGCCCCGTGGACGGCGGATTCGCCGAGAGCCTCGACTGGGTCGGCCCGGACGGCGCCGTCCTGGCCGTCGAGGAACGGAGGCTCACCGCCCGGCTCCTGCCCGGCGCCTGGGCGCTGGACGTCGCCTTCACGCTGGACAACCGGACCGGCGCGCCGCTGTCGATCCAGAGCTCGGCCTGCAAGGGCAGGACCGGCGCCGGCTACGGCGGGTTCTTCTGGCGGGCGCCCAGGGATTCCACCGGGCTTGACGTCTTCGCCGACGGCGCCCGCGGCGAGCGGGCCGTGCACGGTGGCCTCTCGCGCTGGCTCGCGCTCACCTGCGACGAGTGGAGCCTGCTGTTCGTGCAGACCCTCGGCCTCGACCCGTGGTTCGTCCGCGTCGCCGAGTATCCGGGCGTCGGACCCGCCCTGGCCTGGGACGCGCCCCTGAGCGTCCCAGGCCGGTTGGAACGCGCGATCACCGTCGTGGTCGCCGACGGGCGGCTCACCACGGGGCGAGCCTCGGCTCTCGCCGCACGGCTCGCCGTCTCGTGACGATCATCGTCGCGGGTGGCCTCGATGATGACCGCGACGACGGTGGCGGCGGGCCTCGCGCGGGCCTGGCCATCGCGCGCGAGACGCGCGGGCGGTGGTCGCGGAGGCGAGAGCCCTCTCCCGCCGGCACCCCCGGGCCCGCCGGTCGCGTACTCAGCGGGCCTCGCCGGCCGGCCGCGGCGAATGCCCGGCGCCGGCGAGCTTCGCCGCGGCGGCGCGCAGCACGCCGGGCACCAGCAGGCGATGGACGGCGGACAGCGGAGGCCACACGGCGCGGGCCAGGCTCCGGTCGTAGCGCAGGAAGGTTCCCAGCGACACCTTCCCCTCGGCCGTCCGCACGAGGAGGTTGCCGCTCAGGAACCAGGAGGCGGCCTCAAGCAGGATCCAGTCCTCACCGCGCTCACCGATCCGCCATCCGGCCACGGTGTCCGGTGACCGTCCCCGGCTGAGCCGGAAACCGAGGACAACGCGCCAGATCAGCAGTTCGCCGGCATCGGGCACGTCGCCGAACATCGCACGGGCCCACCGCTCCGGTGTCGCGGCCGTGTCCGTGGAGAGGGTGAAGAGGTCGGCGTAGTCGATGCGGGAAAGCGGGCTGAGGGCGCGGACGGATTCGGGGATGTCGTGCGTCCCCACGGCACTGTCGACGAGGCCGACGGTCATGTCTCGCTGTCTCCATTCGTATATACGCTACCGTACAAAGCGAGGCTAACTTATTTATACGGTGGCGTATACAAAAACGGGGAAGTGAGGTGGGTCACATCGTGGGCGTGACGCGCACGCCGCGTGACAGGTGGGTCGAGGAGGGACTGCTGGCGCTCGCCGCCGGCGGTCCCGAGGCCGTCCGCGTCGAGGCGCTGGCGAAGAGGCTGGGCGTCACCAAGGGCGGGTTCTACGGCTACTTCGCCGACCGTGACGCGCTGCTGAAGGCGATGCTGGACACCTGGGAGCGGGAGAGCGTCGACGAGGTGCTCGACCGCATCGAGCGAGAGGGCGGCGACCCGAGGGACAAGATCCAGCGCGCGGGCGTCCTCACCTTCTCCAGCGGCCGCCTGCTCCCCATCGACCTCGCGATCCGGGACTGGGCCCGGCGCGACGAGGAGGTCGCCGAGCGTCTGCGACGGGTGGACAACCGGCGCATGGCGCTGCTGCGAGAACTGATCGGCACCTTCTGCTCCGACGCCGACGAGGTCGAGGCCCGCAGCATGCTCGCCTTCTGCGTGGCGATCGGCGAGCACTTCCTCGCCGCCGACCACGGCGACCGCACCCGGGCCCAGGTCCTCGCCCGCGCCGCCGACCTGCTGCTGAACCGCCCCCGCGAGGAGCACGGCCGTTGAGCCGCGTGTCCGCGACGTCCGGATCAGGGGTCACGCCGGTCGCATGCCACGCCACCCCGGAGGGTACGTTTGTGCGAGCCTCACAACTCCGGCCGCGAAAGACGCTCAGTCCCCGCCATTTCCGATAGCGGGGGACAGCCTGGAGTATGTACCACGATCGGGGCGGGGACGGCCGCCGTGTTCACCGCTTCGAAAGGTTCGTTCATTGTTCAGTCGTGTCGCCATCGTCAACCGCGGTGAAGCCGCCATGCGACTCATCTACGCTGTTCAGGACCTGGCCGCGGAGACAGGGGCACGGATCGAGACCGTCGCCCTGTACACCGACTCCGACCGGACGGCCACGTTCGTCCGCGAGGCGGACATCGCCTACGACCTGGGGCCCGCCGCGAACCGGCCCTACCTGGACCACGCGCTCCTTCGGAAGGCCCTGGTCGAGACCGGCGCGGACGCGGCCTGGGTCGGCTGGGGCTTCGTGGCCGAGGACCCGGCGTTCGCCGACCTGTGCGCCGAGATCGGCGTGACGTTCGTCGGCCCGAGCGCCGAGGCGATGCGCAAACTGGGTGACAAGATCGGCTCGAAGCTGATCGCCGAAGAGGTCGGCGTGCCCGTCGCGCCGTGGAGCCGCGGCCCGGTGGAGACGCTGGAGGAGGCGAAGGCGGCGGCCGAGCGGATCGGCTACCCGCTGATGCTGAAGGCGACCGCGGGCGGCGGCGGACGCGGCATCCGGATGGTCTCCGACGCCGACGAGCTGACCCTGGCCTACGAGCTGACGCGCCAGGAGGCGGCGCGCGCGTTCGGCAGCGGCGTCGTGTTCCTGGAGCGCCTGGTGACGGGTGCCCGGCACGTGGAGGTGCAGGTCATCGCGGACGGCCAGGGCACCGCGTGGGCGCTGGGCGTGCGCGACTGCTCCGTGCAGCGGCGCAACCAGAAGATCATCGAGGAGTCCGCCTCCCCGGTCCTCGACGCCACGCAGGTCGCCGAGCTGAAGGCGGCGGCCGAGCGTCTCGTGCTCGCGGTGGACTACAAGGGCGCGGGCACGGTCGAGTTCCTCTACCACCCCGGCGAGCGGTTGTTCGCGTTCCTTGAGGTCAACACGCGTCTGCAGGTCGAGCATCCGATCACCGAGATCACCACCGGCGTCGACCTGGTGAAGGCCCAGCTGCACGTCGCGGCGGGCGGCAGGCTGGAGGGCGAGGCACCCGAGGAGTGGGGGCACGCCGTCGAGGCGCGTCTCAACGCAGAAGACCCCGACCGCGACTTCGCGCCCTCACCCGGCAGGATCGCGCGGCTCGCGCTGCCCAGCGGTCCCGGCGTCCGGGTGGACACCGGGTTCGGCGAGGGCGACACGATCCCCGCCGACTTCGACTCGATGATCGCCAAGATCATCGCGCACGGCCGTGACCGTACCGAGGCGCTGGCCCGCCTGCGTCGCGCGATGACGCAGACGACCGTCATCATCGAGGGCGGCGTGACGAACAAGGGCTTCGTGCGCATGCTGCTCGACGAGCCCGAGGTGATCGACGGCTCGGCCGACACCGGCTGGATCGACCGCGTACGCGCCCAAGGCGCCCTCGTGTCTCACCGGCACTCCGCGATCGCGCTGATCGCCGCGGCCATCGAGGCGTACGAGGACGAGGAGGCCGTGACGCGGCAGCGCTTCCTGGCCGCCGCGCACGGCGGCCGCCCGCAGTCGCAGCACGAGAGCGGCCGCGCGCTGGAGCTCAAGCTCCGCGACGTCGGCTACCACGCCCAGGTCGCCCGCACCGGCGGTCACCGGTTCCGCGTCGGCATCTCGGCGGGCGGCCTGCGGCCCACGGCCGACGTCGACATCGAGCGCTTCGACGAGCACAGCGGCCAGATCACCGTGAACGGCGTCCGCTTCAAGGTCGTCACGAGCACTCACGGCCCGATCCACCTGGTCGAGGTCGACGGCGTCACGCACCGGATCAGCCGCGACGAGGGCGGCATCGTGCGCTCGCCCGTGCCCGCGCTCGTGGTGGCCACGCCGCTGCAGCCGGGCGACGAGGTCGAGGCCGGCGCGCCGCTGCTCGTGGTCGAGAGCATGAAGATGGAGACCGTGCTGCGCGCGCCGTTCCGCGGACGCGTGCGGGAGCTCGCGGTCTCGGTCGGCAGCCAGGTCGAGGCGGGCGCCCGCCTGCTCCGCCTGGAACCGCTGGGCGACGGGGCGGCCGGTCCCGTGACCGAGGTGCGGGAGGTCGAGCTGGATCTGCCGCCGGAGCCGGTGGACGTGCCCGCGGCCGCGCGGGCCGCGCGTGGCCTGCAGGACCTGCGCGGTCTCCTGCTGGGGTTCGACATCGACCCGCAGGACGAGAAACGCCTGCTCACCGGCTACCTCGCAGCGCGCGCCGAGCTCGTCGCGAAGGGCGAGCACGAGCCGGCCGGTGAGGTCGAGCTGCTGCACCTGTTCGCCGACCTGAGCGAGCTGAGCCGCAACCGGCCCGCCGGCGAGGAGTCGAAGCCCGACTCCTCGGTGCACAGCCCTCGCGAGTACTTCCACACCTACCTGCAGTATCTCGACCCCGAGCGGTCCGGGCTCTCCGAGAGCTTCCAGCAGCGGCTCACGCACGTGCTGTCCCGCTACGGCGTCGAAGGCCTGGAGCGCACGCCGGAGCTGGAGGACGCGGTCTTCCGGATCTTCCTCGCGCAGCGGCGCGCCTCCGCCGACGTCGCCGTGGTGACGACCCTGCTGCGCGAGTGGGCGAAGGAGTCCCCGCCCGCCCAGGCCGACCGCGTCGCCGTCGGCCTGGTGCTGGAGCACCTGATCGCCGCCACCCAGGTCAGGTTCCCGGCCGTCGCGGACCTGGCGCGCGGCGTCGTGTTCGCCTGGTTCGTTCAGCCGCTGCTGCGCCGCACCCGCGCCAAGGTCTACACGGCCGTCCGCAAGCACCTGCGCCACCTCGACCAGCACCCGGACTCGCCCGACCGCGCCGAACGGATCTCCGCCATGGTCGCCAGCGCCGAGCCGCTCGTCCGGCTGGTCGGCCAGCGGATCGGCCGCGAGGACGTGGACCCCGTGCCGCTGCTGGAGGTGCTGATCCGCCGCTACTACGGCAACCGCGCGCTCAGCGACATCCGGACGAGCAAGGTGGCGGGCTGCACGTTCGTCGTCGCCGACCACCGCACCGCGACCGGTGAGGGCCGCGTCGTGGCCACCGCCGTCGACTTCCTGGCACTGGCCGAGGCCGTCAAGGCGGTCGACGAGTTCGCCGGTGACGGCGAGCTGGTGGCCGACATCTACCTGACCTGGCCGGACGCCCCAGAGGACCCCGAGGAGATGGCCGCGCGCCTGCGCGAGGTCATGGTCGCCCAGCAGCCGTCGAACCGGATCGGCCGCATCGCCGCGACCGTCACGGGCGACAGCGGCGCCGTGATGCACCACCACTTCACCTTCCGGCCCTCGGCCGCCGGCTTCGTGGAGGAGCGGCTGCTGCGCGGCCTGCACCCGCGCATCGCCGAGCGCATGCAGCTGGAACGGCTGCGCGACTTCGACCTCACCCGGCTGCCCGCCCCCGACGAGGAGGTCTACCTCTTCCGGGCCGCGGCACGCCAGAACCCCTCCGACGAGCGCCTCGTCGCCCTCGGCCAGGTCCGCGACCTGACCCCGTTGCGCGACGACGAGGGAGGGCTCGTCGCGCTGCCCGCGGCCGAGAACGTGCTGGCCACCTGCCTCGACGCGATCCGCAGGGCCAAGAAGCCCGGCGCGAAGGCCTCCGCCACGAACCGGATCGTCATCTACGTGTGGCCGCCGAACGACCTCTCGCCGGACGACCTGAACACCGTGGCCAAGCGTGTGCTGCCCACGACGGCGGGCGCGGGCCTGGAGGAGGTGCTGTTCCTCGGCAGGCGCCGCGACGGCGTCACCGGCGAGCTCGTCGACATCGCCGTCCGAATCGGCTACGACGTGGGATCCGGCGTGCGGCTGTCCATCGTGCCGCCGCCGACCGAGCCCGTCGAGCCGCTGGACGACTACCGCCAGGAGGTGCTGCGCGCGCACAGCCGCGGCACGCACCACCCGTACGAGCTGACCGACATGCTCACCGGGCCGTTCGGCTCCTTCACCGAGTACGACCTGGACGAGCAGGCGAGGCTGGTGCCGGTGAACCGGCCCAAGGGGCGCAACAGCGCCGCGCTCGTCGCGGGGGTCGTCAGCACGCCCACGCCGCGCCATCCGGAGGGCATGACCCGCGTCGTGCTGCTGGGCGACCCGACGAAGGCCCTCGGCGCGCTGTCGGAGCCCGAGTGCGCGCGGGTGATCGCCGCGCTCGACCTCGCCGAGCGGATGCGGGTGCCGCTGGAGTGGTTCGCGCTCTCCGCGGGCGCCCGGATCTCGATGTCGTCCGGCACCGAGAACATGGACTGGGTGGCGGCCGCGCTGAAGCGGATCGTGACCTTCACCCAGGACGGCGGCGAGATCAACATCGTGGTCGCGGGCATCAACGTCGGCGCCCAGCCGTACTGGAACGCCGAGGCCACGATGCTCATGCACACCAAGGGCATCCTGGTGATGACGCCGGACTCCGCGATGGTGCTGACCGGCAAGCAGTCGCTCGACTTCTCCGGCGGCGTGTCGGCCGAGGACAACCACGGCATCGGCGGCTACGACCGGATCATGGGCCCGAACGGCCAGGCCCAGTACTGGGCGCCCGACATCCGCGGTGCGCGGGAGATCCTGATGTCGCACTACGACCACAGCTACGTCGCGCCGGGGGAGAGCGGGCCGCGCAAGGCGATCACCGCGGACCCGGTGGACCGCGACGTGTCGACGTTCCCGCACGCCGTGCCGGACAGCGACTTCACCACGGTGGGTCAGATCTTCTCCGCCCAGTCCAACCCGGACCGTAAGAAGCCGTTCGACATCCGCACGGTCATGCGTTCGCTGTCCGATCAGGACCACCCGGTGCTGGAGCGGTGGGCGGGCATGGCCGACGCCGACACCGCCGCGGTCTGGGACGTCCACCTCGGCGGGCGGCCGGTGTGCCTGCTGGGCATCGAGTCCCGGTCCGTGCCGCGTCGCGGATTCCCGCCCACCGACGGCCCGGACACCTACACCGCCGGCACCCTGTTCCCCCGGTCGTCCAAGAAGACCGCCCGGGCCATCAACGCCGCCAGCGGGAACCGCCCGCTGGTCGTACTGGCCAACCTGTCGGGGTTCGACGGCTCGCCCGAGTCGATGCGCAAGCTGCAGCTGGAGTACGGCGCGGAGATCGGCCGCGCGGTGGTGAACTTCAAGGGCCCGATCGTGTTCTGCGTGATCTCGCGCTATCACGGCGGCGCGTTCGTGGTGTTCTCCAAGGCGCTCAACCCGAACCTGACCGTTCTCGCGGTCGAGGGATCGTTCGCCTCGGTGCTCGGCGGCGCTCCGGCCGCCGCGGTGGTCTTCGCGCGAGACGTCGACAAGCGGACCGGCAACGACCCCCGGGTGCTCGCGCTCGCCGCCCGGGTCGCGCAGGCGCCGGCCACCACCCGGGCCGCGCTCGCCGCCGAGCTGGCCGAGCTGCGCTCGTCGGTGCGGGCCGAGAAGCTGACCGAGGTGGCCACCGAGTTCGACCGCGTGCACAGCATCCAGCGGGCGGTCGACGTCGGCTCGGTGGACGCGATCATCAGCTGCGCCGAGCTGCGGCCCCGGATCATCGAGGCGGTCGAGAAGGGCCTCGCCCGGCAGGCCTGACCCGCGGCGAGGCCGGGAGACCACGTCGAGATCCAGTCAGTGGCCGGCGTGAACACGCCCCCGGCCTCCTACCGGCGCTTCACCCGAGCGCCGGTAGGAGGCTCGCGCGAGGCCGACCGGCCGGTAAGGCCCGCCGGTGCCGCCGCGCCCGCCACCGCCCCGGCGGGCGGCCCGCGAGCCGTTCCTGGAGACGCGCGTGTCATGTTCAGGGGCACGTGTGTCGTGTGGGACGGTTTCCGCTTCTAAGCTCAGGGGGTGGCGAAATACTTTGATGTGCATCCGAGCAGTCCCCAACCCCGGCTCATCGGCCAGGTGGTCGATCTTCTGCGTGCGGACGGGCTGATCGCGTATCCGACGGACTCGGGCTACGCCCTGGGTTGCCGGCTGGGCAATAAAGAGGGCATCGACCGGATCAGAGAGATCCGCGACCTCGGAAGTGACCATCACTTCACCCTGGTCTGCAGGGACTTCGCGCAGTTCGGTCAGTTCGTGCATGTGAGCAATGCGCTGTTCCGTTCTGTCAAGGCGGCGACCCCCGGTGGTTACACGTTCATCCTGCCCGCGACCAAGGAGGTGCCGCGGCGGCTGCTGCACCCCAAGAAGAAGACGGTCGGCGTCCGGATCCCCGACCACGTCGTCGTGCAGGCGCTGCTGGCCGAGCTCGGCGAACCGCTGGTGTCGAGCACGCTGCTGCTGCCCGACGAGACCGAGCCCCTGACGATGGGCTGGGATATCAAGGAGAGACTCGACCACGCGGTGGACGCCGTCATCGACTCCGGCGAGTGCGGCGCCGTCCCGACAACGGTCATCGACCTCTCGCAGGACGAGCCCGAGATCCTCCGCCGGGGCACGGGAGACCCGTCCCTCTTCGAGTAGGGGTGCCGTGCGTGGCGCGATAGGTCCCCCGGTGGCGGGCGGGCGGCGTCGTACCGCGCGGGCCGTCGGCGAAGGCGCCGGGCCACGGTCGGGGGAGCCGGTGACCGCGCCTGCGGTCACCGGCTCCGCCCTCCGTGGCCCGGCCCCGGTTTCAGCCGGGAGGCGGGCCACGGAGGGCGTGTTCGGCGGGACGAAGGGTCAGGGCAGGTAGACGTTCGGCTGTGGCGGGGTGGCCATGCCGTCGCCGATGAAGAACCCCGGGTGCGGTGGCTGGTTGTAGGCGGTGTTCTGCCAGGCCAGGGCGACCCGGTACTGCGGGTCGTGCAGCAAGGTGTGGATCTTGGTGGTGGTCACGGCCGGTGTGCTGTAGATCCGCAGCGCGGTGTTGTTCGAGGTGGGCCAGATGACCTCCTCGCGCCAGTCGCCGAGCAGGTCGCCCGAGAGGGACGGGGTGGACTTGGTGCCGTTGTTGGAGTGCACCCCGGAGGCGGTCAGCAGCCGGGTGTCCCCGCCGGTGCCGTACTTGTCGATGCGGGTGCCGTCCAGCAGCTCGCGGACCGGGTCGCCGTCCCACCAGGCGAGGAAGTTGGCCGAGGAGGGGGTGCGGCCGACCGAGGCCCCGGAGGAGTTGTACAGGTTGCCCATGTGGGTTCCCGCGCCCCAGAACTCCGCTCCGGGGCTGCCGGCGTGGATGTCGGCGGCCACGCCGCGGCCGGGCCCCTCCACGCCGCCGTTGCCCGGACGCTGCCAGATGACCTGCCCGGTACGGGCGTCGTGCACGTCGGCCGCGGGCTGGTCACCCGCCTCGTGGATGGTGAACACCTCCAGGCCGGCCCGGCCCGGGATCAGGTCGCCCACGTGCAACGCGTCGCCGTGCCCGAAGCCGGTGCGGTACATGCCCGCGCCGTTGTCGTCGATCGTGGCCGAGCCGTAGATGATCTCCTGCCTGCCGTCGGCGTCCACGTCGGCGATGGACAGGTTGTGATTGCCCTGCCCGGCGTAACCGCCGTTGCCCGAGGAGTTGGAGTCGAACGTCCAGCGGCGGGTCAGCGAGCCGTTGCGGAAGTCCCAGGCGACGATGACCGATCGGGTGTAGTAGCCGCGCGCCATGATCAGGCTCGGCCGCCGGCCGTCCAGATAGGCGGTGCCCGCCAGGAACCGGTCCACCCGGTTGCCGTAGTTGTCACCCCAGGAGGAGACGGTGCCGCGCGGAGGCTCGTAGTTGACCGTCGACATCGCCGCGCCGGTCTGGCCGTTGAACATCGTCAGGTACTCGGGGCCGGTCAGGATGTATCCGGAGGAGTTGACGTGGTTGGCGCCGGCGTTGCCGATGGTGGTGCCGCGGCCGTCGACCGTGCCGTCGGCGGTCTTCATCGCCACCTCGGCCCGGCCGTCGCCGTCGTAGTCGTACACCTGGAACTGGGTGTAGTGGGCGCCGGCGCGGATGTTGCGACCCAGGTTGATCCGCCACAGCCGGGTGCCGTCGAGTTTGATCCCGTCGATGTAGACCGGGCTCGTGGTCCCCGACTGGGAGTTGTCCTTGGCGTCGTTGGGTTCCCATTTGAGCACCAGATCCAGCCGGCCGTCGCCGTCCAGGTCGCCCGTGCTCGCGTCGCTGGCCGTGTGACCGCCGCTGGGCGGGCTGATCGGCACGTCCAGGTAGCCGTTGCCGAAGCGCAGCGAGGTCTCCGAGTCCGCCTGCTCGACGCCGCCGACCACGGCGCGCACCGTGTACGAGGCGTCGGCCGCGGCGCCCTGGTCCAGGTAGTTGGTGGAGTTGGTGACGTCGGCGATCCGGGTGCCGCCCCGGTAGACGTTGAACGTGGTGTCGCGGGATTCGGTGCCCAGCAGGCGCCAGGAGACCAGGTTGCCGTTGCCGGAGCGCACGCTGATCAGGCCGCGGTTCAGATCCTCCATCTGCTTGGCGTCGCCGGGGACCGGGTCGGTGGCGCCGATCCTCACGAGTTGCCATTGCTGGTTGGCGCCGTTGAGGTCGGTGTACTGGGAGATACGGCCGCCGTCGGCGGTGGACCATTCCCAGGCTTCGAGGGCTTTGCCGCTGTTGCGGTTGATCAGCCGGATGTGGTTGGCGTCGCTGTCGACGACGCGGAACTGCTGGTTGGTGCCGTTGTTGTCACTCCACTGCACGACGTTGGCGCCGTCGGCGGTGGAGCGGGAGGAGATGTCGATGACCTTGCCGCTGTGGCGGGAGCGCAGCCGGTAGTAGCCGCCGCCGGAGTCGACGAACTGCCACTGCTGCCAGGCGCCGTCGTTGCGCGACCACTGGGCGAGGGGAGCGCCGTCGTGGGTGGCGAGATCGAGGACGTCGATGGCCTTGCCGCTGTGCCGGTTCACCAGGAGATACCAGGCACTGGTGTCGATCGTCGCGGCGGCGGCCGGGCCGGCGGCCACCAGTGACTGGCACAACGCGAGCAGCAGCGCGACGGCCGCCGCGCAGGCGGCGGTACGGCGGCGCACGCGTCGCGGGGGAGGGCTGGCGGGTCTGTTCACGGGGGGGTACCTCTCGTTACGGACGATAGGTCCACGAACGCGCGACGGATGCTGACGGCGCTGATGTTTCCGCCGGATGCCTGGAACCTCACAGGCGAGAAGGCGGATGTGTGCCCAGTGTTGGCACCGGTGTCACAGCCGTCAAGAGAGGCGCGAGATTCCCCGAGTCCCCGGCGCGCGACCGGCGTTTCGCGGGGCTTTCCCGGTCAGTGCCGGCCGGTGACCACCCCGTGCGTCACCTGCGCTTCCCCCGCGGCCGGGGCCGCGGGCGGGGGGCCTCTCCCCGGCCCGCGGGGCGGTCGTCTCGGCACTGAAAGTTTCAGCGCGGTCACGGCGGGAGGTGCGGCCCCTGCGAGTCCTCCCCGCGGGGAGGACTCGCAGGGGGTCTCGTCGCTCAGTCGTCGTGACGGCCCTCCGGGACGCCGTCCGAGGTGATGGCGCCGTCTTCGGGAGAGGTCGTCAGGTAGGCGTGCTGGTGGCCGTTGCCGGCGTCGACGTTGAGCTGGTCGAGCTGGGTGGCCGCCACGGACCACATCGTGACGGCGGTGGAGCGCTGGCGTGCGGCGAGGTCAAGGATGTCCTTGCGGGAGCCCTCGGGGAGCCGCAGGCCGGCCGCGTACGTGTCGACCGCCGTGACCAGGGCGTTCGCCGCGCTGCGCAGTCCGCCGCGCGCCACGTTGGTGCCGGTCGCTCCCGAGGGGGCGGGGGCGTGCTTTTCCGCGGTCTCGCGGAGGATCCGCCGCCAGTCGTCGATCCGCTCCCGCGGCGCCGGTGGCGCGTCGGAGGTCTTGTCGTGGGGGAGCGCCTCGGCGAGCCCGGCCAGGACCTTGTTCAGGTCGCCGGCACTCGCGCGCGCCAGGGTGGTCAGCTCGGTGATCTGCTGGACGTCTCGCCTGGCCTCCGCCTCCCGCATCTCGGCGATGGCGCTCTGGGTGGCGTCGGGGCGGCCGCTGTTGTAACCGATCAGGGCTCCGAGCGATCCGGCTGTCAGGATGGCGGCGAGGACGGCGGCGATGTAGCCGGTCGGGTTCGGCCGGCGGGCACCGGCCTGAAATCGAGCCGCCGCCGGTCCGCCCGTCTTCCGAGCCACCTTCTGAGCCACTGACGACTCCTTTCCGCGGTCTCCCCGGTCTCCCCTCCCGGGAACCCGTCGGACAGCTGACGCCGAGGTTACTGTTTTCGAGGATCTCCGTCCATCTTCGGGCGCGTGGTCCAGCGCTTTCGCCGGCGAGACGGCAAAAGGCCGGCGAGCAGGGAAGAACACCGCCGTCGGCATCGCGTGAACGGTTTTCGGCCGGAGCGGAGCGAGGCTCGAAGTCCTGTTAGCTTTACCATATGGGGGTTGAGCTGCTTTGAAGGCGAAGTCGAATGACGGCCGGTCACGTTCCAAGCCCGCGGTGCTGGAAGATGTCGCCGCACTCGCCGGAGTGTCGGCGATGACCGTGTCGCGGGCGCTGAACGCGCCCGAGCGGGTGCACGTGAAAACCCGGGAGCGGGTGCTGGCCGCGGTGCGGGAGCTGGACTACCGGCCCAACACCGCCGCGCGTCAGCTCGCCACAGGACGGTCCGGGGTACTGGGCGTGGTCAGCGTCGACACCACCCTGTACGGTCCGGCCTCGACCCTCTACAGCATCGAACGTGCCGCCAGGCTCAACGACTACTCGGTGAGCATCGCGAGCCTGAGCATGCTCACTCGTCGTTCGATCGAGGAAAGCCTGCGCCAGTTCCAGTCCCAGTCGGTGGACGGCGTCATCATCGTCGCGCCGCACGAGTCGGCGGCCGACGGCCTGCGTCACCTGTCGTCGAAGATTCCGGTGGTCGCGGTCGACGCCGGGGCAGGCCTCTCCGTCCCCGTCGTCACGGTGGATCAGCGGGCGGGAGCCGCGAGGGCGACCCGGCACCTGCTCAGCCTCGGCCATGAGACGGTGTGGCATCTGGCGGGCCCGGCGAGCTGGATCGACGCCAACGGCCGGGTCGAGGGCTGGCGTGAGGCGCTGGAGGCCGGGGGGCATCGGGTTCCCGAGGTGTCGCGCGGCGACTGGAGTTCGCGCTCCGGTTACCAGCTCGGCCGGCGTCTGGCGCAGGATCTCGAGATCACGGCCATCTTCGTGGGCAACGACCAGATGGCGTTGGGGGTGCTGCGGGCGTTGCGCGAGGCCGGGCGGCGCGTTCCCGAGGACGTCAGCGTGGTGGGTTTCGACGACATGCCGGAGTCCGCGTATTTCTGGCCTCCGCTCACGACGGTCCGGCAGGATTTCGAAGAGGTCGGCAGTCACGCCTTCCACGTGTTGCTCGACCAGATGGCGGGCAGGTCAAGCCAGGTCCGGCGGCTGGTGGAGCCCGAACTCATCGTGAGGGAGAGCACCGGAGCCTCGCCGGGCTGACTCGCCGGGCCGGCCTGCCACCCGGTCGCCTCCCGCCGGCCGCGGGCGGCGCCGCGCGGGCCGTGATCGGTCGTGATCGGCCGTGACCTCCGTGGTCGCCGGGATGCCGGGTCCCCGCACCGGCGGGAAGAGCGGGCGGACGGCTCGCTGACCGGACTGAAATGTTTCGGAAGCGAGGCGCCGTCAACCCGCTCACGTCTGAGCTGAGGGCGAGGCGTGCGACCTTCGCGGGCGACGGACGGCCTCTGACTGCTCTCTTGACGAGCCTCTGTAAGGCGCTTATATTTCCGCAATATTAATAGAGAGTATTGAAAGTTTTAGTCTCCGGATCTCCGATGCTTCTGTCCGGCAGCGTCAGGTGACGCCGTCGCAGGCCGAAGGGATGGCATGCGAGAAAGGGAACTCCACGACCTGGAATCCGCGTCGAGCGGGTCCGCCGGGTGAAGGGGGCGGGGAGCACGGACATCTCCTGCCGGGCGGGCCGAGCCGTCAGGGGCACCGGATGAGGCCGGGGACGCGGGAGTGAGCGCGACCAGGACGGTCGACGCCTCGTCCGGCAATCAGGATCCGCGTGAGGTGAGGCCCGGACCCGTCCGCCAAAAGCGCACTCCGGGCCGCACCTGGCGTCAGGCGCTGCGTCACGACTGGCAGCTGTACTCGCTCGCGATCCTCCCGTTGCTGTTCTTCGCGATATTCCGATACCTGCCGATGATCGGCAATGTGATCGCCTTCCGGAAGTTCGAGCCCGGTGGCAGCGTGCTGGGCGAGGAGTGGGCGGGCCTGCGCTACGTGCGGATGTTCCTGAACGACCCGACGTTCTGGCAGGTGTTCACCAACACGCTGGTTCTCGGCGCCCTCACCCTGCTGTTCTGCTTCCCGATGCCGATCGTGCTCGCACTGCTGATCAACGAGGTGCGTCAGCGGCGCCTCAAGCGGTTCGTCCAGTCGATCTCCTACCTGCCGCACTTCCTGTCGATCGTGGTCGTCGCCGGTCTCGTCATAGAGCTGCTGTCGGTCGACGGGCCGGTGAACCAGATCCTGCGCGTGGCGGGCGACGATCCCATCTCGTTCCTGCAGCAACCGGAGTGGTTTCGTACGATCTACGTCTCCTCGGAGATGTGGCAGACCGTCGGGTGGGGGACGATCCTCTATCTCGCGGCGCTCACCACCATCGACGACCAGCTGTACGAGGCGGCGAGGATCGACGGCGCGGGCCGGTGGCGCCAGACCTGGCACGTGACCCTCCCCGGCATCCGGCCGACCGCGGTCACCTTGCTGATCTTGAACATTGGGGCGTTCATGGCGGTCGGGTTCGAGAAGGTCCTGCTGCTCTACAACCCGCTGACGTACCCGACCGCGGATGTGATCTCCACGTACCTGTACCGCATGGGCGTCGTTTCCAACAACTTCAGCTACGCCACGGCGATCGGCCTGTTCGAGGCCCTGATCGGGCTGACCCTGGTCCTGTCGGCGAATCTCATCTCCCGGCGCACGGTGGGGACGAGCCTGTGGTGACCGTGGACGGCTCCAGGGGTTACCGGGTGTTCCAGGCGGTGAACGCCGTCGTTCTGGCCGCCGTCGTGATCGTGACGTTGTATCCCTTCGTCAACGTCATCGCCCGTTCGCTGAGCGACGAGGCCGCCATCCGCTCGGGCCAGGTCAACCTCATTCCTCGCGGGTTCACCCTCACGACGTACGAGTACGTGATCTCCGACCCGACGTTCTGGACGAACTACCGCAACACCGTGGTGTACACGGTCGTGGCGACGATGATCGCGATGTTCATGACCACCTGTTACGCCTACGTCCTGTCCAAGAGACATCTCAAGGGGCGCAGGTTCCTGATCGGGATCGCGGTCTTCACCATGTTCTTCTCCGGCGGCATCATCCCCAACTACGTCCTGATCACCAGTCTCGGGATGAAGGACAGCATCTGGGCCATCGTCCTGCCGAACGCCATCAGCGTCTTCAATCTCCTGATCATGAAGGCGTTCTTCGAGGCACTGCCGGTCGAACTGGAGGAGGCCGCCGCGATCGACGGCATGAGCACCTACGGCATCCTGCTGCGCATCGTGCTGCCGCTGTCGAAGGCGGTGATCGCCACGATGGTGCTCTTCTACGCCGTCGCCTTCTGGAACTCGTGGTTCGCCGCCTTCCTCTACATGAGCCAGTCCGACCTCTTCCCGGTGACCGTCTTCCTGCGCAACCTGATCGCCGGAGCCACCGGCGCGTCGTCGGTGGGCGCCGACGCGATGAACATGACGGTGGCCGCCAACATCAAGGCGGTGACGATGGTGCTCACCATCCTGCCCATCCTGGGGGTCTACCCCTTCGTCCAGCGGTACTTCGTCACCGGCGTCACGCTCGGCGCGGTCAAGGGGTAGCTCCGCCGCCCCTGTCGCTCTTCCCGAACCCGTTTCCGATTCCGAGAAAAAGGGACTCCATGTACCAGATGAACCGGCGTCAGGCGATGGTCGCGATGGGTACCTTCGCCGTACTCGTGGGCTGTGGCAGTGACGACTCCAAGAAGCAGGCCGACGACCTGTCGGCGAACCGGGAGGGCGCGATGCCCGGTTACGGCGCCGACACCGGGTTCAAGGCCGCCGCCCCGCTCTCGTTCACCGTCCTGTACAACAACCATCCCTTCTACCCGATCAAGAACGACTGGCTGTTCTGGTCGGAGCTCGGCAAGCGGACCAACGTGACGTTCCAGCCGAGCGTGGTGCCGCTCAGCGACTACGAGAACAAGCGGAGCCTGGTGATCGGCGCGGGTGACGCCCCGCTCATCATCCCCAAGACGTATCCCAGCCAGGAGACCCCCTTCGTCGCCTCCGGCGCCATCCTGCCGGTGAGCGACTACCTGAACCTGATGCCGAACTTCGCCGAGAAGGTCGCCAAGTGGAACCTCCAGCCTGACCTGGACACGCTGCGGCAGTCCGACGGCCGCTTCTACCTCCTGCCGGGGCTCCACCAGGACCACTGGGTGGACTACTCCCTGGCGGTCCGCGAGGACATCCTGGAGGAGCTCGGGCTGGAGATCCCGGGGACCTGGGAGGAGTTACGCACCGTACTGAAGGCGATGAAAGAGAAATATCCGGACTCCTACCCCTTGTCCGACCGCTGGGGAACCCTCACACCCGGCGCCAACCTGCTGAACATCATCGGCATCTCCTACGGCGCCCCCGGCGGCTGGGGCTACGGGGAAGGGGTGATGTGGGACCCCGGCTCGCAGAAGTTCGCCTTCACCGGCGCGATGGAGCAGTACCGGCAGATGCTGGAGTATCTGCGCACGCTGGTGGAGGAGAAGCTGCTCGACCCGGAGAGCTTCACGCAGTCCGACGACCAGGCGATCCAGAAACTGGTCTCCGGCAAGTCCTTCGTGATCAGTTCGAACGCGCAGACCCTGGTCAACGAGTATCGGCCGCCGTTGAAGAAGGCGAACCCGGAGGCCAGGCTCGTCAAGATCCCCCTGCCCGTCGGCCCGCTCGGACCCATCAAGTACGGCGCGGGCAACACCCGCCTGGAGAACGGCGTCATGATCTCCAAGAAGGCCCGCGACAGCGAGAACTTCGTCGCCCTGATGCAGTTCGTCGACTGGCTGTGGTACTCCGACGAGGGGCAGGCGTTCGCCAAGTGGGGTGTCGAGGGGGTCACCCACACCAAGGACGCGTCGGGGAAGTACAAGCTCGCCCCCGACGTCGACTTCGTCGGGCTCAACCCCAAGGCGCCCAAGCACCTGCAGAAGGACTTCGGTTTCTCCAACGGCGTCTTCGCCTACGGCGGGTCCACCGAACTCCTGCAGTCGACCTTCTCCGAGGAGGAGATCGCGTTCCAGAAGGAGATGAACGCGAGAAAGCCCCTGCCGGTGCCGCCCCCGCACCCGCTCACCGACGAGGAACGCGAGCAGGTGACGCTGTGGCAGACGCCGCTGAAGGACCACGTCACCCAGAACACGCTCCAGTTCATCCTCGGCAAACGCGACTTCAGCGAGTGGGGCACCTACGTCAAGGAGCTTGAGGCGAACAACATGCTCTCCTTCGTCGACATGGTGAACGGCGCCTACGAGCGGTACAGGAAACAGCACGGGTGACGTCCCGCCCTCACGGAGGAAAGGCGCTGCCACGCCCCCTCGCGGGAATTCCCGCCTCACCGCCGGTCGCCCGCCAGGGCGAGGTTCCCCCGCTGGAGATATCCGATGACCGACACGACGGCCGCGATCCGGTTCGGCGAAGGACCCCTGGCGCGCGCCTGCGCGCTCGTCTACACCCTCATGGTGGTCGAGGCGCTGTTCCTGCTCACGGCCGTGCCCGGCCTGGCCGGGCTCGTGCTGCTCGGCCGTGACGCCACCAACGTCCCGCTGGCGGCGCTCTGCCTGATCCCCGCCGGTCCCGCCCTCTCGGCCGCGCTGTACGCGGTGCACCACCGCCGCCTGGATCTCACCGACCTCCGTCCCGGAGCGGCGTTCTGGCGCGGCTACCGGCTCAACCTCCGAGGGGTCGTGAAGCTCTGGATCCCCTGGCTGCTGTGGATGGCCGTCCTCGGATCGAACCTCGCCGTCGCCGGCGCCGGGGGATGGTGGGCGGTGTCGTCGGTCGTCGTCGCCGTGGTGGCGACCCTCTGGGTCGCGAACGCGCTGGTGATCACCTCGCTCTTCGCGTTCCGCGCGCGAGACGTCGCCCGCCTGGCCGCCTACTTTCTCACCCGCTCCCCCCGGGCGTCTTTGGGCAACGCCTGCCTGCTGGTCCTGGCGGCGGCTGTCACGCTGGTCGCCTCCGAGGTGGCGATGGCACTGCTCGCCTCGGTGCTGGCGTCACTGCTCCTGCTGAACAGCCGCACGATGATCGCCGAGGTGAGGGAGAGATTCACGACCTGAGCGCTGAGCGTCGAGAGGTCACCTCCACGGTCAGGTGGCCGCCGTCAGACCCAGCCGCCAAACCCAGCCGTCAACCCCGAAGGAGCCTCACCCTCGATGACGAAGAGAACACCCGTACGGGTCGCGATCGTCGGCACCGGCGGAATCGCGACGCTCTGTCACCTGCCCGCGCTGAAAGCCCAGGGCGACCGGGTGCGGATCGTCGCGGCCTGCGACGTCGACACCGAACGCGTCAAGGCATTCTGCGCCGAGAACTCCATTCCCGGCGTCCACACCGACCTGACCGAGATGCTGGACGTCGCCCGGCCCGACCTCGTGCACCTGTGCACCCCGCCGGGGCCGCACGCCCGGCAGGCCGAGCAGTGCCTGCTCGCGGGGGCGTGGGTGTGGCTGGAGAAACCACCGTGCCTGTCGCTGGCCGAGTACGACACGATCACCGCGGCCGAGCAGGTCGGCGGCGCCTACGCCAGCGTCGTCTTCCAGCACCGGTTCGGCGCGGCGGGCCTGCACGCCGCGAAGCTGATCGCCTCCGGCGAGCTGGGCCGCCCCCTCGTCGCGCACTGCAGCACCACCTGGTACCGGCCTCACTCCTACTTCGAGGTGCCCTGGCGCGGGCGCTGGGACACCGAGGGAGGCGGCCCGACCATGGGCCACGGCATCCACCAGATGGACCTGTTGCTGGCGTTGCTCGGTGACTGGTCGCAGGTCACCGCCATGGCGGGGCGCCTGGACCGCGACGTCCAGACCGAGGACGTGTCGGTGGCGAGCGTGCGGTTCGACAACGGGGCCCTGGCGACGATCGTCAACAGCGTGCTGTCGCCGAGGGAGGAGAGCTACGTGCGCGTCGACCTCGTCGAGGCGACCGTCGAGCTCAGGCACCTGTACGGCTACGGCAACGACGACTGGACCTACACCGCGGCGCCGCACCTGACCCGAGCCGCGGACGGCGCGGCACGCCAAGAGCGCTGGTCGGCCCCCGGCGCCGACACGCGCAGCTCCCACACCGCGCAGCTGACCGCCCTGCTCGACGCCTACGACCGGGGCGAACGGCCTCCGGTCAGCGGTCACGACGGGCGGCGCACGCTCGAACTCGTGACGGCGATCTACCGTTCGGCGTTCACCGGGACCACGGTGGCGCGCACCGACCTGGTCCCCGGCGACCCCTTCTACCACCGGCTGCACGGCGACGCCGACGGCTGGGCGCCGCCGGCCACCACGGGAGGAAACTGATCGTGCCCTCGACCGAACTCGCGCTCACCCGTCTGAACGACACCGCGTTCACCCTGACCGGGCACGGTGTCGAACTGCTCGGCTACACCTTCGGCTCCGACGCCGCGCCCTCGGAGTGTCCCGCCCCCTACTTCCATCCGTTGCGTACCCTGGGCGGTCAGGTCGTCTCGGGGCACCGGCCGCACGATCACCGCTGGCACAAGGGCCTGGCGATGACCCTCTCCCACCTGTCCGGGCAGAATTTCTGGGGCGGCCCCACCTTCGAGGGCGGCGTCCCCGGACACGGCTACGTCCAGCGCGACAACGTCGGGACCCTGCGCCACGAGGGATTCGACGCCCTGGAGTGCGACGGCGGGCAGCTGACGTTCACCGAGCGGATCACCTGGCTGACCGCGCGCGGCGAGGAGTGGATCACCGAGCTGCGCACCGTGCGCGTCCACGGCGTCGACCTCGCGAGCCGATCGTGGATCCTGGAGTTCGGCACCGAGCTGACCAACGTGCGCGGGCAGGAGCTCACGATCGGCAGCCCGACCACGGCGGGCCGGCCCAACGCCGGATACACCGGCCTGTTCTGGCGGGGACCCCGCGACATGACCTGGGGAGACATCCTGGCCGAAGGGGACCTCGAAGGCGAGGAGGTCATGGGACGCAGAGCGGGCTGGCTCGCCTACGGCTCACCGCACGACGAGGTCGACGCCGCCTCCACCCTGATCTTCGAGCAGCACCCGGAGAACGCCGACGCGCCCACCCACTGGTTCGTGCGCAACCAGCCCTTCCCCGCCGTCGCCCCCTCCCTCGCCTTCCACGAGGAGCTCGTCGTGCCGGACGGCGACACACTGGCCCGCCGTTACCGGATCATCGTCGCCGACGGGCTGTGGGGGCGCGACACCGTCGAGGGCCACCTCAAGGACCACCCGTGGTGATCGTCGCTGACGACGCCGGGCCGCCCCGGCCAAAGATCGATGCCCACCTGTCTTAAACGTTTCCCGGATGCGAGACTTCGCCCTATGACGGAAAAGGAGTCGCGTTCCCTGATCCCGAACATGCGGCTGGACGAGCTGCTTTCGGAGTTGCAGGGACGTCTGGAGGCGGTGCTGGCGACTCGTGACCGGGTGCACGCGCTGCTGGACGCGGTGGTCGCGGTGGGCAGTGATCTGGATCTGGAGACGGTGCTGCGCAGGATCGTGGAGACCGCCACCACCCTGGTGGACGCCACCTACGGGGCGTTGGGGGTGGCCGGTGAGCAGAGCACGCTGGTGCAGTTCGTGCCCGTGGGGCTGAGTGAGGAGGAGATCGCCAAGATCGAGCACTGGCCGCACGGGCTGGGCCTGCTCGGGTTGCTGATCAAGGAGCCGCAGGTCCTGCGGCTGGCCCACATCACCGACCATCCGGCCTCCTACGGGTTCCCGTCCGGTCATCCGCCGATGGGGTCGTTTCTGGGGGTGCCGGTGCGGGTGCGTGAGGAGGTGTTCGGCAACCTCTATCTGACCGAGAAACGCGGTGGCGGGGAGTTCGACGCCGAGGACGAGGCGATCGTGACGGCGTTGGCCACCGCGGCCGGGGTCGCGATCGAGAACGCCCGCCTGTACGAGGAGACGCGGCGCAGGGAGATGTGGCTGCAGGCGTCGGCGGAGGTCACCACCAGCCTGCTGTCGGGCGCGGAGCCGGACCGGGTGCTGACCCTGGTGGCACACCGGGCCCGGGACCTGGCCGCCGCCGACATCACGATGATCATGCTTCCCGACGCGGACCGTGAGGTCCTGCGCGTGACGATCGCCGACGGTCCGGGGGCCGACGGGCTCGACCGGGCAGGCGTGGACGTCGCGGGCTCGCTCCCGGGCAGGGCCCTGCTGGACGGCGAGCCGGTCATGGTCGCCGATCTCGGCGAGGCGGACCTGCCCGCGGCCCTCACCCGGGACCTGACGGTGGGACCCGCCGCCGCGGTGCCGCTGGGCGCGGCCGGAGTGGTGCGGGGAGTGCTGGTGCTGGCTAAGCGACCGGGCCGCATCCCGTTCAGTGGCAGCGAACTGCGGGCCCTGCACTCCTTCGCCGGGCAGGCCGCGGTCGCGCTGGAGCTGGCCGAGGCCCGTCAGGACGCCGAGCGGCTGGGACTGCTGGAAGACCGTGACCGGATCGCCAAGGACCTGCACGACGTCGTCATCCAGCGGCTCTTCGCCGTCGCGATGACCTTGATGAGCATCGTGCGGTTCGTCGAGCACCCCGAGGCCTCCGAGCGGCTCCAGCACGGGATCAACGAGCTGGACGAGACCATCCGGCAGATCCGCTCGACCATCTTCGCCCTGCAGACCCCCCGAGACGCCGAGGAGCCGAGCCTGCGCGCGCGCATCGTGGAGCTGGTCGAGGGCGCGCGCGGGCACCTGGGCTTCATGCCGGGCCTGCGGATGGAAGGACAGCTCGACCACAAGGTGCCCGCACCGGTCGCCGAGCACCTGCTGGCCGTCCTGCGCGAGGCGCTGTCCAACATCGTGCGCCACGCGAAGGCTTCCAAGGCCGACGTCTTCACCGAGGCGGCCGACGAGCGGCTCACCCTCACCGTCACCGACAACGGCGTCGGCCTGAGCGGCGAGGGCAAACGCAGCGGCCTGCGCAACATGGAGGAACGCGCCACGGCGCTCGGCGGCTCCTTCGAGGTCGACTCCTCCCCGCGGGACGGGGCCCGGCTGACCTGGCAGGTACCCCTCACCTGACGAGCGGCGCGGCGCCGCTGAGCACCCACCGCTCCCGCCTTCGGACGTCGCACCCGTGAGCGCGCGGCCCCTTCGTCTCGTGCGCCCTCGCGTACGACGCGAAGCGCTCCGGCCTCGCTGACAACCGTCCCGCGGCCGAAAGGGTCGCTGGTCCCGGCGAACAGGGACCAGCGACCCTGGCAGCGGCTTGGGTGGTCGCGGTTGCATGAAGGTGAACCCCTTTTCGGCATCGGGGCCACGGAACGGACCACGGAGGATCCCATGACAGGTCGGCAGCGGTTCTCTCGGATCCTGGTCGGCTTCGACGGTTCGGCCGCCGGGCTGGCGGCACTGAGCTGGGGCGCGTGGGAAGCCGGTCGCGGCGGCGCGGAACTGGTGATCCTGCACGCGTGGGACGATCTTGTGCAGTGCCGGGCACCATACGGGCCCTGCGGCATGCCCGCGGAGGAGGCGGATCGCAAGGCGGCCGCCGAAACCGTCGTGAGCCAGGCGGTCGCGGCCGTTCGCGCCGAGTATCCGGACCTCGTCGTACGTCCGCTGCTCTGCCGCGACAGGGCCGCGCGGGCGCTGCCGCGCCATTCGGAGACGGCCGACCTCCTCGTCCTGGGAGGATTCCGGCCGGCGGCCGACGGCGGCGGATACCCCGGGGCGACCCTGCGGGCCTGCCTCGCCCTGGCCGCCTGCCCCACCGTTGTCGTCACCCCCGACCAGGTCGCCCGGCTACGGAACGCCGGCCTGCCCGCCCCGAGGGGTGGGCTCGAATCCACGGTCGGAGCGGCGCGTCCGGCACTCGCCTGAGCCGGACGGGAAGTCCACGCCCCCGGCCCGCGCCTCGATCCGGTGACCGCCAGCAGCCGGGCGGGCGGCCCACCCCGCCGACGACCACGAGAAGCCGGGATCTCCCGACACGGTGAGGAAGACCTTTCGGCCAAGGGATCTTTACCGCCGTCGCGGGCCGGTCGCCCTCCGGTGTGACGGCGCCTTGGGCAGCATGGGGGGAGGGGGAGGACATCATGATCGTAGTAGGAGTCGACGGTTCGCGGGCCGCGCTCTCGGCCGTGGGCTGGGCGGCGCGGGAGGCCGCGGCGCGCGGTGACACGCTGAGCGTCGTGCACGCCATGCCCGCCTGGCCCTTGGAGGTCTCCGAGGAGGACCGCTACGTCGAAGTGGGCCGCTGGATGCGCGAAGGGGCCACGTCCATGCTGGACGCGGCGGTGGAACGGGTCCGTCAGGAAGCTCCACGCGTCGTGGTGGAGCCGCGGCTGCTGGGCGGTGACCCGCGCGCCCTCCTGATCGAGGCCGCCGCGGACGCGGAGCTGCTGGTGGTCGGCAACCACGGGCTGGGTGGTTTCGCGGGGATGCTGATCGGTTCGGTCGCGCTGGGAGTCGCGGGGCGGGTCGCCTGCCCGGTGGCCGTCATCCGCGACCCGGCCGCCTGGCCGGCGGGGGAGGTGGTCGTCGGTGTCGACGGTTCCGCGGCGGGCACGGGCGCCCTGGGCTTCGCCTTCTTCGAGGCGTCCCTGCGCGGTGTCGGCTTGAGGGCGGTGCACGCCTGGAGCCGCCCGGTCATCGGGGGTGGTCCCTTCGCGGAGGAGACGGCCGAGGCCGAACGTCGCCTGCTGGCCGAGGCCCTCGCCGGCTGGAGTGAGCGTTATCCCGACGTCAAGGTCACCCAACAGCTCGAAAACGGTCACGCGGTGCGCGTGCTGGCCGAGGTCTCGGCCCGCGCCGGTCTGCTGGTCGTCGGCTCACGCGGCCGCGGTGAGCTGGCCGGGCTGCTGCTGGGGTCGGTGAGTCATTCGCTGCTGCACCACGCCACCTGCGCCCTGGTCGTCACCCCCGCCCCGGCGTCTCCCGGCCCCTCCTGACCGCGCGAGGGGTCTCTCCCGCGGCCGACGCGCTCTCCGGCCGGCAGCGGTCAGGGAGCGGTGCGGCCGAAGACCGTGCGCGCCGCGGATCCCACGAGGGCGTCGTCGATTTCGCCGGTGTTCACGTGTCCGCCGTCCTCTCCCCGGTGGTGAGACTCCCCGTTCCCGTCGCGCGCGGCCAGACAGGGCCGAAGGTCCCATGCCGAGGGGACGTTCGAGAGCGTGAGGCGGTCCGTACGGCACTGTGGCCGGGCGCCGGAAAACGATGTGATGAGTACGTCACAAAGACCGCTGAACATCACACGAGGACATGGAAAGGGAGCTGTCATGGCCGCCATTCACGGACACGACGTTCACAACGGATCGGTCATGGAGCCCGCCCCCGCACAGGCCGCCAGGCGCCCGGTCGACTACGTCTGGGCGATCGCCCGGATCAGCCTGGGCTGGGTCTTCCTGTGGGCCTTTTTGGACAAGACCTTCGGCTGGGGGTTCGCCACCCCCGCCGAGCGTGCCTGGATCAACGGCGGCAGCCCCACCACCGGCTTCCTCAAGGGCACCGGCGAGAACGCCCTGGGCGGGGTGTTCAGCGGCCTGGCCGGACAGGTGTGGGTGGACTGGCTGTTCATGCTCGGTCTGCTGGGCGTCGGTGTCGCTCTGCTGCTGGGCGTGGGCATGCGCGTCGCCGCCGTGGCAGGCGGCCTGATGATGGTCCTGATGTGGGCCGCCGAACTGCCCCTGCAGACCAACCCCTTCATGGACGACCACATCGTCTACGCCATCGTGCTGGCCGGTCTGGCCATGAACGGCGCCGGCACCACCTGGGGCCTGGGTGCCTGGTGGGCCACCACCCCCATGGTGCGCCGCTACCCCTTCCTCCGATAACCCCCCGCACACCACCCCCGGATCACACAAGGCTCGCCCCCGGTTGGGGAGCGGGCCTTTTCGTGTCGGTTCCGGGCGGCCCGGACGGCCTCCGTCATGCCGGCACCACCGCCGCGCGGGCGCGGCGGTGGTGAGGTTCTCACCAGCCCAGTTCGTCGCAACCCAGGTGGTCGGCCGGTTCGACCTGCAAGGTCGCGTGGGCGACGTTGTGGCGTCTGAGCAGCAGGTCGCGGGCCTGGTCCAGGACGGCGTGGTGGTCGGCGCCGTCTGAGGTGACCAGGTGGGCGGTGGCGACGTTCATGCCGGAGGTCAACGTCCACAGATGCAGGTCGTGGACGTCGCGCACCCCCTCGACGGTCTCCAGGTCCCTGGCGACGGCGGAGGCGTCCATCCCGGCCGGGACGTGCTGACCCAGGACCGCGAACACCTGCCGCCCGAGGGAGATGGCGCGCACCGCGACGAAGGCACCGATGGCGAGCGCGATCAGCGTGTCCCAGATCGGCTGGCCGGTCGTCGCGACCAGCCAGCCGGCGACGATGACGCCGGCCGACCCGGCGGTGTCGGCCACCACCTCGTAGTAGGCGCCCTTGACGTTCAGGCTCTCGGCCGCGCCCGCGCGCAGCAGCGCCAACACGATCACGTTGACGACCAGGCCGATGGCTCCCACGATGAGCATCGGGCCGAAGGAGACCTCGGCGGTGGCGCCGATCCGGCCCACCGCCTCGATCACCACGTACACCGCCACGCCGAGCATCAGCAGCACGGCCAGCAGGGAGGCGAACACCTCCGCGCGGTAGGAGCCGTAGCTACGGCGCCCCGTGGTGTCGGGACGGGTGGCGATGCGGGTGGCCACCAGGGCGGCGCCCAGCGTCACCACGTCGGCGGCCATGTGCCCGGCATCCGACAGCAGTGCCAGCGAGCCCGATATCAGCCCGTAGACCAGCTCGACCACGAAGTAGGAGCCGATCAGGACGAAGGAGACCGCGAGCCGCCATCGGTGCCGGCCCGCCGCGTGTCCGTGTCCGTGCCCGGTGCCCATCAGCGGGTTCCTTCGCGTTCGGGGTGGATGGCCTGGGTGTGCTCGGTGTGGGCGAGCGCGAGGTCGAGCAGCATCCGCACGTGCGCGTCCTCCAGCCGGTAGAAGGCCATCCGGCCGGCCCGGCGAGCCGTCACGATGCGGTGCGCCCGCAACAGCCGCAGCGCGTGGGAGACCGCCGACTCGCTCTGGCCGCTCACCGCGGCCAGATCGCACACGCACATCTCGCCCTCCAGCAGAGCGAGCAGCAACCGCAGGCGGCCGGGATCGGACAGCAGGCCGAACACCTCGGCGGTGTCGGTCAGATCCTGCGCGGCGGGCATCCGCTCGCGCACCGCCACCACCCTCGGCGCGTCCACGACCCGGGCGGTACAGCCGTCGATCGCCACCAACCGCTCATCTGAAGAACTATTCATATATAAAGGCTAACGGCCGAATCCGGTGGCGTCGCGCTTTCCGGTGATCGGGTCGCGTTCTTCCGGGATCGTCCGGGGTGCGGGAGATCGCGGCCCGGACGCGTGAGGGGTGGGGGAGCGGCCGGCTCAGCCTTCGCCGCGGGTGTCGTCGTCCTCCTGCCAGCGCACCTCGTTCACCACGTCGACGACGCCGTTGACGCGGCCGGTCACCCGGGCCGCCATCTCCGCCTCGCCGCGACGTTTCGTGGTGCCCGTCAGGGTGACGACACCGTGGTCGACCCGGACGTTGACCCGCGCGGTCTCCACTCGCAGGGAGCGGCCGAGGGCATCCTCGCGAACCTCGTCGGCGATGTCGGAGTCGGGCCGCACGAAGACCCTGATCAGGTCGCGGCGGCTGACGATGCCCACCAGGCGGCCCTGCCGGTCGACGACCGGAAGCCGCTTGATCCCGTGCTCCTCCATGAGCCTGGCGGCGCCGACCGTCGGTGTCTGCCCGGTGACGGTGATCGCGGGGGAGGACATCAGTTCGGCGGCGATGTCGCCCCGCGCCTTGACCTTCGGGTCGCGAACCTCCTGGGTCAGCCGGTGCCGCAGCCGGGCGCGCAGCGGTGGCCGATAGCCCTCACGGTAGTACTGCTCCCGGAACTCCTCCTTGGCGAGCAGGTCCGCCTCGGAGACGACGCCGACGACACGGCCCTCCCCGTCCACGACGGGAACGGCGCTCACCTCGCGTTCGATGAGCGTCTCGGCGATGTCCTTGAACGGGGTGTCGGCGGTGACGAGCGCCACGTTCCTGGTCATGACGTTCTCTACCTTGGTGCGCATGTTCTCATCCCCATCTCACGCCTGGCGGGGACCCGGATGCGGGGCCGGAGGTCCCTGGCGGGCCGCCATCGGTCGCTGACACCGGACGCGCCTGCGGGCGGTGCTGGAAACCAGGCCCTCAGGTTTCCCACTCGTCACGCCGGGACGACAGGCGGCGGCCGGTGATCTGTTCGGCGCGTACCACGATGTAGTGGTCACGGGTGGCCGGTGCCCAGGTGCGCAGGGGGAGTGCGGACAGGCGCTCGATCTCGTCCGGTTCGCGTACGGCGCGCGCGGGGCCGACGGCGGTGACCGACCAGCCGGTGCGGTCGGTGAGGTCGAACTCGTCGGCCTCGAAGGCGACGATCGCGTCGCTGGCCGCGGCGGCGAGCTTGGAACCGAAACCCGTGCGGATCACGATGTCCTCGCCGTCGAGCACGTAGTTGACCGGTTGCACCGCGGGCAGGGCCCGATCGGTGAACACGATGCGCCCGATGGAGGCCGAGGCCAGAAGCGTGACGCACTCCTGGCGCGAGAGGATCTGCAGACCTGCCGAGTCGAGCTTCATGCCCTTAAGGCTGCCCGGTCGCTCTCTAAGGATGTTAGGGGCGAAAGTCCCCTTCATCACCGACGATCTGCCCTCGGGCCGGGGCCGGCTGGACCGGGGCGAGGACGCATGCCGGGTCCGGGACGAAAGACTCTGCCCTCACGCGGTGAGATCGGGACCTGTGGCCCTGGGAGCGGACCGCCCGGCGGAGGTCTGATGGGAGGGAAAGCGGAGGACATCCCGCGTCACACCCATCGCGGTGTGGTGGTCGTCCATCCCGGGCGGCGCCCGGACCTCGGGAGTCTTCGTGAGGACTCGCAGGAATTGGAGAAGGAAATGTCGATCACCGTGAACGACGTGATGGGCCGCACCGCGATCGCGGTGCGGCAGGACGCGGGCTTCGCCGACATCGTGGCCGTGATGAGGCGCTTCGCCGTGGGCGCGGTGACGGTCGTCGACGCGGAACGCCGTCCGGTGGGGGTGGTCTCCCAGGACGACCTGCTGCTCAAGGAGAGCGACGAGGTGCGCCACAGCATCTCCATCTTCGAGAGCGCCGCTCGCCGGCGCGAGCACGAGAAGGCCGCGGCGGTCGTGGCCCAGGACCTGATGACCTCGCCCGCGATCACCGTCACGCCGGGCATGCCCGTCAGGGAGGCGGCGCGGCTCATGCACGACAGGAGGGTCCAGCAGCTCCCGGTGATCGACCCGGTGACCGGACGCCTCGCCGGCATCCTGCACCAGGCGAACCTGCTGCGCGTCTTCGACCGTGCCGAGGCCGAACTGCGTGCCGAGGCCGAGGCCGTGAGCCGCGACCTGACCACCGGCGGCTCCGAGGTGAGGATCGGCATCGAGACCGGCGTGGTGACGCTCGACGGCAAGGTCGAACACCGCTCGCAGGTCGTTCAGCTCGTCGAGGCGATCCGGCGGCTCGAAGGCGTCGTCGACGTCACCTCGCGGCTTGAGCACGACGACGACGACCTGCTCGTCCTGCCGCCCCTGCTGTAGGCCGTTGTCGTCGCTCATCTGAATTGGATCATCGCCGGACACGGCGGGGCACGCTCTGCGCCGCCGTGTCCGGCGGCGCTCGCGCGTGCCTGAGGAATGTGGAGAGGGGCGAAAGACATTACTGATCTACTTCGTAAAGGCGGCCGATTAGTCAAAAACCGACAAACAAGACAAAAAGGACTAAAGACAGCGTTAAAGAAAGCCTTGCCAGGTCCGGCGGGCGCTGCGGAACGGGCCGGCCACCGTCCGCCCGCGAGGGCCCCGGTGTCGCGGCAGGCGGTGCCACGACGGTCTCGCACCGGAAAGGCTCAACCCCGGCGGGCGTGCGAGGTGCGATGGACCGCGACGGGCGCCCGAGCGTGGTGGAGCAGGGCGCGTACGGTCGAGTTGAGGAACATCGCCGGGTTGTGGCCGCCCACGACGACCAGTTCGGCGGTCTCGGAGGCGTCGATGAGCGCCTTGGCCGGATGCTTGTGCACGACCTGCTCGACGAGGGTCACGTCGGGGAACCTCTCTCGCCAGCCACCGAGCGACTCGGACAGCAGGCGGGCCTCCTCGTCTACGACGCCTTCGACGTCGTAGACGAGCGGCTGCATGTCGCCGGGCGCTCTGCTGGCCGGGTGCATCCAGGAGTGCACCGCTCGCAGCGGGCGCCGGTGGAGGGCGGCCTCCTCGAAGGCGAACTCCAGGACGGGACTCTGGTCGGCGCGTCCGGTGACGCCGACGACGATCTCGCTGTCCCGGGTGGTGTGCGGCTGGTTGACGATCACTACCGGGCAGGGGGATCGGGCGGCTAGGTCGTAGCTGACCGAGCCCAGCACCAGCCCGGCGAATCCGCCCAGGCCCCGGTGGCCGACGACGATCAGTTGTGCGCCTCGGGCCACGGTGGCGATCGCTTCCGCGGCGTTTCCGTCGAGGATCTCGGTGGTGACCTGCAGGGCGGGGTCGCCGGAGCGGGCCTGTTCGGCCGCCCGGTGGAGGAGGTCCTCGCAGGCGGCTTCCTCGGAGGGGCCCCAGTAGATGGGCTGGGGGACGAGCGGGACGTCGTAGGCCCAGCGCAGGGCGGCGTGGACGACGCGCAACGGCGCCTTCCTCAGGGTGGCCTCCCGTGCCGCCCAGCTCAGGGCCTGTAGTGAGGGCGTCGAGCCGTCGACGCCGACGATGATGGGTTCTGTCATGGTCACCGCCTTCGGAGTGTCGTCAGGGGCCGGCGTCGTGATCTCGATGGCCGGGTCTGAGAGCCGAGGAGTGCTCGCCCTGTCGCGCGCCCCTGGCTCGTCTCATTCTTGGCGGCCCTGTCGTTCTCCGGATAGGGACGAAGGTCCCCCGAGTTTCCCCGGCGCCGTTCGCCGCCCGGCCGGAGCAGTGATCTTCGGCTATGGGCGGAAGGTCCCGTCCAGGATGGGACCTTCCGCCCTGCTCTTCGATGTGCGTCCTGGTGAGCATGGAAGAGGAGGTGACGGCGATGAGTGGTGTTCGTGAGGTTGTCGTCGGCTATGACGGTTCCGACTTCTCCATGCGGGCTCTGGAATGGGCGACGGACGAGGCGGAGCTCGGGGGGGTGCCGCTGAAGGTAATTCACACGTGGCGGTGGCCGTACGGGGAGGCCGATGAGGCGGCCAGGCTTCATCTGCGCGGTGCGGCCGGGCATGTGCTGTATCACGGGGCCGACTGCGCTCGCGCGTGTAGCACGCTGAGAGAGGTCACCACAGAGCTGTATGAGGGATCGGCCGCCGAACGGCTGGTCGAGCTGTCGGAGCGTGCGGCGCTGATCGTGGTGGGTTCTCGGGGCATGGGCACTCTGGCCAGGACCGTTCTGGGGTCGGTCGCCGGGCATGTGGCGGCTCGTGCGGGCTGTCCGGTCGTCGTCGTGCGCGGGGCGGGTCCGGTTCCTGCGTCCAGGAAGCGCGGTGCCGTGGTTTTGGGGATGAGCGGTGACACTTCCGACGGGGTGATCGAGTTCGCTTTTCGTGAGGCCGACATCAGGCGGCTGGAGTTGACGGCGGTGCATGCCGGGCGCCTGCAGCCGCTGGTGCACGACACGCGGGTCGCGATGAACGCGGCGGAGGACGGCATGCTGGAGCGGCTGGGGCCGTGGCGGGTCGCCTATCCGGGGGTGGCTGTTCGTGCCTGTTTCGCCGCGACGTCGGCGAAGGACCTGCTGGAGGATGTGTCCAGGGAGGCGAGTCTGGTGGTGGTCGGCGGAGCGCGTGATCACGGCAGGCTTGGCTCGACCTCCAGGGCTGTTCTTCGGCATGGCTTCTGTCCCGTGGCGGTCGTTCCCGCGGGTTGGAGGAGTCCGTCGCGGAACGAGCCGGTTTTGTCGGGGGTCCGACACCTCCGGTGATTTCAGGGTCTGTGGACCTCGGGCGCTCGGAAGGGAGGACGGGGCGGAGGTTTCAGGTCTTCGAAGGCCCCCGGATCGTGGCCGAGGGGTTGAGGCGCCGAGGGGCTGTGGGGCTGAGAGGCCGCAGGAGGTGAAATCTTTACCTTCGGTGTCTTGTCCGGGCTGGGGCGTCCTCGATGTCGCACTCCAGGTTGTCGATCACGTCGACGACCCCGTTCACCCGCTGGGTTATCCGTACCGCGAGCCGGGCGTCCTCGCGCCGGTGCATGCGACCGCTCAGGGTGACGATGCCGTGCTCGACGGTGGCGGTGGCTGTGTTGGGGGCGGCCCACAGGGAGTGGCCGAGGATGTTCTCCTCCACCTCGCGGGCGATGTCGGCGTCACTGCGGACGAAGACCTTGAGCAGGTCATGGCGGCTGACGATGCCCTGGAGTGCTCCGTCGGCATCCACCACCGGCAGTCTTTTGACTCCGTGTTCGACCATGAGGCGTATCGCGGACACGATGGAGGCGTGCTGCTGGACTGTGATCGCGGGGGTGGTCATCAGGTCGGCCGCGGTGCCGCCCCGGGCCTTGTCGCGGCCGTCGCCGCCCTTGTGGCCCAGGCGGCGGCGCAGCCGGATGAGGAGCGGCGGATGGTAGTCCTCGCGGTAGTAGCGCTCCTTGAAGCCCTCCTTGTGGAGCAGGTCCTCTTCGGAGACGATGCCGATGACGTGTCCTTCGCCGTCGACGACGGGAAGCGCGCTCACCGTATGGGTGATGAGCGACTCGGCGACGTCCTTGAACGGGGCATCGCCCCTGACCGACGTCACCTTCGTGGTCATGACGTCTTTGACCGTGGCGTACATCGACGACCTCCTTCAGGGCGCGGGCCCCTCGTGGTGTGCTGGATCCCGCGCGGTCCCGCGGATCGCGGCGGATCGAGGGGGCCTCGTCTGCTTTCCGCCGGGTTTCCGGGTCTCCATCTCACCGTCGCGATGGCCGCCGGGGCAGAGGCCACAGGTCCTCGATGTTGAGGTCTTTCGGCCACCGCGGGGGAAGATCGCGAGTTGGCCGGCGAGGTCGTTTCTTGTCGGTCAGGTGTTCGTCATCGTGGGGTAAACGATGATCGGGGGTCGCGGGTGGGGGCTCCTCGGCGGGACGGGTGGCGGTGTGCCCGGGTGCGAAACTTGGGGTATGGCGAAGATCGAGCCGGGTGCGTTGATCGCGCACATGCGCCTGGACGAGCTCTTGGCGGAGTTGCGGGTGCGTCTGGAGGCGGTGCTGGCGACTCGTGACCGGGTGCACGCGCTGCTGGACGCGGTGGTCGCGGTGGGCGGCGATCTGGATCTGGAGACGGTGCTGCGCAGGATCGTGGAGACCGCCACCACCCTGGTGGACGCCACCTACGGGGCGTTGGGGGTGGCCGGTGAGCACAGCACGCTGGTGCAGTTCGTGCCGGTGGGGCTGAGTGAGGAGGAGATCGCCAAGATCGAGCACTGGCCGCACGGGCTGGGCCTGCTCGGGTTGCTGATCAAGGAGCCGCAGGTCCTGCGGCTGGCCCACATCACCGACCATCCGGCCTCCTACGGGTTCCCGTCCGGTCATCCGCCGATGGGGTCGTTTCTGGGGGTGCCGGTGCGGGTGCGTGAGGAGGTGTTCGGCAACCTCTATCTGACCGAGAAACGCGGTGGCGGGGAGTTCGACGCCGAGGACGAGGCGATCGTGACGGCGTTGGCCACCGCGGCCGGGGTCGCGATCGAGAACGCCCGCCTGTACGAGGAGACGCGGCGCAGGGAGATGTGGCTGCAGGCGTCGGCGGAGGTCACCACCAGCCTGCTGTCGGGCGCGGAGCCACGCGCGGTGCTCGGGCTGATCGCGCGGCGGGCGCGGGAGATGTCGGGGGCCGATGTCGTGGCTGTTCTGCTGCCGGATGAGGGTGGTCGGGTTCTGCGTCCGTTGATCGCCGAGGGGGAGGCCTGTGATCAGGCGGCCCCTGGCGAGGCGTTGATCGCCGATTCTCTGGCCGGTCGCGCTTTCGTCACCGGTGAGCCGCTCATGGCGACCGATCCGGGCGAGGTGAAGGTGCCGATCGTGATGGCCGGATATCTCTCGCCCGGTCCGGTGGCCGCGGTGCCGATCGGAGCGCTGGGAGGGGTGCGGGGGGTGTTGTCGCTGGGTAAGCGTTCGGGGCGTCTCCCGTTCAGCGGGGATGAGTTGCGCACCCTGCACTCTTTCGCGGGGCAGGCGGCGATCGCCTTGGAGCTGGCCGAGAGCCGGATGGACGCCGAACGGCTGGGTTTGCTGGAGGATCGCGACCGGATCGCCAAGGATCTGCACGATGTGGTGATCCAGCGGTTGTTCGCCGTGGCCTTGACGTTGATGAGCACGGTGCCGCTGATCGAGCGGCCGGAGGTCTCGTCGCGGTTGCGCGGCTCCATCGATGAGCTGGATGGCACGATCCGGCAGATCCGTTCCACCATCTTCGCCTTGCGTGCCTTCCCTCAGGGGGGCGATCCCGGTTTGCGTGCGGGGATCGTGGCCTTGGTGGAGGGGGTGCGCGGCCAGTTGGGGTTCATGCCGGGGCTGGAGATGGAAGGCCGGTTGGACGGCGCGGTGCCGGCGCGGGTGGCCGAGGATCTGCTGGCCGCGTTGCGTGAGGCGTTGTCCGATGTGGTGTGTCACGCCGGGGCCTCGAAGGTCAACGTGTCGGTGGACGCCGGTCAGGAGCGGCTCGTCCTGACCGTGGTCGACAACGGCGTCGCCTCGTCCGCGGACGGCAGGCACGGCGGGCTGCGTGATCTGCGGGAGCGGGCTGAGAGGCTAGGAGGGTCCTTCGTCGTCGGCTACTCACCGGAGGACGGCACTCGGCTGGTGTGGAGCGTTCCGCTGGGTGAGGGCGGGGTGTGAGGGCGGGTTTCACGGCCGATCTCCGGTTGCGCCGGGGCTGTCGGCTTCAAGGGGGTGTGGCGTCGGAGCGATCAGAGGGCGGGCTTTCTTCCTTTCAGGGGTGGTCCGGCCCAGATCACGGGCTGCGCAGGATGCGGCGGCCGGTGATCTCGGAAGGGGTGATCTTGACGTAGAGCTCGCGGTCGCCACCGGCCCAGGGATGGACGCCCAGGGTCATCACGGCCGCCTGCTCCTCGGCGGTGGAGACATGGTGGACGCCGCCTCGGATGAGGACGCTCCAGCCCTCGCGGTTGGCGTCGTCGATCCGATCGACCTCGAAGGCGATCTTGAACTCGACCCCCTTCACGCCGGTCCTGAGGCTCTCGTCGAGCGGGCCGCCGAAGGCGGTGCGGAAGATCACGCAGCCGTCGTGGAGGACGTAGTTGACCGGCAGGATCATCGGGCCGCCGAGGTCCTCGAAGGCGAGCCGGCCGACCCCGCCGGGGGAGATGAGCCGCAGGCACTCCTTCACGTCCAGGTGCTTCAGCTCGGGACGGAGTGCGGCTTGCCCGTGCCCGGGGGGCCGGTCGACGGTCCCTCCGAGGAGTTCGGTGGTGCTGGTGTCCAAAGCGGAGGCGAGGCGCTCGATGGTCTCGATGGCGGGCGCGGCCGCCCTCTCCTCCACGTAGGCGAGGTAGGAGGGGTTGATTCCCGCGCGCTTCGCCAGTTCTTCCCGGTCGAGGCCGAGGCTTTCACGTCGTTGGGTGATCCGGCGGCCGAGGTCACCGGGAGCGGCAAGGCGTTCAGCCATGAGGTTTCCCCTTTCAAGGTGGACGTTGTCCGCGGAGGCGAGCATTTCATGCCATCTTGGTGCTTTCAAACCTCCCCGCGTACGGCGGCCGCGTCGGGTGCGACGCCTGGCTCCGGTAGCCGACCTTCGGGGGGATCTCTTCACTGGGAACGCTATGGCGCGGGGAGGTGGCGCTAACAGGGCCAAAAGTCCTGTTCACCACGGCCGGGCGCCCCCTGTAGCCGAACAGGAGCGGGGCGCAGCGCAGCTCCCGGATCATCTCCGTGGCGTCCTGGCGGGTCAGGGGAGGGCCGCGGAAGGCGCGGTCGGTGAGCAGTTCGGCGCTCACGCCTCCCATGCCGACCATGACCAGGGGGCCGAAGGAGGGGTGGCGGACCGCACCGACGATGATCTCCACACCGTCGGGGGCCATCGGCTGGACGATCGCGCCGGTCATCTCCTGGCCGATCGTGTCCTTCATCACCCGGTAGGCGCCGTGGACCTCCGCCGAGGTGCGCAGCCCGAGCCGGACGCCGCCGGCATCGCTCTTGTGCAAGGTCACCGCCCCGGAGCCCGCGCGGGTCCGGGGCGGATGGCGATCGGTCCTCTGACTTCTGCGGAGTCCTCAGCCGGGTTCCATCTGAGGGCGCCGGAAACGCCGGGCGGCGACGGCCGAGGGAGGTTGGGTCGCGGCCAGGGCCTGCTCAAGTGCCTGTTCCACGGTCGTGCCGGTGTCGATCTCGGTCGCCTCCGGCCAGGGCGCGGTCCTCTCCGCCATGGCCGCGGCGACCGCCTGGCCGGCGTCGGACACCCCGCCGGTTCGCCGGGCGAGCCGTTCGGCGGTGATGTGCGGCGGGGCGGTGCAGCGCAGCGCCACGAGGTCGCTGAAGGTGCGCCCGGCGAGGCGCTCGGCCGCCGCCCGGTGCTCGGCATCGGTCCAGGAGGCGTCGAGGATGACCGGCTCGCCGTGCTGGAGCAACCTCTCGGCGCGAAGCAGCAACTCGTCATAGGTGCGCTCGGTGTGCCGCCGATCGTAGATGCCCTCGCCGAAGGGGGCCGCCGCCGGTTGTTCCGGCGCGATGCCGGCGAGTTCCTTGCGAACGCGGTCGCTGTTCAGCAGCGTGTATCCGAGGCGGTCGGCGAGGGCGACGGCGAGGGTCGACTTACCGCTCCCCGGGGCTCCGCCGACGAGGACCAGGGCGATCGTCCCGGCCCGCAGGTGACGGAGCGTGAGTTCGGCGAGTTGCCGGGCCTCGCGCGCCGAGCCTGGGCCTTCCTGCCGCTGCCGCAGGCAGGCGACCTTGGCGCGGACGAAGGCCCGGTAGGCGACGTAGTGGTGCCAGAGCGAGGGCGGGGCGGGGTCGGCGGTGAACTCGATGTAGTGACGCAGGAAGACCTCGGCCAGGTGAGGCGCCCCGAGCCGCTCCAGGTCCATGGCGAGGAAGGCCACGTCGTCAAGGCCGTCGAGAAAGCGGAGTCGTTCGTCGAACTCCAGGCAGTCCAGAATCCTCGGCCCGTCCGGCAGGCAGAAGATGTCCTCCGCGAGCAGGTCGCCGTGGCCGTCCACGATGCGGCCCTCGTTGACGCGGGCGGTGAGCAGGGGGTCGCGGCCGTCGAGGAAACGCAGCGCGAGCCGTTCGATCTCCGTGACGATCTCGGGGTCGAGGACCGCGCCGGGAAGCGCGCGGACCTGGTCGAGGCTCGCGTTCCAGCGGGAGCGCAGTGCCTGTCTTTCCCCGTTCCGGTCGATTCGCGAGCTGTGGGGGGATCGGGCGTGCATGCTCGCGATCATCCGGGCGATGTGCCGCAAGGACTCCTCGACCGGCCGGCCCAGGCGGATCATGACGGCGAGGCGGCGTTCCTCCGGCATGCGCCGCATCACGACGAGATGGTCGCAGACCTCTCCGTCCGGGCCCAGGACGTCGGCGACCCCCTCGTAGACGTCCGGGGCGAGCCGGCGGTTGAGGTCCACCTCCCGCAGGCAGGCGGCTTGCCGGGCCTCGCGGGTGGTGAAGTCCAGGAAGCCGAGATCCACCGGCTTCTTGAGCTTGAAAACACGATCTCCGAGCAGGAGCACGACGGCGATGTGCGTCTCCTTGATCTGCGCCCACGGTCCCATCGGCACTGCCTTCCGCGCTCGGATCCACCCTCCGGATGACCGGAACCCCAGTTGAAGGGCCGGATCCGCCTTTGAGGTGATCTCGGGCGGGTGGGCGGACTCCTCATCTCCCAGTCCTTCCCCCGGCCGCGGCCGGCGACCCGGTTCGCCGACATCGCCGGCTACGACGGCGTCAAACAGGAGATCAGCGAGGTGGTGGACTTCCTGCGCGTCCCCGACCGGTACGCGGCCGCGGGCGCGAAACCACCCCGGGGAGTGATCAACGCGCTGCTTCCCCGGGAACGCCACTCGGTGGCCGTGCACGAGTCCGGGCACGCCCTGCTCGCCACGCTGTGCGAACAGGCCGATCCGGTCGCGAAGGTGACCGTCCTGCCCGCGGGCATGACGCTCGGCGTCACCGAGCAACTGCCCGAGGCCGAGCGGCATCTCTAGGCCTGCTGCGGGTGCACCGTGACGCCCTGGACCGGCTCGCCGTGATCCTGGTCGAGCAGGAGACGGTCGACGGTGACCTCGTCGGCGGCGTGTTGCGCGACGAGCGGCAGGCGCGTCCGGACCTGAACGCCGCCGACATCACTGTCTGAGAGGGGGACGTTTCCCGCATACGGGTAGGTCAATCGGGACCTTCAGCCCTATCGCCGACGTGATTGTCCCATCAACGCTGGTGAAGGGGGGTGTGTCGTCGCGGATTGCGAGGTGGACGGGGTGTTCGTCGATCGCCGTGAGGCGGGAATGCGGCTGGCCGAGCGACTGCGCGGGCTCGCCGGTGCCGGGGACGTGGTCGTCGTGGGGCTGCCCAGGGGAGGGGTGCCGGTGGCCTTCGAGGTGGCGAGGACCCTTGACGCCCCACTGGATGTGATCGTCGTCCGCAAGCTCGGGGTGCCGTTCCAGCCGGAGGTCGGGTTCGGTGCCCTCGGGGAGGGGGGAGTCCGCGTCGTCGATCGCGACATCGTGCGGCGCGCGAACCTCACCGAGGAGGAGATCGCCATGGTGGAGGAGCGGGAGCGCGAGGAGCTCCTGCGCCGAGGACGCCACCTGCGCGGTGAGCGCGCCCCGGTGGATCTGGCGGGCCGTACGGTGATCGTGGTGGATGACGGTGTCGCCACCGGCGGGACGGCTCGCGCCGCCTGCCAGGTGGCTCGTGCGCGCGGGGCCTTCCGAGTGGTGCTGGCGGTTCCGGTGGGGGCACCGGAGACGGTCGAGAGCCTGCGTGAGGTCGCCGACGAGGTGGTCTGCCTGCGGACACCGCACCCCTTCCACGCGATCGGCGCCTGGTACCTCGATTTCACCCAGAGCACCGACGAGGAAGTGGCCGAGTTGCTGCGGCGGGCCGAAGGCTGGGGCGACCGGAGTGAGTTCGCCTGGAGAGGCGATTCTCCCGGCTTCGCCGAGGAGGTCTGGGTGGACGCCGGCAGGGTCAGCCTGCCGGGCCGGCTCGTCGTTCCCGGGAGCTGCGCGGGGGTGGTCGTGTTCGTGCACGGCAGCGGCAGTGGCCGCCACAGCCCGCGTAACCGGTACGTGGCCTCGGCGTTCAACCGTGCGGGTCTGGCGACGCTGCTGTTCGACCTGCTCACCCCTCCGGAGGAGTTCGACCGCGGCAACGTGTTCGACATCGAGCTACTCGCGGAAAGGCTTGCCGGGGTCACGGACTGGCTGGGGGATCAGCCTGAGGTGGCGGGCATTCCGACCGGTTATTTCGGGGCCAGCACCGGAGCCGCGGCCGCGCTGTGGGCGGCCGCGGAGCCGGACTGCGAGGTCGCCGCCGTTGTCTGCCGGGGTGGGCGGCCCGATCTGGCCGGTCCGCGACTTCCCGCGGTGCGGGCGGCGACCCTGCTGATCGTGGGAGGCCGCGACGAGGCGGTGATCGACATCAACCGAGAGGCACAGCGACGGTTGCGTTGCGAGAACCTGTTCCGGATCGTCCCCGGCGCCGGCCACCTGTTCGAAGAACCTGGAACGCTCGAGAGCGTCGCGGCTCTCGCACAGGACTGGTTCGCCCGCCATTTCGGGCCCCCGATGAGCTGAGCACCGTCGGCGCCACCCCGCCGAGGCACGTCAGGCCGCACCGCGCGGATCGTCTGCGCGTATCCGCCGCGGCGGGCACGGCCACGGAGAGCGCGGCGAACCGGGTGGCCTCGTCCCGTGCCGTGGGCCGACCACGGTGAGGCCGCGCGAGCGCGGCTCGCCGATGGGTGTTTCCAGCGCATCCGTCACAACGGTGCTCACGAACCACCCCCTCGTCCAGCCGGTGGCGGGGGCCGGAAGTCCCTGACGGACGGGCCTTTGGCCCGCTGCGAAAAACGCCGCCGGCCGGTCGAATGAAAGCAGAACCCAAGGAGGTCGACATGACAGCGCACACAGTGGTGGGCGTGGACGGCTCATCCCCTTCCGACAGCGCGGTCGAATGGGCCGTCGATGACGCGATCCGGCGCGGATGCGCCTTGAAGATCGTCTATGCGTGCGAGTCGTGGCCCGGTGACATCCCGCTCCAGACCCCTCCGGGTTTTCGCGACTCCATCGTCGAGTACGGCCTCCAGACGCTGGAACGCGCGGCCACGCTCGCCCGTGAGCGCGCCCCGCACCTGGAGGTGGACACCCTGCTGGGGGCGGGCCCGGTGATCGAGGTCCTGCGGCGGGAGGCCGAGGACGCCGAGCAGGTCGTGCTGGGCAGCCGAGGGCTGGGCGGGTTCACCGGACTGCTGCTCGGGTCGGTCTCCCTGACCCTGGCCGGGCGTGCCGCCGCCCCCGTCGTGATCGTCAGGGGCACCCCGGCGCGGACCTACGGCCGGATCGTCGTGGGCTTCGACGGCTCCGACCACTCGGCGGTGGCGCTGGAGTACGCCTTCGAGGAGGCGGCCCGCCGCGGCGCCGAGCTGCGGGCGATCCACACCTGGCAGATGCCCATCGTGGGACCGGGAGCCCTTGTCTACACACCGATGGTCGAGGACATCCTCACCGCCCAGCAGCAGCTTTGCGCGGACACGCTCACCGCCTGGCGGGAGAAGTACCCGACGGTCGAGGTCGAGCAGACGCTCGTCTGCGGGCACCCGGTCGGCGTCATCTGCGAGGCCTCGGCCACCGCCGACCTGGTCGTCGTCGGCTCCCGGGGACGGGGCAGGGCCGGCTCGGCCCTGCTGGGCTCGGTCAGCCACGGAGTCCTGCACCACGCCCACTGCCCCGTCGCCGTGCTCCGGGCCCGGAAGGAGGCGTGATGGACACCGGCAACCTCACGGTGGCGCAGGTGATGAGCCGGACGCTGGTCGCCGTCGACCTCGAAGAGTCCCCGCTCATGGCCTGGGAGATCATGCAGCGCGCGGGCGTCCATCACCTGCCGGTCGTCGACGGGAACGGTCGCCTGCGCGGGATCCTCACCCGAGAGGAGCTCACCGCCCACTGGTCCGGCGGCCCGATCGAACAGTCACGCGTGCCGGTCCACGCGTTGCTGGCCGACCGGCGCCGTCCGCACACCACCCCCGACGCGCCTCTGGCCGAGGCCGCCGCCGCGATGATCGACGCCGGCGTCGACGCGATCGGGGTCATGGGGAGAAAACACCGGCTGGTGGGGATGATGACCACCACCGACGTGCTGCGAGCCGTGGCCGGTCGCGTCACCGAGCAACAGGAGCCGCCGGAGCTGATGACGGGGATGTTCCGCCTGGTCCCGGTGCTGCCGTCTCACGTCCCGGCGGGGTGAGCCCGACGCCGCGAATCGGGTTTCCACGGGAGGTCGGATGACGAGACGCCTCGGCATGATCGTCTTCCTCGCGGTGACCACGGGCGGGCTTCTGGCCGGAGCCCTGCTTCACCTCGCCGGCGCGGACGCCGCCGGTGATCTTCTGTGGGCGGTGGTCACCTGTGTCGCCCTGGTGCCCGCGACGGGATGGGTGGTGTCGGCGCTGCGCGGTGGCCGGCTGGGCGTGGACGCGATCGCCGTACTCGCCCTGGCCGGAGCGCTCGCCGTGCGGGAGTATCTCGCCGGAGCCCTGATCGGCGTGATGCTGGCCACCGGCAGGGCACTTGAGGACTACGCCTCACGCCGAGCCCGACGGGACCTGACCGCGCTGTACGAACGCGCGCCCCACTCGGCCCGGCGCTACCGGGACGGGGTGGCCGTCCTCGTGGAGGTCGATCAGGTGCGTCCCGGCGACCTGCTGCTGATCCCCCACGGTGAGACGGTCCCCGTCGACGGCGTGATCGCCGAGGAACCGGCACTGCTGGACGAGGCGGCCCTGACGGGGGAGTCGATCCCGGTGAAGCGCGCCGCGGGGGAGAGCGCGCGCAGCGGCGTCGTGAACGCCGGCCCCGCCTTCGACCTGTGGGCCAGCCGTACCGCGGCCGAGAGCACCTACGCGGGGGTGGTACGGCTGGCACGGCAGGCGGAGGCCGACAGCGCCCCCGTCGTACGGCTCGCCGACCGGTTCGCCGCCTGGTTCCTGCCCCTCACGCTCCTGCTGGCGGGAGCCGCCTGGCTGCTGTCCGGCCAGCCGGTACGGGCCGTCGCCGTCCTGGTGGTGGCCACCCCCTGCCCGCTGTTGCTCGCCGCACCGGCGGCCATCGCCTCAGGACTGTCCCGTACGGCGCGGCACGGCGTGGTGGTGAAGGGCGGGGCGGCGCTGGAAAGGCTGGGACAGGCCCGCACCCTCATCGTGGACAAGACCGGGACGCTGACCGCCGGGCGCCCCCAGGTCGTCGACGTGGTGGCCGCGCCCGGCGCCCGCGCCGAGGACGTGCTGCGCTGGGCGGCGGCGGTGGATCAGATGTCCTCCCACGTCCTGGCCGCCGCGATCGTCGAGGCCGCCCACACCCGCCAGGCCGAGCTGCCACGACCCTCCGAGGTGCTGGAGCGGCCCGGCACCGGCACCGAGGGGGTTGTGGAGGGCCGCCGGATAGAGGTCGGCAAGGCGACGGCCTCCCCGGCCTCCCCGGGGTGGGAGCGGACCCAGCGGGCGCGGGCCGCGCTGGACGGGGCGATGACCGTCTGGGTGACCGTGGACGGCGAAACGGCGGGTGTGATCCTGCTGCGCGACGCCGTACGGGCGGACGCGCCACGGACCCTGCGGCGGCTGCGCACCTCGGGGATCGAACGGGTGATCATGCTCACCGGGGACCGGGCCGAGGTCGCCGAGAGCGTGGGCACGGTGCTCGGCGTCGACCGGGTACTGGCCGAGCAGAGTCCCGAGGACAAGGTGCGGGCCGTACGACAGGAGACGGCCAGGGCGGTGAGCGTGATGGTGGGCGACGGAATCAACGACGCCCCTGCCCTGGCCGCCGCCGACATCGGGGTAGCCATGGGCGCCCGCGGTTCGGCCGCCTCCACCCAGGCGGCCGACGTGGTGCTCACCGCAGACCGCCTGGATCGGCTCGCCGACGCCATGGACGTCGCCCGCCGCTCCCGCCGCATCGCCGTGCAGAGCGCGAGCGCGGGGATGGCCCTCTCGTTGCTGGCCATGGCCGTGGCGGCGGCCGGCGCGCTGCCGCCCGCGTCCGGTGCCCTGCTGCAGGAGGTCATCGACGTGACGGTGATCCTCAACGCGCTGCGGGCTCTGCGCCCCGCCAGGGGAACCCGCACGACGGTCGACGCCACCACCGAGGCCCTGCTGCGCCGCTTCAAGACGGAACACTCCTCATTGCGGCCACCTCTGGAACGGATCCGGGAGACCGCCGATGAGCTGGCGGGAAATTCCCCGATGGAGGCCCTTGCCCGCCTGCGGGAGGTTCACGCTTTTCTCACCGAACGTCTGCTCCCGCACGAACGGGCCGAGGAACGGCGGCTCTACCCGGCGATGGAACGCGTTCTGGGCGGACCCGAGGCCACGATGACCATGAGCAGGGCACACGCGGAGATCGAACGGCTCGTGCAGCGGCTGGGGCGTCACCTCGCCCTGGCCGAGGACGGCGGGGTGCGCCCTGAGCAGCTGGACGACCTGTGCGCCTGCCTCTACGGCCTGCACGCGGTGCTCCTCCTGCACTTCGACCAGGAGGAGGAGGCCTACTTCTCCCTGGCCTCCCCGTGACGCCGATCGCGATCGAGCCCGAGCGCCGATCGTCCGACGCCTCCGTCCTTCCGCGGCGCCCGCCGGGCGGACCGGAGGAGCTCCAACACCTCGCCGCCGTCGACGACGTGGTCGGCCCGGCCCTCCCGGCCCGCCACAGGAATCCGCCGGACCGGCCGCCGCGAGACTCCCGGCGGTGTCGTCATGCGCATTTGTCGAGGATGTCCGTCCGGTTCAGCAGGCCGAGCAGGCGGCGCATGGTGGCCGGCACGTTGATCAAGTGGGCCACGCCGTCGCGGCACAGGTCGGTCAGCATGCGCAGGCCCGCGAGGTCGACGAACCCCAGCCGGCCGACGTCGATGATGAGGATGTCCTCGGCGGTCCTGGCCTGGGTCAGGGTCCGGGCGACCGCCTGGGTGTTGGTGACGTCGAGCTCGCCGATCAACCGGACCGTTCCCACGGGCGGGGTCAGGCTGTAGGTGACGCGTAGCGTGCGATCGAGATAGAGCACGGCGTCGACCAGCTGCTCGCCGGAGGTTCCTCGCTCCTGGATGGTCATGGCTTCACCGTCAGGCATTCGTCGTGGGCCGGTGGCCAATGAGGCCGACATTCGATGTTGCCGGGCGCGGAAGCCGACCGGTGCGGTCCGGTGGTGCGCGACAGCCATATGATCGATCCCCTTACGTGCCCTGGTGCATGCCGACGGACCTGGACGCCATCCACTTTACGTCGGAATAAAGATACACGAAAGGTCTTTCCGGTATGCTTCTTCCTGTGGTGGTGCCTATACCTGACCGTTCCGTAGCGACCCACCCCGGTGATGCCGGAAGGATGTGACGTGGCCGAAAACAGTCCTGGTCAGCCTTCGTCCTCGTGGACCTTCCTGACCCATCACGCCCGGGTGCTGCTGGAGATCGCCCGCAACCCGCAGGCGCGGTTGCGCGACATCGCGGCCGTCGTCGGCATCACCGAACGCGCGGCCCAGGGCATCGTGACCGACCTGCACAAGGCGGGCTATCTGAACCGCTCCAAAGTGGGCCGCCGCAACCACTACACGATCAATCCCGACCAGCACTTCCGCTACCCCACCGAGGCGGACGTGCCCATCGGCGTCTTGCTGGACATCTTCGCCCGCCACGACCAGGCCCTGCACGTCAGCGCGGCCACGGGTCAAAGCGGCGGCGAGTGATCGACCGTGTCACGGCGAGTGCCGCCCCGCGGCGAGTGAGCTGATCGAACACGCCGGGGGCAGGTCCTCCTCCGGCGTCTCGGCGAAGACGTCCCTGTCGGCGTCGAGGGCGGGGCCTCGGTCATCGCGTCGGGCACCGGCCCCGCGGGCAAAGGAAGGCCGTACGGGAGGCCATCTTCTCCCCTGCGGCAAATGATCAGGACTGTTTCCGGAAACAGGCGGCTTGGGAAGGCGGCCACCACCGGATTCCCGCCGACATTTTCCGAAGGAGCTCCATATGCGTGGCGTAGTCCTGCACGCCCCGGGTGACGTCCGTGTCGAGGACCGCCCGGCCCCGAAGATCATCGAGCCCACTGACGCGATCATCCGGGTGTCGGCCACCTGCGTCTGCGGCTCCGACCTGTGGCCCTATCGCGGCATCGAGAAGCTCGACGGCCCGGTCCCGATGGGGCATGAGTACGTCGGCGTCGTCGAGGAGGTGGGCAGCCAGGTCACCACCCTCAAACCCGGCCGGTTCGTGGTGGGCTCCTTCTGGGCCTGCGACAACACCTGCGAGATCTGCCGGTCGGGCTACCAGAGCGCCTGCGTCCACCGGGTGCTGATGGGCACCCTCGGCACCCAGGCCGAGTACGCGCGCATCCCGCTCGCCGACGGCACCCTGGTGGCCACCCCAGGTCTTCCGGACGCCGACCTGGTCCCGAGCCTGCTGGCCGCCTCCGACGTGCTGGGCACCGGCTGGTTCGGCGCCGTGGCCGCCCAGGCCGGGCCGGGCAAGACCGTCGCCGTCGTCGGCGACGGAGCCGTCGGCCTGTGCGCGGTACTGGCCGCCCGGCGACTCGGCGCCGAGCGGATCATCGCGATGAGCCGCCACGAACCGCGCCGGCGACTCGCCCTGGAGTTCGGTGCCACCGACCTCGTCACCGAACGCGGCGACGAGGGGGTGGCCCGGATCAAGGAGCTGACCGGCGGGCTGGGCGCCCACAGCGTCGTCGAGGCGGTCGGCACCCAGGAGTCGATGACGCAGGCCGTCCGCTCCACCCGCCCGGGCGGCCACATGGGGTTCGTCGGCTTCTCCCACGATGTCTCACTGTCTGGCGGTGAGCTGTTCTCCTCCCTGATCCACCTGCACGGCGGGCCCGCGCCGGTGCGCCGGTACCTGCCGGAGCTGATCGAGCTGATCGTCGATCGCGAGATCGACCCGGGCAAGGTCTTCGACCTCGCCCTGCCGCTGGAGCTGGCGGCCGAGGGCTACCGGGCCATGGACGAGCGCCGCGCCGTCAAGGCCCTCCTCATCCCCTGAGAAGGCCCCGAGGCGTCAGGCGTCGCGCATCCGGAGGACGTAGGCCGCGGTGAGCGCGACGGCGCGGTCTTCGTCGTGTGAGAGATCCGCGAGGGCGCGTGTGGCGGTGGCCGCCGGGATGTCCGCGAGCGCCTGTGCCAGGCGTCGGCGTGCCGACGGTTCGGCGCCCGGGGCGAGGCGGCCGACGAGGCCGGCGGCGATCCGGTCGGCCAGGGCGGGGCTGCTTGCCAGGGCGCTCAGCGCGTCGGCCGCGTCGACGTCGTTCGTCCCCTCGACGACCATGTCGATGAGCGTCGGGATCGCCTCGGCCACGCGGCGTGCTCCGAGGGCCAGGGCCGCATATCCGCGGACCACGACGTCGGGATGGGCCAGGGCGTCGCGCAGCAGTGCGGTCGCCTCGGCGCCCGGGATCTCGGCGATGGACTGGACGGCACGTTTGCGCACCTCGGCCACCGGCGAGCCGAGGCCTTTCGCCAGCAGCGCCGGTCCGCCGTCGCCCGATCGCGCCAAGGCCCATCGAAGGGCTCCGGCGACGTTCGGGTCCCGCTCGCTCAGTGCCGCCTCGACCAGTGCCTCGACCGGCGCCGAAGCCTCTTCGGTCAAGGACAGGGCCGCGCGCTGGCGCTTGCCGGCGCTCTTCGACCCCAGTGCCTGGAGGAGGCCGACAATGTGGAGGACCTCTCCCCAGCCGGCGGGTTCCGCGGCCTCGATCCGGCGAAGTCGCGTGAGCAGCTCCGTCTGCCTGGCGATGCGTTCCCGGGTCTGGCCGATGAGGTGCTCGACGAGGTGTGAGGGGGTGAAGGCGGGGTCTTCGAGCGCGCGACCGACGTCGTGCAGTGACAGTCCCAGCGATCGCAGGCTCTCGATATGGAAGATCCGCTGGATGTCCTCGCCGGAGTACTCGCGATAGCCGGCGCCGGTGCGGCCCGTTGGCCGCACCAGGCCGAGCGCGTCGTAGTGCCTGAGCATGCGGGCGCTGACCCCGGAGCGCCGTGCCACCTCGCCGATCAACATCGCCTCGTCAACCCCGCCTTCCGGTTTCGCCGAGGGCCACGACGCGTTTCGCCTCCTCGATCGCGAACTCGAATCCGGCCTCGGGGTCGCGCGACAGTCGCTCGGTGGCGATCGCGTGCGCGCGCACGCGAGGGTCTCCTTGCGTCTTGGCGGCTCGCAGGACCGGTGAGATCGCCTCGCCGAGCGCGATCAGCGCCCGGCTGAGGCTGAGCTGCGTCTCCCGTTCGCCCCGGCCGAACTGTGTCGACAACGCCGCGGCCAGGGCGGGCTCCTCACCGTCGGGTACGAGCACCACCGCCGCCCGCCAGGCGCTGCGCGCCACCTCGTCGTCGGCGTCGGACAGGAGCGCGGGGGTGATCACCGGCCACGCCCGGCGATCACCGATCTTGGACAGTGTGTGCAGCGCCTGGCTTCGCGCCTGGGGGCGCCGCGAGCGGACCTCGTCGAGGAGCCTGGGGACCGTCATCGACGCCGGGTGGCGGGTGAGTGCCCACGTGAGCATGTCGCGTACGGAGAATTCGGGTTCGATCGCGCACCGCTCGATGAGCTCGTCGACGAACCCGGGGTCAGGGTTCGTGCCGAGCGTCAGCGCCGCCCGCAGCCGCACCGACGAGTCGTCGTCCCGCAGCCCTCGGAGGGCTGGAATCGTATTGGTGTCCTGTTGCCGCATGGCCATGGGGCCACCTCCTCGGTCCCAGTGAAGACCTTGTCACCGTGTCAAGGTCAAGCCGGATCGCTCGGCGAGGTCGTCGGGCACCTTCGCGCGCCGAGTCCGGTGCCCGCCGGATCAGGGAGGGCGCAAGGCTCGGGTGCAGAGGGTGAGGCCCTCGATCAGCGTGGTGCGGGTGCTGTCGTCGACCTCGGCGAGCATGTCCTTTTCGATGTGGTCGAGTGCGCGGTCGCAGTGCCGCAGTGCCGCCTGTCCTTCACGGGTGAGGTGGGCGCGAAGCATCCGGCCGCCCGCGGGGTGTGCGTCGCGGTGGAGCAGGCCGCGTTGCTCCAGGTCACGCACGACCAGGTTCATCGCCTGTGGCGTGACGAAGGCGATGCGGGCCAGTTCGGCCGAGGACAGTCCGGTGCGCATGCGCAGCTCGCTGAGTGCCATGTATTCGGTCGTCGTGACGCCGTACTGCACGAGCGCCTCGTCGAGCCGGGCACGGATGCGACGCTCCAGCCGGTAGACCAGGTAGCTCAGATGAGGCGCGGTCCTGGTCGGCTGGTCGGCTGCGGTGTCGCGGCGTGAGGTCACCGGATGACCATAACCGGCGATGTAAGTTTCGCGCCGCAAATATCAAGCTACTTGATAACAAATCGCTTGATAACCAGCGCAAGCGGGGTTTTTTCGCCGATCAGGCGCCATGATCCCGTACGGGCGAAGCTTGACCGCCTGGCGACGCACCCCTATACCGGCTGATGTCAGGGCGAGTCAGCGGCGCCGCGGCTCGTGCACCGAGCAAACACCAAGCAGAGGAGAGCCGATGAGGCAATGGAGAGCTGTGCTCGCGGCCGTCAGTGCCGCGATGCTGTACGCCGCCACGATCCTGGTGGGCGGACAGCCCGCCGCCGCCGCCACTCTGACCGAGGTGACGAGTTTCGGCGCCAATCCCGGCAACCTGCGGATGCACCTTTACGTGCCCGACAACGTACAGTCCAGCCCCGCGATCGTGCTCGCCATGCACGGCTGTGGCGGCTCGGGCCCGGGCTTCTTCTCGGGTTCGGAGTTCCGCTCCCTCGCCGACCGGCACGGCTTCATCGTGATCTACCCCTCGGCCTCCAAGAAGGGCAACTGCTTCGACTCCTGGTCGGCGGCCTCACAGGTGCGCAACGGGGGCAGCGACCCGGTCTCCCTGCTGTCCATGGTCACCCACACCCGGCAGCGTTACAACGGTGACGCCAACCGCGTCTACGTCACCGGCTCCTCGGCCGGCGGCATGGAGACCAACATCATGCTCGGCAACTATCCCGACGTCTTCAAGGCCGGCGCGGCGTTCATGGGCGTGCCGTTCGCCTGCTTCCCGAACGAGGCCGACTACGTTCCCTCGCCAGGTGTGAGCGACTGCGCCTCCGGGCGGATCAACAAGACGCCCCAGCAGTGGGGAGACCTGGTCCGTGCCGCCTATCCCGGCTACAGCGGTCCCCGGCCGCGCGTCCAGCTCTGGCACGGCACCACCGACAACCTCGTGTACTACGCCACCCACCAGCAGGCGATCGACCAGTGGACCAACGTCTTCGGCCTGAGCCAGACGCCCACCAGCACCGACACCCCGCAGGCGAACTGGAACCGCCGCCGCTACGCCGACGCCTCCGGCACGGTGCAGGTCGAGGCCTACAGCATCCAGGGGGCCGGCCACAGCCTGCCGATGAGCGGGATGGCCGCCGCCGCGATCCAGTTCTTCGGCCTCACCGGCGGGCCGACCCCGACTCC
>Ga0233377_1000040_pt1 | contig 95836 bp, 84 predicted proteins | sample ElkDunMinimDraft_6_FD_191540 | JGI IMG/M metagenome (GOLD analysis project Ga0233377, IMG submission 191540) | Fecal eukaryotic communites from dung pellets of Tule Elk in California, USA - Elk Dung E36 | ecosystem: Host-associated > Mammals > Digestive system > Large intestine > Fecal | place...
CCAGGTCGAAAAGGGGCGCGTCGGCCGGCGACCGCGTACGTGGCTGTCACTCTCCGACGAGGGGAAGGCGGCGTACGCGAGGCACGTCGCGGCGCTGCGAGCCATCGCCGACCTCACCGACTGACAGGAGTGACAAGCCTCGCCGTACCCGACGAAAACCCACACCGGCAGCCCCGCCCGCCAGGAGGATTCACCGCCTTTTCCCGGCGCGAACAGGCCCGCATTCAGGCGCCACAACGTCCGGTCGGTGCCGGACCGACCTACGGCCCGCCGTCTCGCTCCCGGATCTCCCCGACCACACCCCGCCGGGGGCACAGCCTCTGACCGGGGGCCGATCACCCTGGGGAATGCGAATTCCGGCAGGCAGATGGCCCTCGACTTACCCCCGCATCCAGGGGGGCGCGCGGCGAGGAGACCGGAGAGGCCCCTGCGCGCGGAGATCATCAACTGCCGGTCTCTCCGCCCAAGGCGGGACTGGCGTAGATGTTCAGGACCAGTCTTTGACGGGCCAAAGGCGGATCTTTCCGTCCGTGCCGCCAGCGGCGAGCGTCTGCGCGTCCGGCGTGTAGGCGATCGAGGTGATCGAGGTGGGGCCGTCACTGAGGTCGTGTACATGCAGTCCGGTGCTGGAGTCCCAGATACGGACCGTGCCGTCGTCGCTGCCCGAGGCCAGACTGTTCCTCAACAGTGGGTTGAAGGCAAGGGCGGTGACCTTGGCGGGGTTTCGGATGTCACGGACGTGCTTGCCGTTGCTGGAGTCCCAGATTTGTAACGTTCCATCCCTTTCGCCGGTGGCGAGAGTGTTAGGAGTCAATGGATCGAAGGCGAGCGACGAGATCTGACCGAACTCGCCCTGCATCGTGCGCACGAGGGTGCCGTTGCTGGAGTCCCAGATTTCGACCGACCCGCTGACGCCGCCGACGGCGAGAGTGTTGCGGGTCAGCGGATCGAAGGCCATTGCGGTGATCTGTCGCTCGCGGGTGGTGAAGGTGCGGCTCTGGCGGCCGGTGGCGGTATCCCAGATCCTGATGACACCCCCCGCTCCAGCAGTGACGAGGGCGTGTCGGTTGGCAGGGTCGAAAGCCAAAACGGTGGCGGTGCTATGCCGGCCGGGGAGGGCCCACAGTCCCCTGCCGGTGTTGGTGTCCCAGATTCGTATGAGGGGGTCCGTGCCGCCAGTCGCCAGAACATCTCGGTTGAGCGGGTCGAAAGCCACGGCCGTGACGTTCGGGTTGCGGGTGGCGATCTCCCGGATCCGGCGGGATGTTCTGGTGTTCCAGATTCGCACGACACCGCCTGTCCCGCCGGTGGCGAGCGTGTCAGAAGTGAAGCGGCTAAAGCTCACCGATGCAGCCGAGCCGGGCCTGCCGGGAAGTACCCGGAACTGTTCTTCGCCGGCGGTGGCGTTGTTCGTGTGACGATCCGGGGCGAGGACGCCGAGCATCATGAGCAAGATCGCCACCAGCGCGGTGTGAGGGCGGCCAACCCGAAGAACAACACGTTCAAGATGCGGTATGGATTCACCCTGACCCGAAGAGCGAAGCTGCAGCAAAAGGCTGGTGCTGGCGATGAGCAGGCCGACCAGGCCGGTGAACATGCTGATCACGCTGGCGCGTTTGTCCAGCACGTCCAGTACCTCACCTGGCAGGTGCAGCGGGTCGGCGAAGAACCCGACCAGCCCTGCGCCCAGCACCCCCAGCGACACCATCGCCGCCACGACGGTCATGACGCGACGTGAGCGGCCGGAGGCCGGGGGCGTGGTCGCAGAGTTCCGCAACGGGGTAGACGGCGGCACGCTTCCCATTTGATCTACCTTTCGCTAACCCCCGTTGCGCGCCTTGGTGCCTCTTTTCTGGCTGCAGCCCTGGGCGTTTCAGCGAGGTGAACGCGCCTGGTTGGACCAGTCGCACCTGCCATGAGGCTGACAGGCTGGAGGAGGGCTGACTACGTAAAAAGACACGCAACGTGATTAGACGTTGAGGGGCGTCGTCAATTCCTCTCCGGGAGCCGCTCGTCGGCGAAGACGGCGTCAACTCCCTTCGCCTACTCCGTCACACTTCGCGTGCCCGCGCGTGAAGGTGTCGCAGAAGTCGCGAAACCCTGCCACCAGCGTTAGGTCCCGGCGTCGTAGGTGTAGGCGGCGACCTGGCTGGTGGCCTTGGGGACCTTCGTCAGCAGGCTGCGGTCGTTTGTAGCCGGTCCAGGTGGCGTTGCCGAGCGCGTCGGTCACCAACGCCACTTTGAAACGCGAGACGCTGCAGGGCGCCAAGTGCTGGTCCTCGGCACGCGAGGCCCGCCTGGCCGTCTCACCGTCGCAATCCATTGATCGGCATTCTGTGTGGCGTGTGCCAAGGCGTGGGGACGGTCGATGAATGTCGTGCTGTAAGCATCGGGTGAACGCTCGGCGTACTCCCAGCCCATGACACAGACCACTCCGGCCTTCACCAACTCCGCCACATCGGAGGTCTTTGCTATTGATCAAGTCCAACTGTCGACAACGTTCGTGGTCAACGCACCTGGAAGGTGGTACTCATCCCCTCCGTTGCGCGGCCGGGCGGCGGCGCGACGACGACCCTCGGGCGAAACTCCTGCCGGTTCTTGGCTAACGGATGTTCGAGGAGAGGCCGATAGGCGAGCGGACCTGCGGAATCAGCTACGCTTATGCCCGATTCCTCCTCAAAGCAGGCTATGTGTCCCCCTCTGTCGCTGCCCGAGAAAAATCCGCGCCCCCTGACGGCGCGGTCTTCGTCGACCACAGCGGTCGGCGGAGGAGATGGTTCACGGTGGGCGCGGCCGTGGTCGGCACGCTCACCCTCGCGATGACGGTGACGCTCGTGGGCGCGGTGCTCGCGGACACGCCGCTGTCGGGTGACGGCTTGCCCGGATGGCCTGCAAGCCCGTCCGGCACGATCCTTGAGGACACCGCTTCCGGCGGCGAACCGGCCGAGCGCGAGCTGTCCTCCGCCCCGTCCATGACTCCGCCGGCCCCGTCCCGGTCCGTGTCCCGGCGGGAGCCCGGCCCTCGCACGCCCGCCACGCCTTCCCGTACGCGCCAGATGAGCCGGTCAGCGTCTCCCACCACCTCGTCCGCGCGGCCGTCGCGCACGTCCGAGCCGCCGGCGATCGAGCGCGAGACGGAGCCCGAGCCCGGCACGATCCGCGACATCGTGCCGCCCCGCGAGCTTGAGGCGACCGTGCCCTCCGAGCTCGAACCCACGGGTCGACCGTCACCGGCCCAGGTCGCCATCCCTTCCGGAGCGCCGGCGTGACCTCCGTCCGGCGCCGCCGCCGTCCCCGCCCCGGCACGACCTCCAATCCTGTGCGGGCAGGTGACGTCGGTCATGGGGTGAAGAGGCGGGCGCGGCGGCGGGACGGCGAGCCGTCGGGTCACTGGCTGTTGCTGCTCACCGTGATGACGCTGGTGGGGTGCGCGCTGGTGCTCGACGGCTTCGTCAAGAACGTCGCCGGCGAGACGGGGCCCGCGCCCGGCAGCGGCGACCCGGTGGCCTGGCTGGAACCGATGCACCGGGGCGGCCCGGTGCTCAACCTGACCGGCGACGAGCCGTCCAGCGCCCGCCTGAAGGCCCGCACGGTGGCGCTGACGTTCGACGACGGGCCCGATCCCGAGTGGACGCCGCGACTGCTCGACGTGCTGAAGGCGCACGGGGCCAAGGCGACGTTCTTCGCGGTCGGCTCGAGGATCGCCGCCCATCCGGAGCTGACCCGCCGGATCGTCGCCGAGGGCCACGAACTCGGCAACCACACCTACACCCATCCCGACCTGGCCACCATCCCCGCCTGGCGGGCCGAACTGGAAATGAGCCTCACGCAGAAGGCGCTGGCCGGAGCCACGGGCCTGCAGACGACGCTGGCCCGTCCCCCCTACTCCTCAACCCCGAGCACCATCACCGTCGAGCAGTGGGACAGCCTCGCGACGCTCGGCCGCGAGGGCTACCTGATCGCGCTGACCGATCTCGACACCCAGGACTGGCTCAGGCCGGGCACGTCCCACATCGTCGAGGCCTCGCTCCCGTCCGGGGGGCGCGGCGCGGTGGTGATGATGCACGACTCCGGCGGCGACCGCGCCCAGACGGTCGAGGCCGTCGACCGGCTGCTCGACGAGCTGGACCGGGCCGGCTACCGCGCCGAGACGCTGACGTCCGCGCTCGGCATGCCGTCGGCCCACCGCCCGGCCGGGCAGACGGCGCAGATCGCCGGCACCGCGCTCGGCCTGGCGCAGCGCGGGGCCGACGCGTTCACGACCGCGCTGTGGTGGGTGCTGTTCGTCACCGGGGCCCTGACGCTGGCACGGCTGGTGCTCCTGGTGGTGCTGGCCCGGGTGCACGTCCGCCGCTCGCGCGACCCGGAACGGGCCGGACGGTGGGACCGTCCGCCGGGGGTGAGTGTGATCGTGCCCGCGTACAACGAGGAGGCGGGAATCGCGGCGACCGTGCGTTCGCTTGTGGCGACCGCGTACCCCGGACCGGTGGAGGTGCTGGTGGTGGACGACGGCTCCACCGACCGCACCGCCGAGGCCGTCGCCGCGACCGGGTTGCTAGGCGTACGGGTGATCAGGCAGGCGAACGGGGGCAAGGCGGTCGCGCTCAACACCGGCATCCGGCACGCGAACCACGAGATCCTCGTCATGGTCGACGGCGACACGGTGTTCGAGCCCGACACGATCGGGCATCTGGTGCGCCGGCTCGCCGACCCGCGTGTGGGCGCGGTGAGCGGCAACACCAAGGTGGGCAACCGGCGCGGGCTCATCGGCCGCTGGCAGCACGTCGAGTACGTGATCGGCTTCAACCTGGACCGGCGCGCGTTCGAGCTGCTCGACTGCATGCCGACGGTGCCGGGGGCGATCGGCGCGTTCCGGCGCGACGCGCTGGCCGCGCTCGGCGGGGTGAGCACCGACACGCTGGCCGAGGACACAGACCTGACGATGGCGCTTGGCCGGGCGGGCTGGCGGACGGTGTACGAGGAACGGGCGATCGCCTGGACGGAGGCGCCCGCGACGCTGCGCCAGCTATGGCGGCAACGCTACCGCTGGTGCTACGGCACGATGCAGGCGATGTGGAAGCACCGCCGCGCCCTGGCCGAGCCGAGGCCGTTCGGCCGCCGCTGCCTGGGTTACCTGGCGCTGTTCCACGTGCTGCTGCCGCTGCTGGCGCCGGTGGTCGACCTGATGGCCGTCTACCATGTGGCCGTCGGCGACCCGCTGCCCGCGGTGGCGGTGTGGGCCGGGTTCGTCGCGGTGCAGGCCGCCGCCGGCTGGTACGCGCTGCGTCTGGACGGGGAGCGGGTGTCGGCGCTGTGGGCGCTGCCGCTACAGCAGGTGGTCTACCGGCAGCTCATCTATCTGGTGGTGTTCCAATCGGTGGCGACCGCGCTGCTGGGGGTGCGGCTGCGCTGGCACACGGTGCGCCGGCAGGGCACTTTCGCGGCGCCGTGAGGGCGCGGCGAGAGCCCGGATCGCCCTTACGGTCGCCACGACGTGGCCGGCGCGGCCTTACGCTCAGGAGTCGAGTACGGCGGCGACTGCTTCGATCTCAACGAGCTGGTCGGTATAACCGAGCACGGTGACTCCCATCAAGGTGCTCGGTACGTCATGGTCACCGAACGAGTCCCGGACCACCTCCCAGGCAGCCACCAAATCCTCCTGCCTGGTGGAGGCGACGAGAACCCTTGTGCTGATGACGTCCTGCAATGACGCGCCAGAGGCGGTGAGAGCCGCCTGCATGTTCTCGATGGCTTTCGCTGCCTGCCCCGCGTAATCCCCAATTGCCGCCGTCGACCCGTCCTCGTTCAGAGGACACGCACCGGCGAGGAAGATGAGTCGTGACTCGGCGGGTGCCGTGGCTGCGTAAGCGTACTGGGCGACGTCGGACAGAGAAGCGGCGCGGATCAAAGTAATGGCGCTGGGCATGGCCGTTCAGTCCTTTCACATCAGGTACAGAACGATCATCCTGACATGGGCGTCCTGATTGCCGCCTCCCGCCCTTCCCCTTCACACGGTCGAAGCCGCGGGAAGGGGAAGGGCGGGACAAGCTCAGATGCAGACCACGATCTTTCCTCGGGTGTGTCCGAGCTCGGCGTACGCGTGCGCATCCGCGATCTTTTCGAACGGGTAGGTGTGCTCGATGCGCGGCCTGTAACGGCCTTGCCGGCCGAGTTCGGCCGCTTCGGCGAGGAGCGTGGAGTCGTTCTCCGCGTTGGCCAGATGTACGCCCAGGCGATGCGCGTTCTTGTAGTCGGCGATCGTCGACACGCGGGCGGGGTCGCCCACGATCGTGATGAGATCGGCCAGGGACCCGGAGGCCGCGGTGTCGAGCACGATGTCGACACCGTCCGGAGCCAGGGTGGCGAGGCGCTCGGCGAGGCCGGCGCCGTAGGTGGTGGGAACGGCTCCGAGGGAGGTGAGGAACTCGTGGTTGCGTTCGCTGGCCGTCCCGATCACGGTGGCGCCCTGGGCCACCGCGATCTCGACCGCGGCACTGCCCACGCCTCCGGCGGCGCCCTCGATGAGCAGGGTGCGCCCCCGCAGGGGGCCGAGCGCCCTCAGCCCGCCCATCGCGGTCACGGCTGCCAGGCCGGCGCCGGCCGCCTCCTCGTCGGTCCAGGTGGCGGGCGCGTGGGCCCAGGCCGAGAGCACGACCAGCTCCGCTGTCGCGCCGGTCGCGCCGCCCAGCCCGAAGACACGGTCGCCGATGCTCACCCCCTGCACGCCCTCGCCGATCTCGTCGACCACGCCGACGGCATCACGCCCGGGAATCGCGGGCAGGTCCACGGGGAGCACCTCTTGCGCCGCACCGGAACGTATCTTCCAGTCGACGGGGTTGACGCCGGCGGCCGCGACGCGGATGCGGATCTCGCCGGGCTCGGGATGGGGGTCCGGCACCTGCTCGACCACAAGGGTCTCCACACCGCCGTACTCGTGATATCGGGCTGCACGCATGGCGTTCCGCCTTTCCACGCGGCCTGGGGCGGCCGTTCGTGAGATCAGTGGGATGAATGCTCGGCGAATGCCGACGCACGCCACGCTAAAACCTGACATTGATGTCAGGTGCAAGTCTGGTTGGGCCGCTCGGACCATCGACGGTCCGGGACGTCGTGCCTCAGCCCCAGCTCATCGGGCAGCGGGGTCGCACTTCGAGGTGCGACAAAAGTTTTTCGGGGCCGTTCAGGGTGGGCCACTCGTGCCCGACAGGGCGCCGTCGGAGAGGGCCCTCCAGCCAAGTAGTTGAAGGCTGAACAGAGCCTGACTCGATTGCCGGATTCAGGCAAGTCGCAGCACGAATTCGTGAAAGTTTCAGTCGGGCGAGTCATGTTCAGCCGCCCATCGCATACACGCGCCGTCTCGGGCTTCGATACCGGGTGGAGAACTGAGGCCCAGGCCAGGGTCCCCCGGCCTGGGCCTCGATCGTTGTTCGGCGCGGCGCTCCTCTCTTGCCGCCGTCGCAGGTCCGGTCCGTGTCGTTCGGGTGCTCACCGCACGCGAGGGACTGTCGCAGACCTCCCCGTGTCGGTGCGGATCTTCTGCGCGCTCACGCGCCTCCTCCGGGCGGGGCACTTCCTCCGTCTCGGCAGGGAGGGCGCGGCGTGTTCCCGAAACATAAAACCGGAAGGCCGATTGTTTCAGACACATTGCCGTAAGAATATTGACGCTCAGGTCGGCGGAGCCCTAATGTCCTGGATCAATGACCGGCATGACATTCCGAAAGTTTTATGTTCAAGATCGGTGTCAGGGGTCTCCCAGGTGAAACACCAGGTCGGCGTGGCGGTGCCGAACCTGTCCGGCGTTCGCGATCCGGAGCCTGAGGTGGCACTGCATCGTCGCCGTCCTCCACACGGAGGAGGTGCCCGGCGAGCGCGGCGCTTCCTCTCCTCGCCGGACCGCCCATCACATCCCTGACCAGACCACAGCAAGCGAAAAGAGGTCGCCGTGAAGTCCCGCAACGTCTCAGCGGTCGTGTGCGCCGCTATCGCGGCCCTCAGCCTGGCAGCGTGCTCAGGCTCGCCGTCCGAGGCTCCCTCCGGCGAGTCGGGTGGCTCGTCGTTCGAGTTCTGGTCGTTCACCGGGATCAACCAGAAGCAGGCCGTCAACGAGTACCAGAAGCAGAAGCCGGACGTGCAGGTGAAGCTCACCGAGGTGGGCAACGCGCAGGAGACGGCGCAGGCGCTCACCACCGCGCTCGCCGGCGGCAAGGTGCCGGACCTGGTGCTGATCCAGGGTGACGACCTGCCCAAGTTCGTCCAGCAACCGCAGAACTTTGTCGACCTGCGCACGATGGGCGCAGACAAGGTCAAAGGCGACTACCTGGACTGGGTGATCAGCCAGCCCACGGCCAAGGACGGCTCGATCATCGGCATCCCGACCGACGTCGGTGGCATGGCCATCGCCTACCGGGCCGATCTGTTCAAGGAGGCCGGGCTGCCGACGGACCGTGAGGAGGTGGGCAAGCTCTGGCCCACCTGGGACGCCTTCATCGAGGTCGGCGAGAAGTACAAGGCCGCCACCGGCAAGGCGTTCATCGACAACGCAGGCGGGAGCATCTACTCGCAGGTGGTCAACCAGGGGCAGGAGAAGTACTACGACCCCCAGGGCAATCTGGTGTACGAGCGGAGCCCTCAGGTCAGGACCGCCTTCGACCTGGCGCTCAAGGCCGTGGACGCCGGGATCACCGCCAAGCAGAGCTCGTTCACCGAGGGGTGGAGCGCCGCGATGAAGCGGGGGGACTTCGCCGTCGCCGCCGCACCGGTCTGGTTCCTCGGCCAGATCCGCGACAACGCCCCCGACACCAAGGGCAAGTGGGACATCGCCACGATCCCCGGCGGCTCGGGCAACTGGGGCGGCAGTTTCCTCGCGATCCCCAAGGGCGCCAAGAACCCGCAGGCCGCCTGGGACTACATCGCCACCACACAGTCGCCACAGGGCCAGCTCGCCCACTTCGCCGAGGCCAGGTCGCTGCCCGCGACCCCGTCGGTCTACCAGGACCCGAAGCTCACCTCCGCCAAGGACGAGTTCTTCTCCGGCGCACCGATCGGCAAGATCTACACCGACTCGCTGCTCGGCCTCAAGCCGTTCCTCATCGGGCCGGACAGCACCACGATCGGCACGGAGTTCACGAACGCCATCACCAACGTCGAACAGGGCAAGGGTGATCCCGCGAAGGCGTGGGACGCGGCGGTGACCAACATCAAGACCGCGATCGGTGGCTAGAACCCTTCACGAACGCCGCCGGCGCGGGCCGTTCCGACGGGCCCGCGCCGACGGTGGGGAAGCGAGCAGACCGTGACGACGAGCATCAGCCCCACCGCCTCCACCGGCGGGGCGGTCCTGCCCCCCGCCCCGCCGGTGGAGGCGGCGCGGCGCGGTTTCGCCGAGATCATCGCCCCCTACGCCTACATCGCCCCGTTCTTCGCGCTCTTCGCGGTGTTCGGCCTCATCCCGCTGCTGTTCACCTTCTACGTGGCGCTGTTCGACTGGAACCCGATCGGCGAGCAGGTGTTCATCGGCCTGGACAACTTCAGCCGGCTGTTCGGGGACGTGCGGTTCTGGAACGCGGCACGCAACACCGTGAGCATCTGGTTGCTGTCCACCGTGCCGCAGTTGCTGATCGCGCTGCTGCTCGCGCACCTGCTCAACCACGTACGGCTGCGCTTCGCCGTGTTCTTCCGCATGACGATGCTCGTGCCGTACATCACCTCCGTGGCCGCCACCGCCATCGTGTTCGTCCAGATGTTCGACCGCGACTATGGGCTGCTGAACTGGCTGCTCGGCCTGGTGGGCGTCGAGCCCATCGACTTCACCCAGTCGGTGATGGGCAGCCATGTGCTGATCGCCGTCATGGTGACCTGGCGGTGGTTCGGCTACACGACGCTGCTCTACCTGGCCTCCCTGCAGGCCGTTCCCCGAACGATCTACGAAGCGGCCGCCGTCGACGGAGCCGGAGGTGTGCGGCAGTTCCTGCACATCTCCCTCCCCTCGTTACGGCCGGTCATCGTGTTCACGATCGTGACCTCGACGATCGGCGGGCTGCAGATCTTCACCGAGGCCCTGCTGGTGAACCGCGGCGCGGCCAACACCTGCGGACCGGTCCGCCAGTGTCAGACGCTCACTCTGTTCCTGTTCGAGCAAGGGTTCATCCAGTTCAAGTTCGGTTACGCCGCGGCGGTCGGAGTGGCGTTGTTCGTGATGGTCGTCGTGCTCGCCAGCCTCAACTACTTCCTGTCCACCCGGATCCGCCCGGTCAAGAGCTGAGGAGGCGATCATGAAAACGACGAGACCGCGCTCCGGCGAGCGTGTCCGATGGTGGACCTACGTGCTGCTCGCGCTCGCTGTCTTCGCCTGCCTGTTTCCCCTGTACTGGATGTTCATCGTCGCCACCACCGACACCGCGACGGCGACGAATCTGCCGCCCGAGATCGTGCCGGGCGACAACTTCTTCCACCTCGCCGGCCTGGTGTTCTCGACCGTGCCCTTCGTCCGGTCGATCGTCAACAGCCTCGTCGTGGCCGGGACGATCGGCGTGGGCCAGGCGGTGCTGTGCGCGCTGGCGGGCTTCGCGTTCGCCAAACTGCGCTTCCGTGGCCGCGACGCGCTGTTCCTGCTCGTCGTCCTGACGATGACCGTGCCGACCCAGCTCGCCATCGTCCCCCAATACATGATCATTTCGTCACTGGGCTGGGTGGACACGCTCCAGGCGCTGATCGTCCCCGGCCTGGCCAACGCCTTCGGCATCTTCTGGATGCGTCAGCACATATCGTCCGCCATCAGTGACGAGATCCTCCAGGCGGCCCGTATCGACGGGGCGTCGACCTGGCAGATCTTCTGGCGGGTGGCGTTCCCGCTGGTACGTCCCGCGGCCTTCGTGCTCGGCCTGCTGGGCTTCGTCACCGCGTGGAACGACTTCCTGTGGCCGTTCGTGGTGCTGAAGTCGCCGGAGATGTACACCGTCCAGATCGCGATCAAGGCGCTGCAGAACAGCTTCAGCATCGACCTCGGGCTCGCGATGTCCGGGTCCTTCCTCGCGACCCTCCCGCTGCTCGTCCTGTTCGTCTTCGTCGGACGACGCATGGTGTCCGGCATCATGAACGGCGCCTTCAAGGGCTGAGGCCGCCGCTCACCGGGGCTCGGCGGGTACGAGGATGACGGGCGAGGAGGGGCCAGGAGACGGGCGGCGTCGGCACAGGTTCGGGCGGGTGGTGGGTATGATCGCCGGGTTATCTGCTCGGTCACGCCGTGAACGCGAGGTGAGACCGTCGAGGTCGACAAAAAAAGAGGCGGCATGCGCCGCCTCCCGCCGTTCAAGAAAATATTTAGGCATCGATTCCCAGAAAAGCGCTGCCCGGAAACAACCTCATGGAGTAAATCATGAAGGCTCCAGCCACGAGAATCGCGCCGACGGAGGCGTAGCAGAACCGCTTCATCGCTCTTTTTTGCCTTACCTGTGAAGTGAGAACGTCTTTGGTCCCAAGATTCGGTCAGGACGACAGCTGCATTGTATGCCATCCCAAAGCGGTGGTCATCCCACGAGGCCCGTCGCCTCTCGCGGAAGATATAGGAGTAAAGAGGACAAGCTATCTAAAAGAGCAACATATGCGGCTTGGGCCATTCCTGGGGACCGCAAAATGATCATATAGCAGGATGGGCCCACCTACCGCCTGGCGAGTCCCGTCGGCTCTACCTGGCAAGTCTCGCCCGGAGGAGCTCCGCCTCCGCCACGCCGAGAGATTCGTAGAGGTCGAGCGCCCGCCGCCAGCACTCCTCTGCCCGTGCACCCTTTCCGGCGTCGGCGAGTGCGGTGCCCATCTCGTCGAGCGTGCGAGCCTCCTGGTGGACGTCCCCGATGGCGTGCGCCACGGCGAGGGCCTTTCCATAGTGGGCCAGGGCGGCGTCGTGGCGATTCGCGCGACGATGGATGCCGCCGATGCTGAGAAGGGCCTGGCTCTCCTCGCGGCGTTCCGATATCTCGGTCGAGATGCGTAGCGCCTTCTGGTGATGGATGAGCGCGTCCCCGTCCCTGCCCATGCGCGCGTAGCATTTGCCGATGTTGTTGAGGGCGTCCACCTCGTGCCGCCGGTCGCCGATGTCACCGTGAATCCGCAGTGCCTGCCTGTAGCATTCGAGGGCGTCGGCGTGCCGGTTCAGGAGCTGGTAGACGTTGGCGACGTTGTTGAGCCAGATGGCCTTGTTCTGCGGGCCCATGTCAGGGTGGACGGACTCGGCCTCTTCGTAGTGCCCCAGTGCGGTGGCGTAGTTGCCCAGCTTGAACTCGATCTCGCCGATGTTGTTCAGCGCGACCTGCTGCCCGCGCCGGTCGCCGTCCTGCCGGTACAGCCTGAGCGCCCCCAGCAGATGCTCGGTGGCCTTCGGGTAGTCCCCTCGATGCGAGTGGATGATCCCGATGTGGGTGAGGCTGGCGGCCTGACCGTGACGGTCGGCCAGCGCCCTGCGCAGTCGCAGCGCCTGCTCGAAGCAGTCCAGGGCGACATCGAACTTGGAGTGTTGCCAGTACACCAGGCCTCTGTTGTCGAGCAGTTCGGCGATGGCCCGCCTGTCGTCGAGGGCACGCTGGATCGTCAGCGCCTCGTCCGCCAGCCGGAGCGCCTCCTCGTGTCGGCCGGTCTGCCGCCGCACCACGCTGAGGTCGGCCAGCGCGTACGCGGTCCCCGACCGACTCCCCAGTTCGCGCCACGCCGCCACGGCGCGCGTGTGCAGCTCGGCCGCCTCCGCCCAGCGGCCCCACACGTCGAGATATCGGCCGAGGACGCGCGGAAGTAGTGCCGCGTGCCTTGTCCACCCGTGATCGGCGGCGTAGCGCGTGACGAGGAGCAGGTTGTCCACCTCGGCGTTCATCCAGGCGAGGGTCTGTTCCTCGGTGGTGATACCGGCTCCGGGGTCCGGCGCGTCGAACGTCTCGGCCGGGCCGCGGGTGCGGTGCGGGTAGAGCAGCCGGTCGGCGGTGTCCGCCAGGAGAAGGTAGTGGTCGAGGACCCGGCGGAGCATCTCGGTTCGCGCGCTTTCCGGCTCCCGTTTCGACAACAGGCGGGCGTACTCGCCGATGAGGTCGTGGAACCTGTACCGGCCTCGTCGGGGTTCGGAGATGAGGTGATGGTCGAGGAGGTCGTCGAGCAACCTCTCCGCCTCGGTCCGGTCCGATTCCAGCAGTGCCGCCGCGCAGTCCGCGGTGATGTCCGCCCCGGGGTGCAGTCCGAGCCGCCAGAACGCCCGCTGCTGCCATTCGTCCAGGCCGTTGAAGGAGAGTTCGAACGCCGCGATGACCCCGCGGTTCCCCGCCCGGATCTCGGTCAGCCGCCGGTCGTTCCTGCCGAGCAACTCGGCGAGGTCGGCCACGCTCCACGCGGGCCGGTGCCGGAGCCGGCTACCGGCCAGCTGGATCGCGAGGGGGAGATGGCCGCAGAGCCGCACGACCCGCGCGACGTCGTCCGCGGGGAGCGTGCGTCGCGAACCCACGACTCGGCCGAAGAGGGCGGCCCCCTCCTGCGGTGGTAACACCTCCAGGGAGAGCGAGTGAACGCCGTCCAGCCCCGCCAGCCGCCGACGGCTGGTGATCATGACAAGGCAGCCGGGTGCCCCCGGCAGAAGGGGGCCGAGCTGATCATGCCCGATGGCGTTGTCGAGGACCAGGAGCACCTTGCGGCGGGCGAGCGCGGTGCGCCACCTCGCCACCCGCTCGTCCAGGCCGTCGGGGACCGGAATGCCGAGGAGACGCAGGAGACGTTCGAGGGCGGTCGCCGGGTCCATCGACGCGTGCTCGGCGTCGTAGCCCAGCAGGTCGAGATAGAGCACGCCGTCGGGGTAGTCGTCGGCGAGCCGGTGGGCCAGGTGCACGGCCAGCGCTGTCTTCCCGACCCCCGCCATGCCGTCGATCGCGAGAACGGTGACCGCGTCCTCCCGTATCCGCTCGTCGATCAACCGGTTGATCTCGGGCGTCCTGCCGACGAAGGTGTGGACGTCGCGAGGAAGACTGGTCAGCGGTGTGTTTCCCGGCGCCCCGCGCCAGGGCTCGGGCAGCAGCGCCGGATCGCCCTGGAGGATGCGCTGGTGCAGTGCCCGTAACCCCGGTCCCGGTTCGGCGCCGTGCTCTTCGACGAGACGTCTGCGCGCCTGACGGTAGGCGCTGAGGGCTTCCGCCTGCCGACCGGCTCGATAGAGCGCCAGCATGAGCAGCTCGACCAGTTTCTCGTGGAATCGAAATCGGTTGACCAGGTCGTACAGTTCTGTCACGAGGTCGGTATTCGAGTTGTGAAGGAGTTCAAGTTCGACGCGCTCGACGGTGCAGGCCAAAAGGTCGTCTTCGAGCGTTCTGCGGGTATGGTCGACCCAGGAACCGGAGAGTCCGGACAGCGGCTCTCCCCGCCACAGCCGACCCGCTTCCGCATAGAGCCGAAAAGCGCCGTCGATATCTCCGTTTTCGGTTATCGAACGGGCTTGCGAACACAGTGCGCGGAAGTGATGGTAGTCGATGTTCTCCGGATCCGTTTCAAGAGAATACGCCCCCGAACCGCCTCTCAGTCGCACGCCCTCCCCGGCGCGGTGGAGGCGGCTCTTCAGTCGGGCGACAACGCTGTACAGGCTATCGCGGGCCTTGGCGGGCGGATTTTCATCCCACACCTTGCGGATGAGCGACTCGATGGGAACCGGCTTTCCCGGCGTCATCAGAAGGACGGCCAAAACATGACGTTCCTTGGCCCATCCCAGGTCACAGCGTTGGCCCCGAGACCAAAACTCAACCGGTCCGAGAATACGGAATTCCATTCGACCTCCCTCTCCGATGGGAGCGGTCTTCCCGTCTGATGCATTTAACTGGTCGGAGTCGACTGAGCAGTAAGTGATTCGACTGGCCCTATGACCTATTTATCCTCATTCTTCTTTTCTGGCAACAGGATCACCGCAAGGGTTTCCGCAAGTTTCATCGGCGATCCTCTGCAGAGGGCGATGAACCTAGCCCGTCCGCCGGAACAGGTCAGGGGTGATGGCAGGAAATGTCCGATCACAAATGGAGCAGGGTTCCTATCGGGCCAGGCTCTCGCCGATGGGTGACGCGCAGAAACTGCAAAGTGGTGCTGGTGGTCGTCCATACCGTCACATCGGGACAGCGCCTGATGGACACCCTACGTCTCGTGGAATCCGACCTGAGAATCCAGGTCGTGTTCACCATCGCCCCGGACGTTTTCAGCAACGGGGTCGCGGAGTTCGTCGGTGGCCTGGGGGCGGTGGTGCTGCCTTGGGAACAGTCCAGGAACCAGCGGTTCGATCTCGCCGTCGCCGCCAGCCTGGGCTCGCTCCATGAGATCCACGCGCCACTGATCGTCATTCCGCACGGTGCGGGCTTCAACAAGCTCGTGGCCGCACGAGACGGTGTCCGCGCCGTGGGCGATCGTGTGGCGTACGGGCTCGATCCCCAGCGCCTGTTGTACGACGGCGCCGTACTGCCTTCGGCTGTGGCGCTCTCCCACTCCTCCGAGCTGGGACGGTTGGGCCGGACCTGCCCGGAGGCGCTTTCCGTGGCCACCGTCGTCGGCGACCCGTCGTACGACAGGCTGGTCGCCGGCCTGCCGCACCGAGATCTGTACCGCCGCGCGCTGGCCGTCGAGCCGGATCAGAAGCTCGTCGTGGTCAGCTCGACCTGGGGATCGAGGTCACTCTTCGGCCGATGGCCCCGGCTGCTGCACCGCCTGGTCACCGAGCTGCCCCGGCAGGAATACCGTGTCGTGCTGCTTCTGCACCCCAACGTCTGGTTCGGGCACGGCATCTGGCAGGTGAGAGCCTGGTGCGCCGATCCTCTGCGGCGCGGCCTGAGCCTGGTGCCACCGGAGGCGAACTGGCACGCGGTCCTCGCGTCGGCCGACTGGATCATCGGAGACCACGGATCGGCGACCCTGTACGGGACGGTCACCGGGGCACCGGTCGTGCTGGCCGGCTTCCCCAGGGACGACGTCGACCCGGCGTCCGCCCTCGGCGAGCTCGCCACCGTCGCACCCAGGCTCTCCCCTCGCGGTTCGCTGCGAGAGCAGCTGGTCAGGATCGCCGCGGAGGTGGAGCCCGGCCACTATCGGGCCGTCGCGGACGGCATCACCTCCGCGCCAGGCCGTTTCGACCGGAACATGCGCCGGCTCATCTACCGGTTGCTGGAGCTGCGGCAACCCGCGACCATCCCGGTGACCGCACCGGATCCGGCGCCCTTTCTCGTCAAGTAGACCATCCAGATCGGAGAATCGACGTGTTCGGTGCACTCGTGTCAGTTGACCTTTTCCGGCTGGAACACGCCCTCAGGTTGCGCCGGATCCCGCCCTCGTCGGCGGCCCCCGTTCCACCCGGACCCGCGGCTTCGTCCCGGATCACCGTCCCGTCGCGGACCCTCGCCACGCGAGGAACCGCCGCATCGCGGCGGAGCGCCCCGGCGGTCCTGGTGATTCCCCGCGAGGGCCCGCTCCGCGCCCCGCACCTCGTCATCATGTCTCCGGCGGGACATCACTGCGGCCTGCCACCAGGCAGGCGCGTCTTCGACGGCACGCACATCGTCGCCACCCTCGATGACCCCCTGGACCGGACCTGGTGCGAGGTCGCCGACGTTCTCGTGGCTCCGAGGATTTCCTGGAACGTTCCGGAGAGCGGCGTCTGCGGTCTCCTTGACCGGTATCCCGGTTGCGAGGTCACGGTCGGCGGACACGGGGCCGGGGGCGGCCTCCTGGCCGGGCTGCGCGACGGACGGCTCGCCGCGATCACCGAGGCGGGAGGTCTTTCCGGTGGCTCCGCCCCCTGGCCCGCCGTCTACGGTTCGTTCCTGTACGGCTGGCGGGCCGCCGGAATGCCGTTCGAGAGCCTGGCCACCGCCTCGGTGATCGTGGGCCGGTACGCCGGCTTCTCGGCGGCCCGGATCGGAACGCTCGAAGTGGCGGGCAGGACACAGGTCGGCCCCGCCCGCCTCCGGGCCTACGACACCGGAGGGGCGTCCGCATGAACCGCGGGATCCTCGTGGCCGGTGCCGTCAGCTTCTACATGTCCGTGGGGGTGAGGGAGTTCCCGGTCCGGTACGCCCCCACATCGTCGCCACGCTGGGCATGCGCCGGTGTGTCAGGGGCCGCGGGCCACATCGCGCGGACCCTGAGGACGCTCGGCGACAACGTGCGTCTGTGCACCGTGGTCGGCCGCGATCTCATCGGCGCGGGTATAACGACCGAACTCGGTCGTGCGGGCCTGCTCGGACCCGGGATCGTCGAGAGTGCCGAATCGTCGTCGGGCGTGACACTCGTCACGCCCGACGGCCGTCGCATGGGTTTCCCGAATCTGGCGCCCGTCAACGAGGTCACGTATTCACCGGACCTCTTCGAGACGCAGGCCCGTGGCGCGGACCTTCTGGTCCTGACGAACGCGAAGTTCGTCCGGGATCTGGTGCGGCCCGCGGCTCGGCTCGGCATTCCCATCGCCGTGGACGTCCACCTCATCCACGATCTCGGCGACGAGTACAACCGTCCGTGGCTGGAGGCCGCGCGGATCGTCTTCTGCAGTCACGAGCGCCTTCCCTGCCCGCCCGAGCGGTGGATGGCGAAGTTGTTCCGGCGCTACCCACGTTGCCAGATGGTGGGCGTCGGACTCGGTGAGCGGGGGGCGATGCTCGGGACGAGAGACGGGCTGCTCGTCAGGGCGGAGGCCGTGACGCCACGGGAGGTCGTGAACACCACCGGCGCCGGTGACGCGCTGTTCGCCACCTTCCTGCACGTCTGGCGGAACACCGGCGATCCGGTACGGGCCCTGCGGGCGGCGGTGGTGCACGCCGGCTGGAAGATCGGGTCCCGCACTCCGGTGACGGCGTCACTGACCTGCGAGGAACTGTCGAGGCTGGGAGAGGAACGTTCGCCGCACGTCGTGACCGGACGCTGGGACCCCCGCCTGCCGACCGTCCGTTGGAATGCCGGGACGGCCTGACCACCGAGACCGTCCCGGCATCCAGCCGGGGCGGTCTCGACCGTCGGGCGCCACCCTGCCGTCAGTTTCCGTCCAGACGGGACAGCCGATCGTCCAGCCTTCCGCTCCGGGCTCCCTGTCGGACGAGGATCCGCCGCGCGTCCTCGTAACGTTCACGGGCGTCGTCCCGGTGGCCGTTCTCCAGAGCGAGGTCTCCGAGCGCTTCCAGGGCCTGGGCCTCGCCGTTGTCCGAGCCGATCCGCCGCATCTCCTCCAGCGCCCGTTCCAGGAGATCGGCCGCCGCCGTGGGTCCTCCGGCCCGCGCGCGGCCGAGCAGGACGAGCACGCGTGCCTGGTTGTAGGGGTCGGGTTCCCGCGCGAGGAGCCGTCGCGCCTCCGTCAGGCATTCGACGGCCTCCGCCTGGCGATCCCTCCCGATCATCGCGTCGCCGAGGTCACACAACATCAGAGCCACCTTGCGCGACCTGCCCATCGCGCGGTAGTCGTCGAGTGCCTCCTTGAAGAGCGCGATGGCCTCGTCGACCCGCCCCCGGTCCTTCTCCACCAAGCCCAGCCGGCGCAGGCTGCCGGCCACCCGCTGCCGGTTTCCCTCGCGACGCCAGATCTCCAGCGCTCCTCGGAAGTCGTCGGCGGCCTCGTCCAACCGGCCGAGGGCGCGCAGCGCCAGACCGGTCCGGTTCAGCATCTTGGCCTCACCCGGGGAGTCCGAGCAGGCGCGCGCCGCCGCCAGGCCCATCCTGTCGATCTCCAGCCGTTCCGTGTGATGACCGCGGTACAGGAACAGAGGCCAGATGCCGTCGACCAACTGCCAGGCCACGTCGAACAGACCTCGCTCGGACGCGGCACGGACGGCGGCCCTGAGATTGGCGAACTCGTCCTCCAGCCAGTCGAGCGCCTGCAGCGAGCCGGTGAAGACGACCGGCTCGGCGGGCTCGTGGATCACCGCCCCCCGGGAGAGGAGACGGTACGGCAGCACGACCTGGCTCGCGCTCCAGGCGGTGTACAGGAACCAGTCGAGCGCCCTTCGCGCAGTCTCCTCACGGGTCGCCTCAGAATCCAGCTGCTCGGCCAGTTCCCGGGCGTGCAGCCGGGTCAGGTCATGGAAGCGATACTGCCCGCCGGGCAGGTCGTCGAGCAGGTTGGCGTCCGTCAGGACCTCCAGCAGGCGACGGACCTGGACAAGTGGGAGCCCCACCGTCGCGGCCACCGCCCGGCTGTCGAAGGTGGTGCCGGGGAAGAGCCCGAGCAGCCGGTAGACACGTGCCTCCTGCGGGGAGAGCCCTTGGTAGGAGAGTGTGAGGGCGGCCCGGATCGTCATGTCGTCCTCCACCGACAGCTCGCTGAGACGCCGCCGCTCGTAGCTGAGGGCCTCCACCATTTCCGACAGCGGCCAGTGTGGCCTGGTGGCCAGCCGGGCGGCGGCCACGCACAGGGCGAGCGGCAGTCGCGCACACAGTTTCACCAGCTCGTCGGCCGCCTCCGGCTCGCCGCGCACCCGGTCGTCACCGACGGTCCGTTCCAGCAGCGTCAGCGCGGCGGCCGGACTGAGCCGGCCCAGCTGAACCCCCCTCGCCCCGCGCATCAGCAGCCCTGCGAGCCGCCACCGGCTGGTGACGATCGCGACGCTGTCAGAGGATGCCGGTAGCAGCGGGCTCACCTGGGCCGCCGACAGGGCGTCGTCCAGCACGACGACCAGACGGCGCCCGCTCACCAGTGACTGGTAGAGCGCCGAACGCTCCGCCAGGCCACCGGGGATCTGTCCGGGCGCGACTCCGAAGGCGCGGATGAACCGCCCCAGCACCTCCGCCGGTTGCACGGGGGCGTCCGCGGCGTGCCCACGCAGGTCGGCGAAGAGCTGGCCGTCCGGGAATGCGTCACGCTCCCGGTGTGACCAGTGCAACGCCACCGCGGTCTTGCCGATGCCCGCCGGGCCGCTGACGACGGCGACCTTGGGCGCCCCCGTCCCTCCCGGGCCGGAAAACACGGCGTCCAGCAGGGCGAGGGTCTCGGCACGATCAACCAGGATGCCGCCGGCCGGCAGCTGGGTCGGCCGCGGCAGGGGGGTGGACGCCTGATGCAGGTGGATCCCGCCGTGGATGTCCCTGGCCTGGACCGCCGATCCCAGCACGGTTCCGTTCAGCTCGTTGACATGGTCTTCGGGTCGCTGGTTCCTGGAACTGGAGTCGGCACTCATCGCCCTGCTCGTGTCACGGGAGAGAAACCGCACCCGTGAATAACTGTTGACCGAATTGATTGTTTCCATGCATGAGAAAATGAACAGCAGATTCCATGCTCACGCCATCCGACGTCTCCGTCAAGCGAAAGGGTGTTCTTTCACCTGTTTTCATGCGGCACATAAAGCCAGATGTACGCTCTGAGCAGGGGATATATCTTTTTGTAGCACTTGTAAAGATATGGGCCTTGAGTGATGGAAGTGATGGTGTGAAAACGTAAAATATTTCCGTGATGGCCCCGGCGCTCCCACGTGATCGATGCGCATCCTGTCGTCCGAGTCGACGTACCCCGTCGCTCGTTCATGCAGTTCTCCGAAGGCCGTTTCTTCGAGCTCCACGACTCCCGTTCCGAGGCGGGTAGGTGTCTCAACAGAAGAGGAAACGAACGAAGGACACGCGGAAGACGTCATGGAACGATCCAAACTCCAGGAAGGGACCGGCCGCCTCGCCGAGCGAGGCGGCCGGCCCGTTCAACGTCAGGAGAAGGTCAGCTTCTCGTGCCAGGCGTAGGGGAGGTAGGTGCTGCCGGGGCCGGTCAACGTGCCGTAGACCTGCCAGAAGCTGTTGGGAGCGAGCGAGTAGCTGAAGGTCTTGTCCCCGGGCCGGTCGTCCACGAACGTGGACTGCGTCCCGTTGTTCCAGATCCGTATCTCGATCGTGAATGTCGAGGTGTCCGGGATGTCAAGGCAGATATCGAACGTGTACGTCAACGAACCACCGATGTTGTAGCTGCGGCCGTCTATCGCCCCCCTCTGGAGGTTGGTGGGCATTTGGCCGTTCACGACCCGGGTCCAGTCGCCCGTGGAACAGTCGACTGCGGAGGTGGCCGCGGACGCGGGACTGACGCCGGTGAGCATGGCGCCAAGAGCGACGGTGGCGACGAGAATGGAGATGATGCGTTTCATGCCTCTCCTCATCCGTACGGTGCCTCTTCAACCAAGTAGTTGAAGGATGAACTGATTCTGTCGTGATCACCGTATTCGGACAAGACTGGGCAAAAATATGTTTGAACTTGAGTCAAGCCGGCCACGTTCAGTCCTTCGTCGATGGACGTGGCCTACGTGCTCTCGGTGAAAGCGCGGTTCGCGAGGGTGCGGCATCACCTCGCGCGGGCACGCGAAGTCGAGCACTATGGAGCAGGGCGAGGAGCCTGACGGCTTCGGTGTTTGTTCACGCCGTCACCGGAGGTGAGCGGCGCGTCTGCCTGCGGGTCACCGAGGCCGGGGGCCCTTCTTTTTGCGAGCGGCCGGCGCGGCCCGGCGACCGGAGCCGTTCCGCGCGGGTTTTTGTGCCTGCCGCTGTGCGGGCTTCTCCGCGGGGGAGGCGGGGGTACGGCCTCGCGAGCTGTTCACCGTCCGGCCTCGGACGATGCCGATGAAATCCTCCACCAGGTCAGTGGTGGCGTCCGTGGGCCAGGTCAGCGCGACCTGAGACCGCGGCGCGTCCTGCACCGGCCGGTACGTGAGATCCCTGCGGTGGTGGAGACGCGCCAGCGACAGCGGAACCAGGAGAATCCCGGCGCCGCCCGCCACAAGCTCGATCGCGTCCGCCGTCGTGGCCGGGCGGGTGAACGCGGGCAGCCCGGGCCGGACCGCCCACTCGATGGTGTCGTCCAGGGGGTGGAACACCTCGTCGTCGCCCAGGTCGGCGACGGCCACCTCGTCGGCGGCGGTCATCACGTGGTCCTTGGGCACCACGACCACCGTGCTCTCCTCGTAGAGAGGGATCACGCTGAGCCCCTCCCGGTCGATCGGCAGCCTGGCCAATCCGGCGTCGGCACCGCCGTCCCGCAGGAGTCCCACCACCTCGGCAGCGGGAACCGCGACCAGGGCGATCGGCACACCGGGCATTCTCTCGGTCCAGATGTTGACCCATTTCGCGGGTGTCACCCCGGGCACGTACGCCAGTCGGAACGTCCTGCCGGTCTCTCCATCAGTCACTTCCTCAGGGTAGATGTCAAAGTGACCTGTTCCGGCTGACTACTCTTGACGCCATGACCTCGCCCAAGCCGAAGAGCACCCAGACGATGAAGCCCGCGACCGCGGCCAAGAAGCTGGGTGTCCCCCTTCTGGCCACTCCCGCCGAGTTCCAGGCGGGTGTCGTCTCCAGGGACGAGCTGAACGCGTTGCAGGCGACGCCGCCCGCCTGGCTCGCCGACCTGCGTCGCAACGGCCCGCACACCAAGCAGGTCATCGCCGCGAAGCTCAAGGTCTCCATCGCCGGCCTGCTCAGGGGTGGGATCACCGGACCGCTCACCACTGCCGAGATCGACGCGCTGAAGGCGGAGAAGCCGGCCTGGCTGGAGCGCGAGCAGTCCCTCCAGGCCGAGGCCCGCAAGGAAGCACTCCGCCTCAAGCAACGCTAGACGGCTGAGACCCCGCGTCTCCGGCCTCGGACGACGACGGATCACCGTGGATCGCGTGCGCGGGCGGGGGCGGGCATAGCCCAATGGTCCCGCCCCCGCCCGTCTTACTCCGCGAGCGGGATGTGTCGAGTCCTGCGCCCATCAGGTCGTGGTATGTCTGGCGATCCGCAGCCGCCTGGCCGCTGCGGGTGGTCCTGACGGTACGCGGTCGGCGCCGTTCGCCGTTTTGTCGCGGCCGCCGGGCCGGAGAGCCGCATGCCCGGCCCGCACCATCCCCCGTTGGATGTTGGTGCGGGCCGGGCCGGCCATGTCGTCCGGTCAGGTCCAGTTACGCAGCCGGATCGAGAGCATGCAGTTGGGGGATGTGGCCTCAAGCCTGTAGTAGTGACTGGCGTTGAGGTTGTAGACCTTGAACGTCGTGCTGCTGCTCACGAGGTCCTTGGTGCCCCAGCTCACCCGGCTCCAGTTGTTCGTGATGTTGTACAGCTCCCAGTTGACCCGGCAGACCAAGGCACCGCTGGGGTTGAGCTTGACCTCGAGCCACTTCTCCCAGCTGTGCGGCTCCAGTGTCCCCGCCCCGCACGAGATCAGCGGAGGGGCGTTGTTGCAGGTGCGAGTGCCGTACGGTTCAGCCGAGGCCGGCCCGGCGACCAGCGTCGTTCCCAGGAACGCCATCGCCAAGGTGCCCGCCGCCGCCAGCCGTCGGAACGGCTTGGATGCTCTGATCCTGCGTGTGGTCATTGCGTCTCCTTGTTCTTGGTGAGAGGTCGGCATTTCCTCATGACCCGCCCGGGTGCGGGGCCCGCGCCTCACCAGGCGCGCCTGATGATCCGGGTGGTCCTGCTCCGAATGTTCGACGGGTGGACATCGAGCTGGATCCCCTTCGTCCCACAGCCGGGGACGGGGTCGGGAACGGCTCGGGTCGAGCATCGGAGACGCCGATATATGTGCGGTATAGGCCCTGGTGGAACGCGCTTCGGCGCCTGCGGGCCGGTCCGGCGCGGGCACGTGCTCCTGCCCTGACCGAACGATTGACAAAGCGGGCGGCGGTCCAGGATTCTTCATTCTGAAGTCCGATGAGAGCGGAATCCGAGTGGAATTTCATGTTCTGGGGCCGCTTAGCATCTCTCGTGACGGTCGGCTGGTTCCTGTCAATGGGGCGCCCAAGCTTCAGCTCACCCTTGCCGCGTTGCTGTCCAAGGCCGGCCAGCCGGTGTCGATCGACTGGCTGATCGCCGCTGTCTGGGATGATCAGCCGCCCGTGTCTGCGCGGCGCAACATCCACCTCTACGTCCACCAGCTGCGGCGGGCGTTCGGCGCCCACGTCCTGCCTGGACGGCCGGGCGGATATGCGATCATCCCCGACGCGCTCGACGCGGCACGTTTCCGCAGTCTCGCCGCGCAGGGGAACGCGGCCCTGGGCGGTGGCGATCTCGAACTGGCCCGTGACCGGCTGCGTGGGGCGCTGAACCTGTGGCGGGGACCGGCGTTCGGGGAGTTCGGCGACTACGCGCTCATCGCCGAGGAGGCCCGGCGGCTGGAGGAGGCGCGGCTCGCCGCTCACGAGCGGCTGGCGGAGGCCGAGCTCGGTCTGGGACGGCACATCGAGCTGGCCTCCGAGCTGGCCGACCTCACCCGGCAGCATCCGTACCGGGAGAGCTTGCGCGGTCATCTCATGATCGCGCTGTACCAGTCCGGCCGTCAGGTCGAGGCGCTGGAGGTCTTCCGCCGGACCCGCGATCTGTTGAACGCTCAGCTCGGCATCGAACCCGGCCCCGTGCTCCAGCGTCTGCACGAGGCGATGCTCCGCGGTGACGAGGATCTCCTCCCTTCCCTGGGTCTGCCGCCGCGGATGCCCACCGCGCCGCGGGCGACGGAGGGCGGGGCCGTGGACGACTGCCCGTACCGGGGTCTGATGGCGTTTCAGCCGGAGGACGAAGGGTGGTTCTTCGGCCGCTCTCAGCTGGTCGACCGGCTCCGCGATCTGGTCGACCGGCTTCCGGTGGTCGGCGTGTTCGGGGCGTCCGGAAGCGGGAAGTCATCACTCCTGCGCGCCGGCCTGCTGGGGACGACCTTCAGTGAGGACGGTACGGCGGAGCCGCGGCTGGGTCTGATCATGACACCGGGTGAACACCCGCTGGACACGTTGGCCGACCTGGTGGCGAAGGTGTCCGGCGGCGATCCCAGGACGCTCCGCGACGATCTGTCCAGTGATCCCGGAGCCGTGAACGCTGCCCTGGACATGGCCCTGCGCGGCGCGCGGGAGAGCCGCCGGCTGCTGGTGGTGGACCAGTTCGAGGAGATCTTCACCCTGTGCGCCGACGACGGAGAACGACGCCGATTCGTCGAGGCCCTGCTGGGCATGGCACTCGGCGCGGACCGCGGCACCGTTCTCGTGCTTGGCATACGAGCCGACTTCCTCGCCCACCTGACCCAGCATCCCGGCCTGGTCGAGGCTCTGGGCGGCGAGGCCCAGCTGCTCGTGGGGCCGGTCTCGTCGGCGGACCTTCAGGAGATCGTCGTCCGGCCCGCCGCCCGGGCGGGGCTCACCGTGGAGCCCGGCCTGCTGGCCACGGTGCTGGCCGACGCCGCCGAGGAGCCGGGCAACCTGCCGCTGGTGTCGCACGCGCTGCTGGAGACCTGGCGGAATCGCGTCGGCCCGAGTCTCACGCTGTCGGCCTATCAGGCGGCCGGTGGCGTACGCGGGGCCATCGCGCAGAGCGCGGAACGGGTCTACGACGAGCTCGCCCCCGCGGAGCAGCGGGCCGCGCGCCGGATCTTCCTAAGACTGACCGCGCTGGGAGACGGCACGGAGGACACCAGGCGGCCCATCTCCCGGGCGGAACTCGTCGGCCTGGCCGACTCCGGCGTCACCTCCGGCGTGCTGGACCGGCTCGCGGCCGCACGGCTGGTCGTCCTCGCGGAGCAGACGGTGGACGTGGCGCACGAAGCGCTGATCCGGGCCTGGCCCCGGCTTCACCGCTGGCTCACCGACGACCGCGAGAGCCTGTTCGTCCATCGGAGGCTCACCGATGCCGCGCAGACGTGGCGGGAACTGGGGCGTGACTCCGGAGCCCTGTATCGAGGCGCGCAGCTTCTCGCCGCCCGAGGCTGGGCGGAGGATCACCCGCAGGAGCTGAACGACATCGAGAGTGCTTTTCTGCGGATGAGCCGTGCGCTGGAGGAGAGCGAGCGCACCGCGACGAGACGCCGTACCCGGCTCCTGCAGCGCCTCCTGGTCGCGATGGCCGTCCTCTTCCTGCTTGCCCTGTCCGGCGGAGGCGTGGCCGTACGGCAGGGCCAGGAGGCGGGCCGCCAGCAGGTGGTCGCCCTGTCCCGCCAGCTGTCCCTGAAGGCACGGTCACTCCTCGGCACCGACCCCGATCTGGCCGGTCTGCTGGCGATCGCCGCGTTCCGTGTCAATCCGGAGGCCGAGACGCGGGGCGCTCTGCTGAGCGTGTCGGCCGCGGCGCGCCGCCGGATCGAGCTCAACGCCGAAGGTCCGGCGATCTTCGGGGTGGCGTTCAGTCCGGACGGCTCATGGCTGGCTTCGGCCGGCGCCGACGGAACGGTCGGGCTCTGGAACCCTCGTAGCCGTACCCGTGTCGCGACCTTCTCCGCGAACACGGGACTCGGGGGGAGAGGTGAGGTCCATGCCAGGGCGGTGGCGTTCAGCCGGGACGGCCGCGCGCTCGCCTCCATCATCAGGGAGGCCGCGCTCAAGGCCAGCGGAGGCACGATCGTCGTGTGGGACCGGGACTCCCGCCGGCCGGTGTTCCAGCGGGTGCGGGCGAAACTCACCGACGCGATGGCGCTGAGCTCCGACGGGACGAAGATCGCCGTCGGCGCCGGAAACGGGGCGATCGAGGTCTGGGACCTGCGCGACGGGAGCAGACGCACCCTGAAAGGACACCGGGAGGAGGTCGTGGCTCTCACGTTCAGCCCTGACCAGGCGTTTCTGGTGTCCGCCACCGGAGGAACGGAGAAACCGCTCGTCTGGGACACCGCCTCCTGGACCAAGGTCGCCACGGTCCCCGCAGAACACGTCCACAGGCTGGGCTTCGGTTCCGCCGACGGTACCCTCGCCACCGGATCGTCGTATTACGGGGTGCGGTTCTGGCGAATCGCTCACGACGGTGTGACCTTCATGTCCGCGCTGCCCAAGCGGTCGCCGTACACCTGGGACATGTCCGCTCCCGTCGCCGGGCGGATCGCCGTCGCCGACGAGGACGGCCTGATCACCGTCTGGGACATCGCGCGACAGCAGCCCGTCGAGACCTACCAGGACAGAAATCGCACCGAGACGCTGTCTCTCGCCTTCAGCGCCGATGGCTCGATGTTCGCCTCGGCGGGATTGGGCAGGACCATCGTGGTCCGTGAACGTGCCCTCCCTCCGTTCAGCGGGCACAGCCGGGCCGTGAACGACATCGAGATCAGCCCGGATGGTCGTCTCATCGCGTCCGCGAGCAGCGACACCACCGTCCGGCTGTGGGACGTGCGCGGAAACCCGATCGCCACGCTCGGCGACCATCCCGATCACGTCCGGGCCGTCGCCTTCAGCCCGGACGGCCACCGGCTCGCGACCGTCACCCGCAGTCACACGCTCACCGTCTGGGACGTCGACAGCAGGCGGAGGCTCGCCACGATCACCTACGAAGGGCTCGGCGCCTCCACCGACGTGGCCTTCGACCCGCACGGGCGCTTTCTCGTCGCGACCGCGCTCGGCCGGTTCCGCTGGGACGTCCACGATCTGCCAAGTACGTCCGAGGTGCCGTTTCCGGGTGGGAACCTGTCCTCGGCCCTGGCGTTCAGCTCACGCGATCCGCTGCTCGCCACCGCCGGCCCCGCAGGAGACCTGCTCGTCTGGGACCTGGCCAGGGACCGGGAGGTCCGCGCCCTCAGAACCAGGCAGGGCTCGGTACTCGACGTCGCCTTCAGCCCGGACGGCAAACTGATCGCCACGGCGGGGGCCGACCGGACCGTCGAACTCTGGGACACACGGACCGGGGAGCCGTACGCCACGCTGCCCGGCCACACCGCCCCGATCCAGGTCATCGCCTTCAGCGGGGACGGCCGTGCACTCGCGTCCGCGGGTGACGATCGTACGATCACCGTCTGGGATCTGGCGTCCAGGAGGCCGACGGCGACGCTCACCGGCCACACGGCTCCGATCAAGGGCCTGACCTTCACTCCCGACGGAGACCTGATCTCCGGAGGAGACGACGGCAGGATCATCCGCTGGTCGCTCCAGCCGGACCCGCTCGTGGGGAAGCTCTGCCAGGAGATCGGCCGCGACCTCACCCGCGAGGAGTGGGCCACCTACCTCCCCTCCATGGACTACCAGCCCACGTGCTGAAGGGACGTCCACCTCGCAGTTCCGCAGCGTCCCTGGCGGTACGCGGTCCGGCGCTCTGCTCGGCGATGTCGAACACAGGACCGCCGACGGCCGTGGAGTCCTCTGGAGCCGGCCCTCGATTGACTTTGTCGCAAGGTTTGATGCATCATTTTGAGACAAAGCTTGCGACATTAGGAGAGGGTATGTCGAACAGACCATTCCCGGATGCCGATCCCCCGGTGCGTCCGGAGGATCTTCGGCAGGCGGGCACGTGGCTGGTACAGCACGGGCTGGCCGATGCCAGGCCGACGCCGTTGCTGGCCACGCGTCTGATGGTGCGGCGACGCGCACGCCTGGCCGGTCACGTCATGCTGGCCGCGTTGATCATGGCGGCCGCGCTCGCGCAGGCCTACGGCATGTTCTGGTCGCACCCCCCGATGCCGTTGCTGGTCTTGGCGGCGTCGACGGTCGGATTTCTGCTGGTCCGGCTGCTGCTTGACCGGTGGGTACGGCGCGTCGACCGGCGTGCCGCCGCGACGTTGTCACGACGGGCGGCCCACCCGCTCCAGCCCGGCTGGCGAGCCCTGCTCGGCAGGCCGTATGCCACCTTCGCGGCTGCCTCCTTCGCCGGTGCGGTGGTGCTGGCGCTGAGCGCCTTGATCGTCCGGGACCCCGCCGTGTGGTACGCGGTCGCGATCCTGCTGGTCGGCCTGTTCGGTGTCGGCATCGGTGCCGCCTTGCAGTTATACGATCTGCTGGTGCGTCCGGTCGTGGCCGAGGACGAGGTCTCGCTGACGGCCGATGTCATCATGCGCATCGAGGATGCGCGCGAACTCACCACGCCGACCGTGCTGTGGGCGCTGCCTGTGGTGTTGCTGTTCGGATCCGCGCCTGAATGGTGGAATGCCGCCGCTCTCGTCTTCATGCTCCTGGGCCTGGTCACATGCGTTGTGATCCAAGCGAGAACTCCATCGAGCCTGACGGCGGCGCGGCAGGCCATGAGCGTCCAATGATCGTCATCGACGCGGCCTCGCCCGTACCGCCATTCGAGCAACTGCGTACTCAGCTGGCCAGGCAGATCCAGGACCGAATGCTGACGGTGGGCTCGCGGCTGCCGACGATCCGCCACCTCGCGGCCGACCTCGGCTTGGCCGTCAACACGGTCGGCAGGGCTTACCGGGAGCTGGAGGAAGCCGGACTGATCGAGACCCGCGGACGGGCGGGTTCGTTCGTGTCGGCCGCCGGCCAGGAGGGGCGCGAACGGGCACGCCAGGCCGCCGCAGACTATGCGGCCGTGATCGCCAGTGTCGGTATCGACACCGGCGAGGCGATCCGGATAGTTCAGGCCGCGCTGACGCCCGGTGAGGCGGCATCGGTCTCCGCGTGACTCACCACGGCTTCCTGGCCGGAGACCAACCGCGACCACTCGGAGGAGACCTCCTCCGGGGAGAGGCCGCTGGACCGCGTGAAGAACGCGATCCAGCTCCCTCAGTAAGCCGGTATCGAGCTGAAACGCCCCGTTTCCGATCATGGGAACGGGGCCGCGGCCGCTCAAGACATGATCGAGTGCGGGACAGCGTCCTGCTCGCCTACGCCGACCGCGGCCGCGTCATCCGGCTGTCCTGCCGGCCCTCCTCGTCGACGGCCACGTCGCCGGTGTGTGGCGTCCGGTCGAGGGAGGCATCGAGGCGTCGGCCTGCCGTCCGCTGGACGACAACTTGTCGGTCAGACCACGGTGCAGGGGATGCCGTTGAGGGTGAAGGCGGTTGGTTTGCCGGTGTTGCCGGTGTGGGTGGCCTGGAAGCCGATGTCGATGGTGGCCCCGGGGGCGAGCGTGCCGTTGTGGCTGACGTTGCGGGCGCTCACCTGGCCGCTGGAGGGCGAGTAGGTGCCGTTCCAGCCCGAGGTGATGGACTGGCCGGAGGGCAGGGTGAAGACCAGCGTCCAGCCGTTGATCGTCGTGGTTCCGGTGTTGGTGATGCTGATGTTGGCGGTGAAGCCGTTGTTCCAGGAGTTCATCGTGTAGGCGACCCGGGGCGCGGATCCGGGGGGCGTCGGGGTCGGGGTGGGGGTGGGCGTCGGCGTGGGGTCGGGGTCGTTGGTCACGCCGGTCACGAAGGTCATCACGCTTCTGGCGGGGAGCGTGACGGTGAGGGAGCCGTTCGACATGGTGGTCGCCCCCTGGGGTGCGACGGTCCTGCTCGCGTCGGTGAGCCAGGACGAGACACTGGAGGACCCGGTGGCGTTTGACACGGTGAACTGCTGGCTCACCGCGGAGGTGTTCTTGTTGACGGCGACGATGACGATCGTGGAGCCACTGCCCCGGTACGCCGAGACGTAGACGTTCGACGCCGGGTTCGCGGTCGCGTCGACCCGCACATAGCCGGGGCGGACGAACCTGGCGAAGTGCGCCATCATGGCACCGCGCTTGCTGACCTGGCCGTCCTCCCTCATGGGACCGTAGCTGCGTCGGATGTACCACCAGATGTACGCCTGGAACTCGGCGTCCACCATGGCGCGGTGGATGTGCTCCCCGACGTCGAGTGCCTGGGGCCAGAGGTCCGCGGAGTCGCTGCTGTTGGGGTAGTAGACCTCGGTCATCCAGAGCTCTTTGCCCGCGCCCCTCTGCTTGAAGAGGGGGTAGGGGAAGTTCGAGAACTGCGTGCCGTAGAGGTGGGCGCCGAGAATGTCCATGTTGGCGAGCGCGGTGGAGTCGTTGAGGATCGGGTCCGAGATGTTCTTCAGATACTGGAAGGACTCGGGCGCGATCACCCTGGTGTTGATCGATCCGGCGTTCTCCCGCATGAACCTGAGCATCTCGGTGGGAGTCCACCACGTCCAGTCATGCGCGTAATCGGGCTCGTTCTGCACCGATATGGCGTACAGGTTCACCCCGTTGTTCCGCATGTGCGTGGTGAAGTCGTTCAGGTGCTGGGCATAGGCCGCGTACATGTTGGACCTGAGGCGTTTCGCGTTGGTCTGACTGCCGCGGACGAAGGTCTCGATCATGTTGGCGGGGGGATTCCACGGCGACGCGATGACGGAGGCGCCGAGTTCGATCGCGCGCTTCGCCGTCGCCACGTCACGGCTCCAGTCCGCCTGGTTCTCGGGGACGGGGATCCTCAGCACGGAGAACCCGAGCCGGCCCTCGCCGGTGCCGAACGCCGTTTCCCGCTGGGCGGCCGTGAGGTCGCCGATCCAGGCCGCGAAGGTCATACCGCCGAAGCCGCGGATCGTCTGCCGCTGTGCCGACGGATTGATGACCGCGGGCGCGGCCGTGGCCTCCGTGGCCGCGACGACGGAGGCCGCGCCGATGACCGGCAGGGCTCCCAACGTCGTCAGGACGGCTCTCCGGCTCAGTGGGCCGCGCTCGCCGTTCTCGGGCACGTTCTGTTCCTGTGTCATGTCTCCTCCTCGTGGCTGTCGGCGCTGATCCGCGCCTACTCGGTCCCGGCTGTCCGGTCGGCGCCGATCTTCGGCGTCGCTGCTGAGGTGGACCCTGTTCGTGTTCTCGATGTCGATGGGCTCTCGCGATTGTTAGCGTTAACATCCTCTTGTGCCGAACGGCATACGAGCGCGAAGGGGATGCGGATCGCTCACATGGTCGCGTGGGGGGGTGATACTCCGGCGGAGTCTGACCCGGGCCCTCGGTAGGGGGCAAGTGCGAAACGGGTCGACTAGCAGCGAACTGGAGAAATTCATCGTTGAACATGAAAATTTCAGGTTAAAAATCCGCGTCCTCGCATCTGTTCCGCTACTGAAGATCGTCCTACGCTGAGCCCTCCAGGCGAAAACGGATGGCAAGAGCCCTCGCGAAAGTGTTTTCCTGGGTGATCACCCGAGTGGCGACACCCCCGGGCGAGGTCGGACGACGGTGGATCACCGCGGACCCGCGCCTCCACGGGACGTTTCGGAAACCATCCGCATCAGATGACCGTGTTGGAGAACATGTGCCTGTCGTGAGCAGCTCGTGGCGGGCGCCGGTCGTCCTGGCGTACGTGACCTTCGTACTGGCCGGGTTGAACGCAGGTGTGAGCGGGGTGCTGCTGCCCACGCTGATCGGCGACTACGGCGTCGACATGACGACGATCGGCATCACCTTCTTCGTCCTCTCCGCCGGGTTCATGCTCGCGGGATCCACCACGGGTCCGCTGCTTGAGCGCCTCGGCACGCGCCTCGCCCTCGCCGTCGCCGGCGGCCTGTACGCGATGGTGACGCTGTACATGGCGAGCCGTCCCTCGTTCGCGGCCTTCGTGGCGGTGCAACTGGTGGTCGGTTACGGCTCCGGCGTGCTGGAGTCGGTGCTCAACGCCTACCTCGCGGAGCTTCCCTCGGCCACGACGCTGCTCAACCGCCTGCACGCGTTCTTCGGCGTCGGCGCGCTGCTCGGCCCGTTGATGGCCGCCTGGATGCTGACCTTCCTGCCGTGGACCGCCGTGTGGCTGGTGCTGGGGGTGGCGTACCTGCCGCTGGTGGCCGGTTTCCTGGTCGCCTATCCCAGGCGTACCCCCGTGGGTGACGCCTCTGTGGGGCCCGGCGCCCCGGTGCCCGAGCCTTCCGTGGAGTCCGGTACCCCGGTGCCCGAGCTCTCCGCGAAAGAAGGGCACCCTTGTCCGGCCGCCCCTGCGCCTCCAGCGGGTCTCCCCGGGGCCGAACCGGAGCGGGGCGGTCTGCTCGCCTCCGTGACGCGCTCGCCCGCGGTGATGCTGGCCTCGGTGTTCCTCGCCGTGTACGTCGGCCTGGAGGTCAGCGTGGGCAACTGGGGGTTCACCCTCCTGGTGGAGGAGCACGCTCAGACCGGCCTCACCGCCGGTTACATCTCCAGCGGCTACTGGCTCGGGCTCACCCTGGGGCGGTTCCTGATCAGCCCGGTCGCCACGAGGGTGGGGCTGACCGCGGTCGGCATGACCTACGCCTGCCTGGTCGGCGTGACGGTGAGCACGGTGCTCGTCTGGGCGGCGCCGGGAGCGGTCGTGGCGACCGCCGGTTTCCTCCTTCTCGGCTTCTTCCTCGGGCCCGTCTTCCCGACGGCGATGGCGGTGGTGCCCACTCTGACCACGGCCCGGCTGGTGCCGACGGCGATCGGCGTCATGAACGGGGTGTCGGTCATCGGCGGTGCGGTGTTTCCCTGGCTGACCGGGGCCCTCGGGCAGAGCGCAGGGATCTGGACCCTGATGCCCTCCGCCGCGCTCCTCGCCCTGCTGCTCCTCGCCCTCTGGCGGACGATCGCCGCCCGGATGATTCCGGCCTGACCCGGCCGGATCGAGATCCGCGCGGACGCCCCCGGGAGGGAGCGGCGTCCACCGGCCTCACACGGTGATAACGATCTTCGATCGCGCGTGCTCGGTGAAGCGGGCGTTGGGGAGATGGAGGCGGTCGTGGAAGGAGGCGACGGTGGTGGGGACGTCGAAGCCTTCGTCCACCAGTTCGCAGACCACCTTCCCGGACGTGCCGGCGCGGTCCAGGGAGAGTGACGTGAGAAGGTTCAGACGGTTCTGCACGACGTGGGGGGTGCGCCCCCGCAGCAGCAGGCCGTCACCGTTCGTCAGGGATCCGGCGCCGATGTCCACCAGGGTGGCCGCCCCGGTCGAGGGGGTGACGCGAAGCGGGGCCGCCACGAGTACGGCGAGGAACCCTGCTGCGATAAATATCGCCCTCATCGGGATGCATCCCATCTGTCGCGAATGCGATGGTCCACCGGGATGCCCGCCTGGGCGGCGGACCTAACGTGCGACGCCCGGTTCACTCCCGTCCTTGGATAGCGTCGAGGTCATGCGGCTTCATGTGGGATGCGCGATGTGGACCCTCAAGTCATGGCAGGGGAGTCTCCTGCCTCACCCGCTCCCGCCGGGAGAGCGCCTGCGGGCGTACGCGACCTGGTGCAACGCGGTGGAGGGCAACACGACGTTCTACGCGACACCGGCGAGGAGCACGGTGGAGTCGTGGGCGCGGCAGACCGCGCCCGACTTCCGGCTGGTGGTGAAGCTGCCCAAGTCGATCACCCACGAGGGGCGCCTCACCGGCGTCGACGAGGAGGTCCGGTCGTTCCTGGAGACGATCGAGCCGCTCGGGCCGCGAGCCCACGCCCTCTGGATCCAGCTGCCGGGGTCGTTCGCCCCGACCGACCTCGGCGCCCTGGCCGCCTTTCTCCACCGGCTTCCCCGTTCGCACAGGTACGCCGTCGAGGTCCGCCACCGCGCGTTCTTCGACGACGCGCGATCCGCGCGGCTCCTCGAAGGGGTCCTCAACGGTGCCGGCGCCGAGTGGGTGCCCTTCGACACCACGACGCTCTTCCGGAGCCCCCCGACCAGCGACACCGAACGGGAGGCGTGGTCGAGGAAGCCCCGCATGCCGCTCCGGTCGGCAGCCCTCACCGACCGGCCGATCGTCCGCTACCTCGGGCGGGACGACACAAAGAGCACGATCGAGGGCTGGCAGCACTGGATCGGCACGGTCACCGGCTGGCTGCGCGAGGGCCGCTCGCCGACCGTGTTCGTCCACACCCCCGACAACGCCGACGCGCTCACGCTCGCCCGTCGCTTCCACGACGACGTACGGGCGCTGCTGCCGGAGGTGGAGCCGCTGCCCGAGCCCATGCCCACCGAGCCGCTCACCCTCTTCTGACCCGCCCGGGCTGCCGCAGCACGACGAGCGCGACGGCGAAGGCGGCGCCGAGCAGGGCGGCGGCGATGCCGAAGGCGAGGTGGTAGCCGCCGGTCAGCGCGGACGCCGCGCTCTCTCCCGCCGACAGCAGTTCCTCGGTACGCCGGGCGGCCAGCGTGGACAGCACCGCGACGCCGACGGCCATGCCGCCGATCGCCACCGCCGCGGGGAGCATCGCGAGACCGGTGTCGAGGGCGCCGTAGCCGAGGACCCTCTGCATGTAGAGCGCGACGACGATCTGGAGGGCGAACATGGCCGACAGCGTCAGGATCTGGGCGAGGAAGGCGTGGCCGGCGGCCGGCAGGCGTGAACGGCCCCGGCCTTCGACGCGCATCGTGATCGACAAGTGGTTGATCCTGACACGGTGGCAGGGCGTAGAACGGGACCATGAGCAGTGACACACTCCATGACCGTCTCGCCCAGGCCGTGGGACAGGGCCGGGTGCCCGACCTCCACGGCGTGGTCGCCGTCCGCCACGGCCGGGTGATCCTTGAGCACTACGGCGAGGGCGAGGACTTCAGACTGAACGAGCCGCTCGGCCGGGTGCGCTTCACACCCGACACCCTTCACGACCTCCGCTCGATCACCAAGAGCGTCGTCGGCCTCCTGTACGGCATCGCCCTGGCCGACGGCGAGGTGCCGGAGCCGCGCGAGCCACTGCTTCGGCACTTCCCCGAGTATCCGGACCTCGCCGAGGATCCCCGGCGCGCCGCGCTCACGATCGAGCACGCCCTCACCATGACGCTCGGCCTGGAGTGGGACGAGAGCGTCCCCTACACGAGCGCGGCGAACAGCGAGGTCGCGATGGAACTGTCCCCCGACCGTTCCCGCTACGTCCTGGAGCGGCGGATCGTGGAAGAGCCGGGCACGACCTGGTCCTACTGCGGAGGCGCCTCCGCGCTGGTGGCGCGGCTCATCGCGAAGGGCACGGGACAGGCGGTGGAGGACTACGCGCGCGCCAGATTGTTCGAACCCCTGGGGATCTCGCGCTTCGAGTGGTCGTCCGGCGAGGACGGGACGGTGATGGCCGCCTCCGGGCTGCGGCTCACCCCCCGCGATCTTCTCGCGATCGGGCGGCTCGTGCTCGAAGGGGGCGGCGACGTCGTCCCCTCGTCCTGACTGAAGACGGCCCTGCACCCGCACGTGCGGATCGACGACGACCTCTCCTACGGCTACCACTGGTATTCGGGCGACACGTGGAAGGGAGGGTCGGGCAACGGCGGCCAGGTGATCTACGTGGCGCCCGCGCTGGACCTGGTCGTCGCCATCACCGGAGGCCGGTACGGCACGCGCGACCGCTCGATGATCTCGATCGTGCTCGAAGAGGTGATCCTGGAGGGGATCAGGTCGTGAAGACGCGCCCGCGGGGGCGCTGATCGCCGGACGCCGCCCGTACCGTCGGAGCGATCGACGCGTCGGGGACGTGTTCGACCGAGGGCCCCGCCGGCTCGCCCGGCCGCGTCGCCGCCGGGACACGCGATCGTACGGCTGCCGTGAGGTGCGCCGGACGGAGGCGAGGCGTCCCCTCGGGCGGGGAGCGCGTCAGGGATTCTTCGCCCGGGGCCGCTGCGTGATCGTGTTCCTGACGATCCACAGGACGCTCTGGTGGATCGCCACCCCGGCGGAGACGTTGAGCACTCCCAGCGCGGCCGCCGTCATGAGCGACCCGTCGAGCCCGATCGCGTCGCCGGCCAGGAGCACCACGGGCCAGAACACGGCGGCGGCGAGGAGGGAGGCCCGCCACCAGCGTCCGAAGACCAGGCCGAACAGGATCATGGTTGGTATCACGATGCACGCCCTTCGGAATGATCTACCGACATCCTCATCATGACCTCGGGGCCCCGGTTCTAAGCCCCCGAGATCGGCTCGATCGGCGTACCGGCCGGGATTCGCGAGGCGGAACCGGCGCGGGGACGCCCGCACGGCTCGTCACCGCGCCCGTGCCCACGGGGGAACGACCCCCCGGATCCGGTGCGCGGCCGTACGCTCACCGACGACCGCCGCCGTCACCTCCCGTCCGGTGACCGGTGGAGCGCCCCGGACGCGAGAGGTTCTCGTACGAGCGGTGAGGAGCTTCGGGAGGTCGTGCCTTCGGGATTCGCGGGCGTCGCTCCCCGCGAACCCTCGCCGCACGTCCGGCGGGAGCCTCCGGGCGGCGGACGTACACGGGAGTGCCCGGCTGAAGGAACCGGTAGAGGGTGAGGGCGTGGTGCAGCGGGACCCGGACGCACCCGTGGGAGGCGGGGAAGCGGGGGACGAGGGTGGAACCGTGGATCGCGATGCCGCCGTTGAAGTAGACGGGATAGAACATCGCCCCCAGAATCCCCGTGGACCAGCCGGAAACCCGCACTCCCGCCCGATAGTCGCCGACCGGGGTCGAGGCGAACCCGCAGTGCCCCTTCTCGCAGTACGGTCTGCGGGCGCCGGTGGAGATGTGGGTCACCAGCACGGGTTTCCCGCCTCGCCACGCGATGAGGAGCTGGCGCCGCAGGTCGATCTCGGCCCTTTCCCGCTCCCCGTGCGTCACCAGGGGCCTGATCCGGCGAGGGCGCAGGAGGGCCTGCCAGGTCGGCAGGTCGATTCTGTCGACGGGCTTCAACCCGTTCGCCTTCTGGAATGCCCATACGGTCATGCGCAGAGCGGAGTCGTACAGAGGGCTGAGATTTCCCGGCGGAAATCCCAGACGCTTGAGCCTTTTCTTTGTGTTGTGCACCTCGATTCCCCTGCTGCCTGTTCTGAGGACCGTGAATTGATCCGGCAGGGGGAGGTGCCGGGAGTCGGGGGCGGGGTCGGCCGTGGCGGGCGCGATGCCGAGAGGGAGGGGGAGGGCTGTGGCCAGGGCGAAGACGGTGCCGGTGATGAGGGAACGTCGAACTGTGCCTCGCATGGTGTGACGTCTATCCGCCGTCGGGCGCGCTCAACCCTTTGACATTACTTGCCGGAGAGTAAGACTTGTACATCCGCATGCGATTCACGGGTTATCTCGGATGGATTTTCCCGGGTAAATGCATATATGTCTCCCGGTGGCGTTATGTGGCGATATCAATAAGATATTTCTGGAAATATTACTCGCCGGGTGCGCGCGTGGCGGGCCGCCCGGTCGCGGGCGCGGGGGCCGAGCGCCTCTCATGGGCGTACGGGCATCGGACACTCCGCCTCCGCGGTGACCTCCCCCGTCCCTCGCGGGCGAATGCGATCCGCCGAGGCGTTCTGGTCGCCGGGCGAAGCGCATTGATTCACGTGAAACCTTCGCCGCCGTCCGGGATGGTCATCCGCCCGGCGCTCGAACCCGGCGGGGTGGGCCGGCGCGTGCCCTTCGTCGCGACCGGCAAGGGCTCCGCGACAGATCACCCGATGGTTCACATCGCGGGAAAACGGGCCTGTAGCCAGGCTCCGTGACCTTCCCCCACGACGCGCAGGCTGCCCCCGTGCCTTACCGCGATGTCTCTGGCGATGGCGAGCCCGAGCCCCGCACCGCCCGCGTCCCTGTCCCTGGCCTCGTCCAGCCGGGTGAAGCGGTCGAAGACCGCCTCGTGGTGCTCGGCCGGAATACCCGGTCCGTCGTCGCGCACGTCGAGCACCGCCTCGCCGCCCTCCGTGGCGAGGCGGACGGTGACCGTGGAACTCGCGTGGCGTACGGCGTTGTCCACCAGATTGGCCACCAGGCGGCGCAGCTGTCCGGCGGAGCCCAGGACCACGGTGTCGGCGGCCACCTCCAGCGTGACCTTGATCTCCGGCCTGGGCCTCGACCTGGCCGCCTCCTCGGCGGTCACCTGGCCGAGATCCACCTCCTCGTGACAGGCGGGCTCACCGGCGTCCAGGCGGGCGAGCAGGAGGAGATCGGAGGTGAGCGCCTGGATCCGCTCCACGTCGGTCAGCGCCTCGGCCGCGAGCGGCCCCGGCCGGGCCAGCTCCAGGCGGGTACGCAGGATGGCGAGCGGGCTGCGGAGCTCGTGGGCCGCGTCGGCGACGAAGCGCTTATGCCGGCTGACGGCGAGTTCGAGCCGGTCGAGCGTGTTGTTCATGGTCTCGGCGAGGCGGGCGATCTCGTCACGCGACCTCGGTACGGGGACCCGCCGGTGCAGGTCGCTCGCGGTGATGTCGGCCATCTCGGCGCGGATGGCCGAGACCGGTGCCAGCGCCCGGCCGACGGTGATCCAGGTCAGGACGGCGACCAGCAGGAGCAGCGAGGGAATGCCGGGAAGCAGCAGGCCGCGCAGGGACCTCAGGGCGTCCCCTGTGGGCTCCAGCGATGCTCTGGCCTGCACGAACAGCGTGCCGTTCGCGGTGTGCACGGGCATCGTGACGAGAGCGAAGGAGTCACCGGGCGTCCATGGCGCGGGCTCGGCGAGCTGGAACGCCGGCACGTCCGCCACGCTCCCGATGGCCGTCGCTGGGGGTGATCCCTTGTGCGCCGTGCCCTTCACGGCTGTCGCGGGCTTTCCGCTGGACGGTGGGTCGGAGGTCGGAGACGGCGACACGGGGTGCGTGAAGATCTTGATGTCGGGATCAAGGAAGGTCGTTTCCGAATGCCGCAGGGACCCGGCCCGCGTTCCGGGGACGGTCACGACGGTGGCCGACGGAGCGTCGGCCGTCGCCGCGGCGGTCGAGGGACGGGGGATCCGTATGACGTCCATCGCCGGAATGCCGAGCGTCACCGTGCCGCCTGCGAGCACGTCGGCGGTCGCGCCGGCGCGACGGGCGGCCTCGTCGGAGGCGCTGCGCGTGAGGCTTCCCGTCAGCACGCCGACGAGCACCGCCGACGCCACCCCCAGCGCGACCGCGACGATGGCGGTGGCCGCGAGGGTAGCCCGGAGTCGTACGGAAAGACGTGATGCCATCTCAGGCCTCCAACCGGTAGCCGGCGCCGCGTACGGTCACCAGTGACGAGCGGCCGAACGGAGCGTCGATCTTGCGGCGCAGCGCGCTGACGTAGACCTCGACGATGTTCGGGTCACCGTCGTAGGAGAAGTCCCACGCCTGGGCGAGCAGCTCGCTCTTGGAGACGACCTCGCCCTGCCTGCGCGCCAGACCGTGCAGGACCGCGAACTCCTTGGGGGTGAGGGAGATCTCCGCGTCGCCTCGGCGGCAGCGGAGCCCTGCCGGGTCGACGGTCAGATCGCCGACCACGATGGACACCGGCCGCGCCGCGCCGCCCCTGCGCACCAGCGCGCGCAGCCGGGCAAGCAGCACCACGTAGGAGAACGGTTTGGACAGGAAGTCGTCCGCGCCGGTGTCCAGGGCCTCGGCCTCGTCGTGCACCCCGTCCTTGGCCGTCAGCATCAGGATCGGCGTCCAGTTCTCCGCGTCGCGGAGCTTGGCGCAGACGGTGTAGCCGTTCATCCGGGGCAGCATGACGTCGAGCACGATCACGTCGTACGGATTCTCGGTCGCCATCCACAGCCCGTCGCGCCCGTCGTACGCGACATCGACGGCGAACCCCTCGCCTGCCAGCCCCTCCTTCAGGAGATGGGCGAGGCGTTTCTCGTCTTCAACCAGCAGCACGCGCATGCCGCTCAGACTGCCGTACCGCGCCTAAAGCCAACCTGAAGATGATTTCCGGCGCCTTCAGCCTGGGTTCAGGCAACGGGCGGGACGCTGTGGGCTCAGGAACCGCGGACCGATCCACTCGCCGATTCGTTCATCGATCCGCCTGACATCGATCCGCCTGACAATCCGTCCTACAGGGAGAACACATGCGTATTCGCCTGCTCGCCGTCGCCGTGGTGACCGCGGGGGCGCTGATGGCCACGCTGACCGGGGCCGCCAGCGCCGACACACCCACCCCCGCGCCCCTTCCCGAGGAAGGTGTCGCGCTGATCGTCGACTGCGAGGGGGGCGGCCGGATAAGCCTGATGACGCGCGCGCTCACCAAGGCCGAGCGTGAGGAACTGGGGAGGAGCGGAGCGGCTTTCGCCGTCCCCGCCCTGCCGTCCGGGCAGGCGGGTGAGGTCGGGAAGGTCGAATCGGGCCGCATCAAGATCACCAAGGACATCACGGTGGCGAAGCCGGACGCGGAACCCTCCGCCCTGCCAGAGGACAGCGAGGACAGCACGGTCAAGGCCCTGCCGACCCTTCCCGGAGAGGCGCGGAGGTCCGGGAAGGCGGCCACGCCCTTCACGACCATGTCCGTCCCCGAGGGAGCCAGGTACACCAAGGTGAGGGTGACGCGCACGCCCTCGGGTGACCTGCCCGCCGCCACCTGTGTCCAGAAGGCTGAGGAGAAGTGACCTCGCGGGGGCGCCTCCGGAGGCGGAGGGGCGTCTCCGCGAAGACCTGTGAACCGACCGGGACATCCGTGCGGGAATGATCCCGGCCGGTTCGCAGCCGGCCAGGCGGTCGGTCGGGGAAAACCGCGAGGAAACCCGGATGGGGTGCCGCACGAAAGTACGGCCAGGGCCGCCACACGAAAGTACGGCCCGCACCTTCGCGGTGCGGGCCGTAAATTTTCTGCCGACGTCGTAGGCCGTGATCGGTCGTGCGCCGTGCCCGGTCGTGCGCCGTGCCCGGGTGACCGGACGGACCCCGGTCACCCGAGAGGCGCGCTCCGACCTCCTAAGAGGTCGTCTTGGGCGTGTGCGACGCGTGTTCCGTATTGGCGTCGGACGCCTTGGCACCGACCTCCTTGGCCTTCGTCACGCCGTCGTTCACCGCACCGGAGGTCTTTCCGGCCAACGCCTCCGTCTTCTGACCCACCCACTGGGACGCGTCGGAGGCGCTCTCCTTCAGAGTGTCCGCCCACTGGTCGGCGTTCTTGCGGTACAGAACGTAGCCCGCCGCGGCGATCGCGATGCCCGTGAGCAACAGGAAGGTCGGTGTCTTCCTGGACTTCACGGGGGTGGGATCGATCCTCGCGGCGGCCTGGGACAGCGCGGCGCTGAGTCTCGGCGCGAGCTGCTCCTCGATCGAGTGCGCGGCGGCGTCAAGCCTCGGTGCCGCCCACCCGCGTGCCACGGTGATCTTCCCGCTCGCCATGTCGCGGGCCTGATCGGCCACTTCACGAGCCTGGCTGGCCATCTCACGGGCCTGGCCGGCCACATCGCGAGCCTGGAGGGCTACGTCATGTGCGTGATGACTTGCCGCGTTACGGGCATGACTGGCCATTGGGCCGACCCGGTCCACGGCTCGGACGGCCTGAGCCTTCACGTGGCGCAGCCGCCTTTCCGGTGCCACGATCTTCATGTGGCGCTTTCCAAACAGTGCTAGAGGCACAACAACCTCCCCATTCGTTGGGGCCCCGTCGCCACCCCTTCCCGCTCGAAGGCGGCTCAATCATGACGGCCCGTGGGAGGATGCTGAGGGATGCGGCCACGGCCGAAATCGTCAAAGTGCCACAAAAGCAATACGTTGCTCAGGTATTGCCTACGACCTGAAGGGGGCAGTCCGATCATGGCTGAGAAGTTGATCGCGAACCTCAACACCAACCGCGGCAGCGTGAAGGTCCAGCTCTTCCCGGATCACGCGCCCAAGACCGTGAGAAATTTCGTCGAGCTCGCCGAGGGCGCCCGCGAGTGGGTGCATCCGGAGACCGGCCAGAAGTCCACCGCCAAACTGTACGACGGCACGATCTTCCACCGGGTCATCTCGGGATTCATGATCCAGGGTGGTGACCCGCTGGGCCAGGGCGTCGGCGGCCCGGGTTACAAGTTCGACGACGAGATCCACCCGGATCTCTACTTCAACCGTCCTTACCTGCTCGCCATGGCCAACGCCGGTGTCCAGTTCGGCCGAGGCACCAACGGCTCGCAGTTCTTCATCACGGTCGTGCCCACGCCGCACCTGAACGGCAAGCACACCATCTTCGGTGAGGTGATCGAGGGCCAGGACGTCGTCGACGCCATCGCCAAGACCGACACCGACGCCCGTGACCGTCCCACGGAGCCCGTGGTCCTGGAGTCGGTGACCATCGAGCGCGTCCAGAGCTGATCTCATGCTCGGCGGCCTCCGTCGGAGGCCGCCGTTCGCGCGGGTGCACGGGCGCTCGGGATCGTGAATAGGCTGGCAGTCTGTGGATAACAGCACGCTCGAAGGGGCCAGCCACACATATGACCACCCAGCCGTCCAACGAGCCCAACACCGTTGTCCCCACCTGCTACCGGCACCCGGAACGTGAGACCTACGTCCGCTGCCAGCGCTGCGAACGTCCCATCTGCCCCGACTGCATGCGCGACGCCTCGGTGGGCTTCCAGTGCCCCGAGTGTGTGAGCGAGGGCAACAGGGGCATGCGGCAGGCGCAGGCGGTCTTCGGTGGGCGGGCGGTCACCACCCCCCGGGTCACCTGGACGCTGCTGGTCGTCAACATCCTGGCGTACGCCGTCGAGACCGTGAACACCAACTGGGTGCTCGCCAACTTCACGATGAACGCCTACGAGGTCGGCTATCAGGGCGAGTGGTGGCGCCTCATCACCGGCGCGTTCCTGCACCAGCCGCTGGGTGGCTCAAGCTGGGCACTGACCCACATCCTGTTCAACATGTGGGCGCTCTACGTCATCGGCCCCGAGCTGGAGCGGCGCCTGGGGTCGGCCAGGTTCCTGACGCTGTATCTTCTCTCCGCGCTCGGCGGGTCCGTCGCGATCTATCTGTTCGGCATCGCCGCGGTCGGCGCCTCGGGCGCGATCTACGGCATGTTCGGCGCGCTGTTCGTGCTCGCGAAAAGGCTTGGATACAACGCCCAGGGCGTGCTCTGGCTGATCGGTGCGAACGCTTTGATCACCTTCGTGGTCCCCGGCATCAGCTGGCAGGGGCATCTCGGTGGCCTGATCGCCGGCACCCTGGTCGCCGTGATCTTCGCCTTCGCCCCCGCCGGAAACCGCAGCGCGATCCAGTGGGGAGGTTGCGCGGTGATGCTGGTCGTCCTGGTCGCGATGGTGCTGGGCCTGCCGCCGTTCGCCGTCCAGGCCGAGCTCGGGATCTTCGGTTGATCTCCACACCCTGATGCTTCCCCAGGGTGTGGACAATTCCTGTGGAAAAGCTAGCGCCACCGAGTGGACAGGATCACCCCGAGGATGATGAACGCGAACCCGACCAGCAGGTTCCAGTTCTGGAGGTCGCCGAGGAGGGGCGCGGTGGGCGCCACATAGTAGACGGCGATCCACAGGATGCCGACGATCCAGCAGGTCACCATGACCGGTGCCAGCCAGCGTGGGCTGACCTTGATCTGCTGTGACGTCTGCGGCGGGGTGTAGACCGGCTTCTTACGAGTCTTGGGCTTGGGCACTGGGGTTCTTCTCCTGCGTCAACCCTGCGCGATCTGGATCGTGCGCAGGCCGTGTCGGTGAGCGTAGTCGCTAGTGGGTGAAGTTCCGTGTAAGGATAGTCGCCGCAGGTGGGCCGTGGCGATTCCACAGGGCACCATCCTGTGGCAAATGTTATGCCGGGCAGGTGATCCGGCCCGCCGTGGGAGCCTTTTCCGTCACTACCCTGCCCCCATGAGAGCAGCGCTGAGGGCTCTGGGCGACCTCAGCCTCACCGCGGGGCTGGTCGTCCTTCTCTTCTGCGCCTACCTGCTGTGGGGCACCGGCTCCTACACCGCCGCGCAGCAGGAGCTGCTGCGCGAGGAGCTCCTGGTGGAAGCCCCGCCGGGCGGAAAGCCGGGAGATCGGCGGGGCAGGGCGGCCTGGCCGGTCCGGCTGGGCGGTGCGGTGGCGCTGCTGGCGATTCCCAGGCTCGGTGACGACTACCGGTACGCCATCGTGGAGGGCGTCGACCAGGATCGGCTGAGGATGGGCCCTGGGCACTACCCAGGAACCGCCATGCCAGGAAAAATCGGTAATTTCGTTCTTTCGGGCCATCGGACCACCTACGCCGCTCCCTTCAACCGCATCGACGAACTCCGCAGGGGCGATCGCATCCTGGTCGACACCCGCGAGACCCGCTACACCTACCGTGTCACCGGCAAGCGCGTCGTCGAGCCCACCGAGATCGGCGTGATCGCCCCGGTCCCCGACCGGCCGGGCCACGAGCCGGACAGAGCGCTCATCACCCTGTCCACCTGCCACCCGGAGTACTCGGCCGCCCAGCGCCTCATCGTCTCCGGCGAACTCGAAGGCCGTGAGAAACACCCCGTACGACCCGGATAACCACGATCGGAAGGAAGGCGGGTCCCATGTACGGCTGGATCTGGCGGATGCTTCCCGGCAACCTCGCGACCAGGGTGTTCACCACCCTGGTGCTGGTCGGGCTGGTCGCGGCCGTACTCTGGTATGTCGTGTTCCCCTGGATCGAACCTCGCATCTCCTTCGACCTGACCACCGTGGGCCGATGAACCGCGTCTCGCTGACCGGCGCGGGCCGGCGAACCGTGCCCCTTCCGCCCGCCGTAGACCGATGAGCGGAACCCTCCTGAGCCCGATGAACGGCCTCGCCTCGACCACCGTGGGCCGATGAGCAGGGTCCTCGTCGTCGACAACCACGACAGCTTCGTCCACACCATCGTTCAGTATCTCCGCGAACTCGGTGCCACCTGCGACGTGCGCCCGCGCGACCGGGTGGCGGTGGAGGACACCCGCGGCTTCGACGGAGTCCTGATCAGCCCCGGCCCCGGCACCCCGGAGGACGCCGGGGTGAGCGTCCCGCTCGTCGGTCACTGCGAGGCCCACGGCATCCCGCTCCTCGGCGTCTGCCTGGGGCACCAGGCCATCGCCATCGCCCACGGAGCGACCGTGGGGCGGGCCCCCGAGCTGGTGCACGGTCGTACCAGCGCGATCGAACACGACGGACAGGGCGTCTTCTCCGGCCTGCCGTCCCCGGTGACCATGACGCGCTACCACTCGCTGGCGGTCCTGCCGGAGACGCTCCCGGAGGTTCTCACGGTCACCGCGACCACCGAGGACGGTGTGATCATGGGCTTGCGCCACCGCACCGCCCCCGTCGAGGGCGTGCAGTTCCACCCGGAATCGGTGATCTCAGAACACGGTCATCGACTGCTCGGAAACTGGCTGGAAAGATTGTTGTAACACGGGACCCGTCCTGGACGATTAACCAGTGAGAGTCCTTCCGCCATCGCCCCCGAGTGGCGGAAGGACTCTTCCCCGTTTCAGGGCCTCCCTCGTTCTCCCTGCCGCTCCCGGCGAGAAGTCCTGCGGATCTCTCCGGGAAACCGTGCCGGGCGAGCGGGACGAGAGACGAGGAGGGCCCCCGCGCGGTCGCGAGGGCCCCCGTCACAGGACGCGGTCAGGTGCTCGGATCAGAACTCGTCGCCGGGCGCCTCATCGAAGATCGTGCCGTCGTCGGGATCCGTGGGCGTGTCGTCCGGCTGGTCGTCGGGAAGGGTCGGCTGCTCGTCGGGGTAGGTCGGCTGCTCGGTCGGCTGGGGCGGCGCCCCGCTCGACACGACCAGCGTGATGGTCGTCCCAGGCTGATACTTACTGCCGGGTTCGGGAGACTGGCTCAGCACGGTGCCCTTGGGCAGGTCGCTCGGCTGCTCGGAGATCTTCGTCTTGAAGCCCGCCTCCTTGAGCGCCCTCGTGGCGTCCTCGACCGTGAGGTTCACCACGGAGGGGACCTCCACCGCCTCCTTGGGGACGTAGATCCGGACGGTGCTTCCCTTGTTGGCCTTCTTGCCCGCCTCGGGCAGGGTCTCGAAGACGATCCCCTGCTTACGGCTGGAGGCCTTGGTCTGCACGCTGACCTTGAAACCGGCATCCTCGAGGGTCTGCCTGGCCTCCTCCGTGGTCATGTTGAGCACGGAGGGAACCTCGACCTTCTCGATACCCCTGGAGATCCTGAGCGTCACCTCGGTCGCCTTCTCGACCTCGGTGTCGGCCGCGGGATCGGTCTCGATCACCGACCCCTTCGGGATCTCCTCGTCGTACGCCTGGACCGTCTTCACCGTCAGGCCGAGTTCGGTCAGCTTCTTGGTCGCCGCCTCCTCGGTCTGCGAGACCAGCTGCGGGATCGTCACCTTGGTCGGGGCGGTGGGAGCGCCGGGCGAGCTGAGGAACATGACGCCGACGCCGATGAAGGCTCCGATGACCAGCAGCGGGATGAGGATCCACGCCGCGGTCTTGACCGCGGTGTTCCCGCCGCTCTGCTGCCGGCGCCGGCCGCCCCCGCCGGTGCGCCCGCCGCCCTCCTCGCCGTACTCGTACGCGGGGACGGCGGTGGTCCGCTGGGTGGCGGGGTTTCCGGGGCCGGACGGCTGCATCATCGTCCGGGTGGCCGAGCCGTACTCGTTGTTGGCGCTCAGGGCCATCGTCTGGGCGTCGGTCGGAATGCCGGACATCGCCCGCTGGATGTCGGCCCGCATCTCCCCGGCGCTCTGGTAGCGGTGCGCCGGGTCCTTCGCCATCGCCTTGAGCACGATGGCGTCGGCCCACGGCGGGATGTCGGGGTCGATCTGCGAGGGAGGGATCGGGTCCTCGCGTACGTGCTGGTAGGCGATCGCGACCGGGGAGTCACCGGTGAACGGCGGCTGCCCGGTCAGCAGCTCGTACAGCACGCAGCCGGTGGAGTACAGGTCGCTGCGGGCGTCGACCCGCTCGCCCCTCGCCTGCTCCGGCGAGAGGTACTGGGCGGTCCCGATCACCTGGGCGGTCTGTGTCATGGTCGCGGCCGAGTCGGCCATCGCGCGGGCGATGCCGAAGTCCATCACCTTCACGTCGCCATTGCGAGTGATCATGATGTTCGCGGGCTTGATGTCGCGGTGGACGATGCCGCCGCGGTGGCTGTAGTCCAGCGCCCGCAGGATCCCGTCGACCAGCTCGGCGGCGCGCTCGGGCAGCAGCCGCCGGTCGGCCCGCAGCAGGTCACGCAGCGTGCGGCCGTCGACGTACTCCATCACGATGTAGGGCACCGGCGCGCCCTCGGAGACGTCCTCACCGGTGTCGTAGACCGCGACGATGGACGGGTGGTTCAGTGACGCGGCAGACTGCGCCTCCCGGCGGAAGCGCGCCTGGAAGATGTGATCCCTGGCCAGGTCCGCGCGGAGGGTCTTGATGGCGACGATCCGATCCAGCCGGATGTCTCGGGCGCGATAGACCTCGGCCATGCCGCCACGCCCGACGACGCCGTCAAGCTCGTAGCGATCGCCGAGGCGTCGGGGCTGAGTCATTTCCTGCACTGTCCCTTACCGTTCATCTTGGGTGCCGGTGAGCTCTTAGGCCACCGGTGTCCATCATCGACCCGTTGCCGCATCACGTCTCCTCATTCGGCGGCTCTGTGTCACCGGGTTCGGGAGGCGCGCTCGGTGTGGGGCTCGGTGTCGCCGTCGGGCTGGGGGTGGGGCTGGGTGTCGGGCTGGCTGCGGGGCGGGGCGGTGGCGACGTACTCGGCCTTGCGGTGGGCGTGGCCGATGTGCTTACCGTAGCCGACGGCGTGACAGAAGGGCGGGCCGAGTTCGTCGGTGAGAGCGGCGGTCTGCTCGTCGGACGCCTGGTTTCCGTCGGTCTGACCGTCGACGACCTGGTGGGCGGGCTCAGCCGTATGACCGGCTCTCCCGGCTCGTTGTCGCCGGGCTGGTTCGTCAGCTCGTGAACCGTGAGCGCGCCCAGCCCGACCGCGGCGGCGCAGCCCGCGACCACGGCGAAGATCATGGTCTTCCTGCGCAGGCCGCGGCGCCCGCGCACCGGGGTGGCGCTCGCTCCGGACCCTCCGTTCGCGCCCGCGCCGTGACCGGACCCAGGCCCCGAACCGGAACCCCCGCCCTGACCGGGCCCGGAACCCGCGCCCGCGCCCGCACCGAAACCAGCACCCGCGCCCGCGCCCGCGCCGAAACCGGCGTCCGCTCCGGCACCCGACCCCCTCCCGGGGCCGGGCTCGCGCCGGGGAGGGACGGCGAGGGCGGAGGTGATCTCCTGAGGCCACTCGCTCGCGGGCTCCGCGCGCCAGCCCACGGGGTCGGTGAGCATGCCGAGACCGGTGGAACCGGTGGAGGTCAGCGCGTCGAGCAGCATGTCCGCCCGCTCCGACAGCTCCCTGGCGCCGGCCGGGCGCCGCAGCGGGTCCTTGGCCAGGCACGCCATGACCAGCTCGCGGACCGCGGGAGGGACGCTCGGCGGCAGGGGCGGCGGCGGCTCGCCGATGTGCATGAGGGCGATCGCCACCTGCGTGTCGGCGCGGAACGGCGGCCGGCCGGCCAGGCACTCGTAGGCGACCACCCCGAGCGAGTAGATGTCGGTGGCGGGCGTGAGCGGCTCGCCCGACGCCTGCTCGGGGCTGACGTACTGCGCGGTGCCCATCAGGACGCCCGTCTGCGTGACCGGCACGGCCTCCAGCGCCCTCGCGATGCCGAAGTCTGTGATCTTTATCACGCCCGCCTCGGTCACCAGAAGGTTCCCGGGCTTGATGTCCCTGTGGATGATCCCCGCGCGGTGCGCGGCGTGCAGGCCCATCGCGGTCTGGCGGACCACGTCCAGGGTGATCTCGGAGCTCAGCGCGCCGTCGCGTGCCAGGATGCCGGCGAGGGACTGCCCCGGCACCAGCTCCATCACCAGGTAGGCGACGCCCTCACTCTCGCCGTAGTCGAAGACCTGCGCGATGCCGGGATCGGACAGCCCGGCCGCGATGCGCGCCTCGGAGCGGAACCGCAGGCGAAAGGCCGGATCCTCCGCCACGTGCGGACGCAGCAGCTTCACGGCGACCTCGCGGCCGAGGAGCTCGTCCTTGGCCCGCCACACCTCACCCATGCCGCCCGACGCGATCCGCCCCAGCGGGCGGTATCGGCCCCCGAGCAACGCGGTCATCTACCCAGCACCGCTTCCATCACCCTCTTGGCGATCGGGGCGGCGGTCTGACCACCGGAGGCGTCGCTGCCGGCGCTCCCGGACTCGACGATCAGCGCGACGGCGACCTTGGGGTCCTCGGCGGGAGCGAAGGAGATGAACCACGCGTGCGGGTCACGGCCTCTCGCGGTCTCGGCGGTGCCGGTCTTGCCGGCGACCGTCACACCCGGGATCTGCGCGGCGCTCGCCGTGCCCTTGCTGACGACGTTGACCATCATCTCCTGGAGCTTGCGCGCGCTGTCCTCGCTCATCGCGGTGTCCAGCTCGTCGGGGTCGGCGCTCTCGATCTCGCCGCCCTCGGCATCCGCGATCTTGTCCACCAGGTACGGCTTCATGACCACACCGTCGTTGGCGATGCCGGCGGCGATCATCGCCATCTGCAGCGGGGTCATCTGGTTGCTGCGCTGGCCGATCGACGCCTGGGCGAGGGCCGCCTGGTCCTCTTCGGGACCGATGCCGCTACCCGCGACCGGCAGCGGGATCTCGATCGGGTCGCCGCCGATGCCGAACTTGAGCGCCTGATCGCGCAGCGCGTCGTAGCCGAGATCCATCGCGATCTTGCCGAACGGGGTGTTGCAGGACTTCTCCAGCGCGAACGAGAGCGTCACCCGCCCGGCGCCGCACGCCGCGCCGCCGTAGTTGGGCAGGTCGGCGGTGGTGCCCGGCAGGTCGAGTCGCTGCGGGGCGTCGACCTGGGTCTCCGGGCCGACGGTGTCGTCGCTCTCCAGGTACGCGGCGGTGGTGACCACCTTGAACGTCGAGCCCGGCGGGTAGGTGCGCTCGATGGCCCGGTTCAGCAGCGGCTGGTCCTCGTCGTCACTCAGCTTGTTGTAGGCCTTGTTGACCTCGGCCTTGTTGGGCTTGGACAGGGGGTTGGGGTCGTAGGTGGGGATCGAGACCATCGCGAGGATCGCCCCGGTCTTCGGCTCGATCGCGACCAGCGCGCCCTTCCTGCCGCTCTCGCCCAGCGCCTTGTAGGCCGCCTCCTGCGCCCTGGGGTTGATCGTCAGATCGACGTTGGCGCCCTTGGTCTGCTTGGCGGTGAACAGGTCGATGCTGCGCCGGATCAACAGGTCGGCGCTGCTCCCGTCGAGCAGGCTGTTCTTGGCCCGCTCCATGTCGCGCTCGCTTTCCGGCGCGAAGAACCCGGTGACGGGCGCGTAGATCTTGCCCTCGGGGTAGCGCCGCTGGAAGCGGAAGTCGGAGTCGCCGGTGTCGATCGACTCGGCGAGGATCTTGTCGCCCGCGGTGATGCGGCCGCGCTCGACCTCGTACCGTGCGAAGAAGTTACGCGTGTTGCGTGAGTCGTCGCGCAGTTCCTCCGCCCGTACGGCCTGAAGGTAGTTCACATTGATCATGAGCAGGCCGAACATGAGCAGGCAGGCAAAGGCGGCGCGCTTGAGGGGACCGTTCATCGCTGGAACACCTGCGTCATTCCTTCGTCCTGGATGGCCTGGGGCGGAGGCTTCCTCGCCGTATCCGACATGCGTACCAGCAGCGCGATAAGGATCCAGTTAGCCAGCAGCGCCGATCCGCCCTGGGACATGAACGGGGTGACCAGGCCGGTCAGCGGGATCAGGTTGGTCACACCGCCCACGATGATGAAGACCTGCCAGGCGAGGATGAACGACAGGCCGCCCGCCAGCAGCTTGGAGAACGGCTCGCGGGCCGCGATCGAGGTGCGCAGACCGCGCTCCACCAGCAGGGCGTAGACCATCAGCAGGGCCATCAGCCCGGTGAGACCGAGCTCCTCGCCGACGGCGGTGAAGATGAAGTCGGAGAAGGCGAGCGGGATCAGGGTGGGATGTCCCTGACCGAGCCCGGTGCCGAGAACGCCGCCCTGCCCCATGCCGAACAGGCCCTGCATGAGCTGGAAACTGCCGCCGAACTCGCGGTCGTACAGCGCCGGGTTCTCCGGGTCGAGGAAGACCTCGAATCGTGCCGCGACATGGTCGAAGATCAGTCCCGCCAGGACCGCGCCGCCGACGAAGAGCAGGATGCCGATGAGCACCCACGAGGTGCGCTGGGTGGCGATGTAGAGCATCGCGATGAACGTGCCGAAGATCAGCAGCGAGGAGCCGAGGTCCTTCTGCAGGATCAGCACGCCCAGGCTGAGGCCCCAGGTGATGAGGACCGGTCCCAGGTCGCGGGCCCGGGGCAGGTCGATGAAGAGCAACCGCCGCCCGGCCAGGGCGAGCACGTCGCGCTTGGCGACCAGATAGCCGGCGAAGAAGATGACCAGGGCGAGCTTGGTGAACTCCGCGGGCTGGAGGCTGAGGCCGCCGACGCCGATCCAGATGCGCGCGCCGTTGATCTCCTTGCCGATGAACGGCAGCAGTGGCGAGACCAGCAGGGCGAGGCCGAGGGCGCCCATGGTGTAGGTCAGACGCTGCAGCGCGCGGTGGTCGCGCAACACGATCAGCGTCACGGAGAACATGACGACCCCGACGGCGGTCCACAGCAGCTGGTTGGTGGCCGAGGCGCCCTTCATGCCGGAGGCCTCAAGGCGATAGATGACCACCAGCCCGATGCCGTTGACCAGTGTCACCAGCGGCAGGATCAGCGGATCGGCCCAGGGGGCGAACTTCGCCAGGACCAGGTAGGCGGCGAGCACGAGACCACCCAGGCCGAGGCCGTAGGTGAGCATTCCCGATGGGATCTGGTTTTCGAGGGCCAACCCCACATTGGCGTACGCCAGCATCACGATGGCGACCGCGAATGCGAGCATCGCCAACTGGGCCACCCGCCGTTTGGCGGGAAGCGGGACCGGCTCGGCGCTAGGGGTGCTCATGTGTCTACTGTGACCTTGTGGGTTCGGGAGCCCTGGCGGGCGCGGAGGAAGTGGAGGCGCTCGGGGAGGCGGTCGGCTCTTCCTTCCGGTCGGCTTTGGCCGCGGATGTCTTCAGCTCTTCGATCTTCTTCAGGCCCGCTTCGACGGTGGGGACGGGAATGCCGTCGCGGACCTGCCCCTGCTGGAAGGCTCCGAGGGAGGTGATCGATTCCGCGGTGCTCTGCGCGACGTCGAAGAGTTCGAAGGGGCCGAGGTTGGTCTTCACACCCTGGAAGACCACGATCTCGTTGCCCTTGGCGCCCACGAAGTACTGGTCCTGAAGCCACTGACCGCCGAAGTACCAGCCCAGGCCGCCCCCGACGACGACGACGCCGCCCGCCACGGCGAGGAGAGGCCACAGCCGGCGGCGGCGTTTGGCGGGCCGGGCCGCGGACCTGATGATCGGCTCGTCGATGTCGTCGTCGTCGGAGATGACGGGCTGCGGCATGGTGACCGCGCTGGCGCGACCCGCGGGGGTGTCCGGCGGCTCCGACCGCGGCATGCTGGAACCCGCCGCACCGACCACGGCCGCGTCGGTGCGCGGCACGTGGGTCTCGTCCACCTCCAGCACGTCGGCGAGGACACAGGTGATGTTGTCGGGGCCGCCGCCCCGGTTGGCCAGGTCGATGAGGGTGCGGACCACCCCGTCGGGGTCTTCGATCGTGGAGAGCGTGTGGTGCAGTGTCTCGGCGCTCACCACCCCGGACAGGCCGTCGGAGCAGAGCAGGTAGCGGTCGCCGACCTGGGCCTCGCGCAGGGACAGGTCGGGATCGACCTCACCGCTGCCGTCGAGCGCCCGCAGCAGGATCGACCGCTGTGGGTGGGTGGCGGCCTCGTCCTGGGTGATGCGGCCGTCGTCCACCAGTGACTGCACGAGGGTGTGGTCGTGCGTGATCTGGTAGAGCTCTCCGGCGCGCAGCAGGTAGGCCCGTGAGTCGCCGACGTGGACCAGGGCGACCCTCGTCCCCGACCAGAGCATGGCGGTGAGGGTGGTGCCCATGCCCTTGAGGCTGGGATCGCGCCCCACCATCTCGTGCAGCTTGCGGTTGGCGTCGCGTACCGCGGCCTCGATGGCACTGAGCAGGTCACCTCCCTGGGCGTCCACGTCGAGCGAGGACATCGCGGCGATGGCGACCGAGCTGGCCACCTCGCCGTGTGCGTGGCCGCCCATACCGTCCGCGACGGCGAGCAGGCGGCCGCTGGCGTAGGCGGAGTCCTCGTTGCCTTCGCGGAGGAGGCCGACGTCAGAGCGGGCGGCGTAACGGAGTACGATGGTCATTTGCGCAATTCGATGACGGTCTTACCGATGCGGATCGGAACACCGAGCGGCACCGGAGTCGGACGGGTGACTTTGGAGCGGTCGAGATATGTGCCGTTGGTGGAGCCGAGATCTTCCACGATCCACTGACCGTCCTGGGGAAAGAGCCGGGCGTGCCGGCTGGAGGCGTAGTCGTCGCTGACTACCAGCGTCGCGTCGTTCGCCCGGCCGATGGTGATGGGCGTCTCCGAGAGGGTAATGGTGGTGCCTTTGAGGGGGCCACCGGTAACGATCATCTCCCGTGGTTCCCCCTTCCTGGATTTGGCCGCGGGCTTCACCGGCTTGGGGGCCTTGCGCGCGGGAACGGCGGCCGTGTGTGATCCGAACAAGTCTGTCCGGATCACACCGACCGCGGCAATCACGAAGAACCACAGCACCGCGAGGAAGGCGAGCCGGATCAGCAGCAGCGTGAGCTCGGACATGGACCGTCTGTTTACCTTTAATCGCGCCGGAAAACCAGAGTCGTTCGCCCCAGCGTCACACGAGTGCCGTTCTGGAGCTCGACCCGGCGAACCGGCTGGCCGTTGACGAAGGTGCCGTTCGTGGAGCCGAGGTCGACGAGCGCGACCGAGGGGCCCTCCACTCGCAGCTCGGCGTGGTGCCGGGACACACCCGGGTCGACCAGCCGTAGATCACAGTCGGTGCCCCTGCCGAGCAGGGTCACCGGTGTTGTCAGATCGAAGGACCGCTGGCCCTGCGGGTCGTCCTGGGTGGAGACCAGCAGCCGGGGACGGCCTCCGAAGGCGTGAGACCTCGCGGGGGGCACGTCACTCACCGGTGTGCGGATCTCGTCCTGCTCGACCGTCGCGCCACGGATCACGCCCGAGCGGATGCGGAACAGGCCGACCGCGAGGTCGTCGGCCGTCTCGAAGCGGACCCTGACAGGCCCCACGAAGGAGTAGCCCTGTTCCTTGGCGTACTCCCTGGCGAGGTTGGCCAGCTCGTGGCTGATGCTGTCGGAGTAAACCTCCAGCCGCTCGCTGTCGGTCGTGGACAGTTCGACCACGAAGTCGTTGGGCACAAGAGTGCGGCCCTGGGCGACGATCGCCGCCCGCTCGTCCATCTCCCTTTGGACCGCACTGGCGACCTCTACCGGCTGAAGGTCAGATTTGAACGCCCGCGCAAAGGCCCCTTCAACCAAGCCTTCGAGCCTCCGCTCGAAACGCTGAAGGACTCCCATCGGGTACCTCCCCTCCTCCGTCTATCTGGTCGCGGCCGCTTGGGGGCTCGTTGGCTCGTTCCTCGCTCTCTCGCACCCAGCTGCTCCGCATCCGCATCTAGGAGGATCGTATCCGGGTTCATGGGTACCGGCTGATTCGTGCTAATGTTTCGACCGCACCCAACAAGGGCGGGTGGCGGAACGGCAGACGCGCACGGTTCAGGTCCGTGTGTCCGAAAGGACGTGAGGGTTCAAATCCCTCCTCGCCCACAAGATCACTACCCCGGTCACGCGAGCATCGCGACCGGGGTTTTGTCGTCCTCCGGGAAACCGCGTATTCATCTGGGCCGTCCGTAGAGTCTCGTGTGGGACCGAGTGGATCATCGATCAAGATAGTCGCTCGCTCCGTTATAGAGAAGTCTCAGGGGTTACGCATGGGTCTTGTGGTTTTTGACCCACTACGGCATGCCGCACCCTTCTACCCCGTCGTGCTTGCTGATCACTTTCGGATGACTTAAAGAAGGTCGCCGATGTCTGATTACGCTGACAGAGAACATAGGCCGGAGAAAGAATCTTTCCCCGGCCCATGCCGTCTCCCGCCGATTCCAAGACCGGCCCCGCCCCCTCGCCGACCGGCGGGGGGGGCGGGGCTGAGGCCGCTAGCGGGTCGCGAGCGCCCGTACGTCCAGGACCTCGCCGAGCAGGTCCGTGAGGCTCACCATGCCGACCACCTCGCCGCCGTTGTCCGTGACCAGGCCCAGGTGCGCGTGGGCGTCCTGGAGCGTGGAGACCGCGTCGGGGATCGTGGTGGCCTTGTCCAGGCGTGGCACCGGGCGGGCGAGCTCGGCGGGGCTCGCCTCAGGCCGGACGAGGATGTCCCTGACGTGCACCACGCCCAGGACGTCGCCAGGCCTGCCGGAGGTGACCAGCATGCGCAGGTGCCCGTCGCGTGCGGCGACCTGGCGCATCTGCTCGCTCGTCGCGTCCGTGGGCACCGAGGTGGTCTTCTCCAGCGGCAGCATCAGTCGCTCCACCGGCTGCTGGTGAACCCGCAGGGCCCGGGTGAGCAGGTCGTGCTCGTCGCGGTCGAGCAGGCCCATCCGGCCCGACTCGCCGACCAGCATCGCCAGCTGGACCGGGGTCCTGGTGGTGGCCAGCTCGTCCTTGGGATCGACCCCGAACAGCCTCAGGATCCCGTTCGTCAGGCCGTTGAGCGTGGCGAGCATCGGCCTCATGAGCCAGGTGAAGCCGCGGAACGGCAGGGCCAGCCCCATCGCCGCGATCTCCGGATGGGTGAGTGCCCACGACTTGGGGGCCATCTCGCCGATCACCATGTGCAGGAAGGTGACGAACGCCAGCGCGATCACGAGCGAGACGGCGACCCGCAGCGACTCGGGCAGGCCGATCGCGCCGAAAACCGGCTCCAGCAGGTGCTCGATGGCCGGCTCCGTCACCATGCCGAGGCCGAGAGAGCACAGCGTGATGCCCAGCTGGGCTCCGGCCAGCATCAGGGAGAGCTCCCTGCTGCCGCGCACGGCGGCGCGGGCGGCGAGCCGGGTGAACCGGCCACCCTTGCCCGCCATCTCCTCCAGGCGGTGCCTGCGGGCCGAGATCACCGCGAACTCGGCGGCGACGAAGAAGGCGTTGCCGATCAGCAGGGCCACGCCGAGCAGGAGGGCGGAGGTCGTGCTCATCGCCGCCTCACCGCACTCCGCTCGATCATGGGTGGCTCGGGGCCACGCTGGATCATCCGCGGCGCGTTCATCTCCGGCTCTTCCCCATCCCGGATCTTCCCGGGTCTCGTCTCCGTGTCCTCCCCGGTATCGGGCTCCCGCGGCGTGTTGAGCGACAGCCGAACCCACTCGGGGACCCTGCGGTGCACGGAGAGCACCGTGAGCACCGCCTCCTCCTTGTCGGCATCGTCGTTCTCCAGGGGGTCGTGCCGCGACGTCAGCGTGACGGTCACCTCGTCACCGGGCTCGGTCATCCGGCCGAGGGTGGCGAGCACGAGGCCCGCGACGGTGTCGTAGTCGTCGCTCTCGGGGAGCTGCAGCCCGATGGCACGCTCGATCTCGTCCAGCCGGAGCGTGCCCGGCAGGTCCCACGTGCCCTCCTCGCCCACGACGACCCCCGCGGGTTCCGGATCGTTCTCGTCGATGAGCTCGCCGAAGAGCTCCTCGGCGAGGTCCTCGATGGTGACCACGCCGGCCAGGCCGCCGTACTCGTCGATGACGCACGCCAGGTCGTCGCGGGCGGCGCGCATGCGCTCCAGGACGAGAGGCAGCGGTGACGAGGTGGGCACCAGGAGCGCGGGACGGGTGATCTTCTCCAGCCTGCCTTCGGTCAGACCCGACTTGAGCAGCTCGCGTACGCCGGTGACACCGACCACGTCGTCGCCGTTCTTGTCGCAGAGCACCGGGTAGCGGGAGTGACCGTGCCTGCGGACGGCGTCGACCAGGTCGGAGATCGGCCGGTCGTCCCTGAGCAGCACCAGGCGGGGGCGCGGCACCATCACGTCCTCGGCGGTGCGGTCGCCGAACTCCAAGGCGCGCTCCAGCAGCTCCGACAGCTTCGGCGGCAGGTCACCCGCGGTGGCGGACTCGGAGATGATCCGGGACAGCTCCTCGGGGCTCGCGCCGTGCTCGATCTCCTCCACGGGCTCCACGCCGACCCGGCGCAACAGGCCGGTGGCGGCGGAGTCGAACAGCCGGATGATCGGTCCGGCGATCCGCAGGTAGATCAGCGTGGAGCGGGAGAGGAACTTCGCCACCGGCTCGGGACGGGCAATGCCCAGGTTCTTGGGAGCCAGCTCACCGAGGACCATCTGGATCACGGTGGCGAGTGCGACGGCGAGCGCCACGGCGATGCCGGGCACGGCTCCCGACGGCACTCCCGCGCTCTCCAGCCAGGGGCGCACGACCGTGGCGATGGCGGGTTCCGCGATGAAGCCGACAAGCAAGGCGGTCACGGTGATGCCGAGCTGCGCGCCCGACAACATGAACGACAGCCGTTTCGTCACCTTCAGCGCCCGTGCCGCGGCCGCGTCGCCGGATTCGGCCTGCTCGCGCAGCACACCCCGGTCGGCCGCGACGAAGGCGAACTCCTGGGCGACGAAGTAACCGGTGGCGAAGGTGAGCAAGAAGATGGCCAGAAGGCCCAAAGCCGTGTTCACCGGGCGGCTCTCCCGGTTGGTTCAGTGGTGCCCGTGCTTTCGCACGGGCAGATATTCCACGAGTCCGAAGTGGACACGATCATCCTTTCGAGCAGAGGTAGTCCTCTACCGTAACGATCCGGGTGGGGTCAATGTTTCCGGATCGGTCGAGGATCGCATTGTTGGTCGCTAACCACCTGTCTGAGTACTTTTACATAGGGAAACCTTGGGCACACGGCGGCAGGTTCCTGAGCCACGACGTAGCGTCGATAATGACGTTTTCACCATGAGATCGAGAAGTGGCGGGACAAGACGTGGCTGACAGGCCCGAAGACGACGATCGCACCCGCGCCCTGCGATCGCCCACGCCGGGGCCCGTGCCGTCGAGAGCGGCCGGGCAGCCCGCCTACCCATCGCCCGGTGGCCCGGGGACACCGGTCCGCAGGTCGGCCTCCTCGCGGGAGACGCCCCGCCGGGAGGAGGCGTCCTCGCGTGAGGTGCCGCCTTCCCGGGGAGGCGGGAGGGTGTACGGCAAGGTCAGATCGGGTTCCGGCCCGGTCAGGCCGTTGAACCCCGCCCCCTCGGCCCAGCCGGGAGGTTCGGGCGGGGGTTCCGGAGGCCGGGGTGGAGATCTCGCGTCGCGCATGCCCGCCTGGCGGCCGAAGCGTCCCGGCAGGCTCGCCGTGCGGATCCTCGCCGGACTGGTCGTCGTGCTGCTCCTCCTGGTCGTCGTCGGGTATTTCGTGGTCAACTCCCGGCTGACCCGGATCGAGGCGCTCACCGACTACGAGGGCCGTCCCGCCGACACCCCGGGCACCAACTGGCTCCTGGTCGGCTCCGACAGCCGCGCGGGCCTGACCGCGGCCCAGCGCAAGAAGCTCGCCACGGGCAAGGCGGTGGGCCGCAGGACCGACACGATGATGCTGCTGCACATCCCCGAGGGCGACGACCGCCCGACCCTGGTCAGCCTCCCGCGTGACTCGTACGTGCCGATCGACGGCCACGGCAGCAACAAGCTCAACGCCGCCTACGCCTTCAAGGGCGGCCAGCAGTTGCTTCCCAAGACCGTGGAGCAGGTCACCGGGCTGCGCATCGACCACTACATGGAGATCGGCTTCGGCGGCTTCGTGGGGATCGTGGACGCCATCGGCGGGGTCGAGATCGACGTCAAGCAGGCGATCAAGGACCCCAAGGCGGGGATCAACCTGAAGAAGGGCCCGCAGACCATGGACGGCGGGACGGCCCTCGGCTACGTCCGCACCCGCGCCACCGGCGCGATTCCCGACCTCGACAGGACCCAGCGCCAGCGCCAGTTCTTCTCCGCGGTGGTGAAGAAGGCGGCGAGCCCCGGCGTCCTGATCAACCCCTTCACCTCCGTCCCGCTCGCCCTGAGCGCGGCCGACTCGGTGTCCGTCGGCGAGGAGACCGGCGCGTTCGACCTGCTCTCCCTCGGTCTCGCCATGGGCGGCGACCCGGTCACCACGGTCGTGCCCATCGGCTCCCTGCCCACCATCGACGGCCAGTCCGTCGTCAGGTGGGACCGGGAGAAGGCCCTGCGCATGTTCGACGCCCTCGCCCAGGACAAGCCCGTTCCCAAGGACGCCCTCGGCAAGTGACCTCTTCCCCGGCCTTCTGAGGATCTCGTTGCCCGGCTCGTCTTCGATCTCCGTGACCCGCCCGCCCGGCACCGGACGCCGGCCGGAGGAGATCGGGCGGCGGCGTCCTTCGGAGGCCGGGGGGTGTCTCCAGGTCACGCGGGGGCGGGAGGAGCATTTCGCGCTCGTAAGCAGTACGTAATCGATCGAGGGCGGTACCGCGGATAGCGTCGGCGTCGAGGCCGAAGGGGCATCTCGGCTTCCTCGCCCGTGGCCGGAGGCCGCGGGACCCGACGCCGGAGGTATCCCATGAGAGTCAAGAGGTTGCTCCGACACCCCGTCACCTGGGGTGTCCTGGCGTTGGGCGCCGTCGCGCTCGGTGTCGCGCTGTACCTGTTCCAGCCGTGGCGCCTGTTCACCGTCGTCGAGGTGAACGAGGCGCTGCCCGTGGCGACCGCGCCACCCGGAGCAGCCGAGGCCGCCCAGCAGGGCGAGCCCTCCAGGGCCCCCGCGCCTTCCGAGTCCTCCGCGCCTTCCGAGTCCTCCGCGCCTTCCGAGTCCTCCGCGCCCGCTCAGAAGCCGAAGACCCTGTCCACGGGCACGTTCGTCTCCCATGAGCACAGGACCGAGGGCAAGGCGAGGGTGCTGGAGCTGCCCGACGGGAGCAGGGTCCTGCGGATCGAGGATCTGAACACCTCCGACGGGCCGGACCTGCGGGTCTGGCTCAGCGACCAGCCCGTCAAGGAGGGCAGGGCGGGATGGTTCAACCTGGACGACGGCAAGCACCTCGAACTCGGCGACCTGAAGGGAAACAGGGGCAACGCCAACTACGCCATTCCCGCCGGGGCCGACCTCGACAGCCTGAAATCCGTCACCATCTGGTGCAAGCGCTTCAGCGTCTCCTTCGGCGCCGCCACCCTGACCTGACACAATCTCCCATCCATGAGGGTTTCCGAAGAACTGCACGCGATCGGCCGTCCGCTCGTCGAGGCGCAGCTCGCCCACCCGACGGTGACGGGCATCGCGCGGGGAGACCTGCCGGAGCCGGTGTTCCGGTCGTGGCTGGAGCAGGACTACCTGTTCCTGCTCGACTACGTCCGCGTCTTCTCGCGACTCGCCTGGCAGGCCCCGGACGGGCATCTGGGCGATCTGGTGGATCTGGCGCACGCCACCTTCCACGAGGAGCTGAGCCTGCACCGGTCGCTGTCGGCCGAGTTCGGCGCCGACCTCGGCGGCGTGAGGAAGGGTCCGGCCTGCGCGGCGTACACCTCCTTTCTGCTCGACTCCGCGGCCGTCTACGCCGACGGCCTGGCCGCGCTCTACCCCTGCATGTGGGGTTACTCCACGCTCGGCCGCGTCCTGGCGGAGAACCCGCCGGAGGAGCCCCGCTATCGGGCCTGGGTGGACACCTACGCACACCCCGCCTTCGCCGAGCTGACCGAGCGCATCGCGGTGATGATCGACGAGGTGGCGCCGGACGCCGGCAGGGCGGGGACGCTGTTCGCCGAGGGGATGGCTCACGAACTCGCCTTCTGGGACGTGCCCTGACCGCGAGGACGCAGGTGAACGTCTCCGGCGGTCCCGCTCTTCCGCCGGTCCACCGGTCCGCTGGAAAACGGATAATCAGGCAGGCCGGATGTCCCTAATTAGCCTGCTATCAGGGGAAATTGAAGGTCCGGATGAGGGCGTCCGAGCGGCTTCGCACCCCATCCGGTGGAGGAGGTTGGAACAATGAGCGCCATGAGTGTTCCTGAGGTTGAGGCGCAGGCCGTGCCGGATGACGCGTTCCTGCTCGACGTACGCGAGAACGACGAGTGGTGCGCCGGGCACGCGCCGGGCGCCGTCCACATACCGCTGGGCGAGTTGCAGGCGCGGGTCGACGAGATCCCCAAGGACACACCCGTCTACGTGGTCTGCCGGGTCGGGGGCCGTTCCGCGAACGCCGCCGCCTGGCTCAACCACGTCGGCTGGGACGCGATCAACGTCGGGGGCGGCATGCGGTCCTGGGACGGCGCGGGTCGACCGATGATCGCCGAGAGCGGCCAGGACCCCTTCGTCGCCTGAGCCGTACGCGCCGCGCGAGGGGGGGAGTCCTTGCCAGGGAAGGAATGAATGACATAATCGGGGCGAATGTCTACCGCGGGAGCTCGGGCGTAACCGGGCTGAGAGGGCGGAATCACGCAGAGGGTCTCGAACCCTCCGACGCGCCGCCGACCGCATGAACCTGTCCGGGTAATGCCGGCGTAGGGAGTGTGCGCGATGACGTCTGCCGCCGTTGATTTCCCTCAGGGCTCCGGCGACCCCGGGGGCTCCGGGGGGGTTGAGGCGCCCCTCACGCTCGGAGAGGCTCCTCCCAAGGCGCTCGGCGTGCTCGACCAGGGCGCGCTCTGGGCCAACCTGGGAGTCAGCCTGCTCGGGTTCTCCGGTGCGATCGCCCTGATCAACCCGCTCGGTGACCGGCCACTGAGCTTCGTCGCCGCGATCCTGGCCGCCGTCGTGGGCAGCGTCATCGGCACCGCGATGGTCGGCCTGGCCGCGATTCCCGGGCAGCGGACCGGCGCTCCGGCGATGGTCCTGCTGCGCGGTCTCTTCGGGGCCAGGCTCTCCTACCTGCCGACCGTGCTGAACATCATCCAGATGCTGGGCTGGGGGGCCTTCGAGCTGTGGGTGATCGCCCAGGGGGCCCAGGCCATCGCCGGGTCCTTCGGTGTCGAGGTGCCCTACGCGGTCTGGGTGGTCGTCGCGGGAGTGATCACCACCGCGCTCACCATCCGGCCGCTGGGAGCGGTCCGCCTGCTCCGCAGGTACGTCACCGCCGGTGTGGTGATCTCGATGATCTGGTTCACGGTCGCCCTCTTCCAGCGAGGCCCGGCGATCGGAGGCGGATCCTGGGAGGCGTTCGCCCCCGCGGTCGACTACGTGATCGCGCTGTCGGTCTCCTGGGTGCCGGTCGCGGCGGACTTCGCCCGATTCTCCCGCTCCGGCAGGGCCGCGTTCACCGGTGTCGTGGGCGGCTACACGATCGCCCAGGTGGCCTGCCTGGTTCTCGGCGTCGCGGCCCTCGCACTGGTCGGCAACGACCCGAACCAGGTCTGGGACCCCTTCGTGGCCGCGGCACTCGGCCCGCTGTTCTTCGGCATCCTGGTGCTGCGTGAGACCGACCAGTCGTTCGTGAACGTCTACTCCACCGCGATGTCGCTGCAGAACCTGCTGCCCAGGCTGGACCGCCGGATCATCTCCGTCGCCATCGGCGTGCTGGTCACCCTGCTCGCGATCTTCGTCAACGCCGAGACCTACACCGGCTTCCTCGGCCTCATCGGGGCGGTCTTCGTGCCGATGTTCGCGGTGCTCGCCGCGGACTACTTCCTCCTCGGCGGAGCCAGTCGCTGGGACACCTCGGAGACCGCGCCCTCGCGCCCGCTCATGGTGGTCGCGTGGGTGCTGGGCTTCGTGACGTGGTGGATGCTCGCCGCGCTGCCGACCGCTCCGGAGGTCGCGTGGTGGACCTCGCTCTGGAACGGCGTCCGTGACGCGCTCGGCTTCGTCCCGCAGCCGTGGATGAGCGCGTCCGTGGGCGCGTTCCTCGTCGCGAGTCTCGCCACCCTGGGCCTCGGCGCGCTCCGGCGCCGCTCCTGACCGTGCCGGCCGTACGGTTTCCGGCCGGGCCGTACGAGGGCGTGCGGTTTTTCGCCGCAGCGGGAGCGCACGCCTTCCGCCGCAGCGGGAGCGTACGCCTTCGGCCGGGCGAGGAGGGGCGGCCGAGTGGGTGAGGGCGATCTACGCGCCGCCGGAATCGCGGGCCGTGGCGGTGGACTCGATGCGCAGCAGGCGTTCCTTGGCGGCGGATCCTCCGGCGTACCCGCCGAGGACGGCCTCGCTCTCGACGACCCGGTGGCACGGCACGATGACGCACACCGGGTTGCTGCCCAGCGCGTTGCCGACCGCGCGCAGCGCCCGCGGCCTGCCGATCCGCTCGGCGATCTCGCGGTAGGTCGTCACCGTCCCGTACGGCACGGCGAGCATCATCTGCAGGACGGTCCTGGAGAACTGGGTCGCCAGGCGCAGGTCGACCGGTGTCGTGAAGGCGCGGAGCCTGGCGGAGAAGTAGGCGTCCAGCTCCCGGCGGACGGGGTCGAGCCGCCGGGCGTCCGGCCCGATGAACGTGCCGACCTCCCTGCTGATCCGCTCGAAGACGACGTTCTCGTCCTCGTAGCTGCAGGCCACCACACCCCTGCCCGTCACCGCGAGGGTGAGACGCCCCAGCGGGCCGTCGAGCGTGCCGAACGCGATGTCGGGATGGCTCGTGCCCACGTAGTCGGGCGAGGTCACCCGTAGCAATGCATCGATGTCGCCGGATGACATGGCCCCACCCTTTCGTGTCCAGGTGTGTGGTGACCGCAGAGTATCGGACGGATCGCCCGGCCAGTAGCAACACGTGCGGGACGAAAGTGCCAAGATCAGGCCGGTGGAGACGGCACTATGGGTCTGTGGTGGACTACAGGGCCGACAGTGACGGCGGTATCGGCCGCGAGGTCGTCGCCGCGGCGCCCAACGCGATCGTCGCCATCGACCGCGAGCAGACGGTGCTCACCTGGAATCCCGCCGCCGAGCGTCTTTTCGGCTGGTCGGCGAAGGAGATCGTCGGGCGTCGGGCGCCGGTGATTCCCGAGGAGCTGACGGCCGAGCACAACGCGGTCCTGGAGAAGGTCCGCACCGGCGGCGAGGTCTCGCTGAGGACCAAGCGCTTTCGCCGCGACGGCAGCCTGATCGACGTGCGGATCGACACCGGCGCGCTGACCTCACCGGACGGCGCGCTCCTCGGCTACGTCAGCGTCTACCACCCGGCCCAGAACGACGAGAGCGCCAACGACCGCAACCTTCGCAGGGCACAGCTCGTCCGCAGGCTCACCGACGTGGTCGCCGACATCAACGCCGAGCTGGAGCTGCCCGCCGTGCTCGATCGGATCGCGGCCAGCCTCGCCGACCTGACCGGGGCCGACGCGGGAGGGTTCGTGCTGATCGAGGGCGACCGGCTCCGGCTCGTGGCCTGTCACAACCTTCCCGGCTCGATGCGTGACTCCACCGCCGACCTCCGCACCAGCCTCGTCGGCAAGCTGCTGCGCGAGGGCAGGACCGTCCTGCTGGAGACCGGCGACCAGAACCGCCTGGACGAGCTGATCTGGTCGCGGCTGCCCGGCCTGCACACCATCGCCCTCGGCCTCGCCTCCATGGGAGGGCGGTCGTACGGCGCGCTGTACGCGCTGTTCGCCAAGCGCAAGGTGAGCCACCTGGAGCTGGAGCTGCTGGAGCTCCTCGCCGGTCACGCCGGCATCGCCGTGGGCAACGTGATGGCCTACCAGGAGGCCGTACGCCAGCGCGCCCACGAGCGGGCGGTGTTCGACGCCAGCGCCGACGGCATCGCGGTCCTCGACGGCACGGGCCGGGTCGTCCGGTGGAACCCGGCCGCGAGCGAGCTGACCGGTTTCCACGCCACCGAGGTGATCGGCGGGCCGCCGCCGTTCCAACTGCCGAGGCCCGGCGACAAGCTCAGCATCCAGCTGCCCTCGGGCACCTGGCTGGACGTGCTCTGCGCGGAGATCGTGGAGACGGGCGAGATCGTGGTCGACTTCCGCGACGTCACCCGCGCGAAGGAGCTGGAGGAGGCCAAAGACCTCTTCCTCGCCACCACCAGCCACGAGCTGCGCACGCCGATCACCGTGGTCCGGGGCTTCGCCGGCACGCTCGACAGCCGCTGGGACAGCATGGCCGACACCGAGCGCCGCGCCGCCGTGCACACCATCGCCGAGCGGGCCCGCTCCCTCGGTCAGCTCATGGACCACCTGCTGCTCGGCTCGCGCGCGGGGGCCGGAGAGCTCATGCTCAGAATCGAGAGCTTCGACCTGGCCGAGCTGGTAGGGCGTGCCACGCTGGGCCTGCCGATCCTTTCCGACCTGCACCGGATCGAGGTGGCCGTCCCCGACGACCTGCCCCCGGTGTCCGGTGACGCGCTGGCCACCGAGATCCTGCTGGCCCAGCTGCTGGAGAACGCCTTCAAGTACTCACCGGACGGTGGCCTGATCAGGGTCGAGGCATGGGTCGACGGCGACGGGGTGGTGCTGGTCGTGGACGACGAGGGGGTGGGGATCCCCCCGGCCAGCAGGGAGCGCGTCTTCGAGCGTTTCGTCCAGGCCGACAGCGGAGACCGCCGCAGGTTCGGCGGGGTCGGCCTCGGCCTCTACATCGTGCGGAGTCTCGCGCGGGCCCAGGGAGGGGAGATCTCGGCGCATCCGCGCCCCTCGGGCGGCACCCGGATGAGGTTGGCTCTTCGTATTGCCGACACGCCGGGCGCTCTTACCTGATCGACACGCCGAAGCGGTAACAAGCCGGTAACGGATGTGCTGATCTATTGTCGAATGTGCACAAGCTGTAATTGGTGTGCGGTTTCCAAGACTATCTAACGGGGCATTTCGGTCGTACTGGGGTGAGTTCCTCAGGGGGAACAGGCATACGGGGAGGTGAGTGCGTCGAGCGTCGTTCTGTTGCCGTATGCACCGTCCAGCGTCGCTGTCGCACGCCAACGCCTCTGCTCCGACCTGCAGGAACGGGGTGTGTACGAGGCCGCCGTCGATGACGCGGTGCTCGTGGTCAGCGAGCTGTTGAGCAACGCGCTGCGTCACGCCCATCCCCTGCCGTCGGGGCAGATCAGGGTGTCATGGCGCTGGACCGGGGAGCATGTCGAGGTTGCTGTGAGTGACGGTGGCGCCGCCACCGAACCGCGGGCGGGACGCCCGGCGCTCTCCTCCCTGGGAGGGCGAGGGCTCGGAATCGTCGAGTATCTGGCCTCAACCTGGGGTGTGAGGCACGAGGGGGACATCACCACGGTGTGGGCGTTGGTCGCGGTGATCGACACGGTGGGTAACGGCAGGGTCTCCGCCCCCGAACCCGCCCTCAGGGAGTGCGGGTAACGCTCCTGACGCATGTCCCCTCCCGCGCCTCACACGTCACGCCCCGGCGAGCGCAGGACGATGCAGCACCGCCCTCTCCCCGGCCGTCCAGGCCGTCGAGACAAGGAGGTAGATCCCCGCCGCCAGCGGCAGCACCATGGCGATCAGAACGGTCCCGTACGGCAGCAGGGGCAGTATCCGGCGCAGCGCCGCGGGCTGGAGATCCTCGCTCATCGTGCGCCGCGTCCGGCGGGAGGTGATCCACGCCACGGCGACGAGCAGCAGGAAGAGCCCGGCGAACACCATGGTCGGGCCACTGATCAACCCGAATCCGGCCACCGTGCCCGCGAACTGCTGCCCGAGCGGCACCCCGAGGAGCCCGTGGGTCAGGAGCGCGTTGGCCTGCCCGGCGATCGTCGAGGAGACGAACACCTGGTACGTCACCATGAGGAACGGCATCTGAGCCACGGACGGCAGGCACCCGGCGAGCGGCGAGGTCCTCTCCCTGGCGTAGAGAGCGGCCAGTTCCCGCTGGAGCCGTCCGGGATCGCGGCCGTACCGCTTCCGGAGCCTCTGGACCTCCGGCGCGAGACGGATCCTCGCCCGCTCGCCCCTCGCCTGCATGACACCGAGCGGAAGCAGCATGAGCCGGACGAGGAGGGTGAACACGACGATCGCGAGCGGGGCCGAGCCCAACGGCTCGGCGAGCCCGGCGATGAGGCCGGCGGTGAACGAGATGACGGGATCGAACATGGAAGGGCCCTTCTGAGCGGAGTGGAGACGGCGCAGAAGGCACCCGCGAACCGCGGGGATCTTTCCGGGACGCGCGCGCGACGGCCCGGCGCCCCCGAGGGCATGGTGATCATGCATGTACGGGGTCGCCGGTCCCGTGCACGGAGGACACACGACGGTCACGTGCACGAGGGACAAGCGGCGGTCACGCGCCCGGGGCACACGGCGGCCACATGCGCGCGGACACGCAGTGATCACGTGCACGCGAGGCGCGGGGTCGCGAGAGATCGCGGGGGTTTACGCGGGCGCCGGGCCCGCGGAGGGTGCTCTGGGCCGGGACCTCCCGGCCGCGTCGGGGTCGCACTGCCGGACGAACATCGTCAGCCTGGCCCGGCCGCGCCGGGACAGCAGTGACCGTGACTCCGTACCCGAGGTGATGGGCGCCGGGCGCAACGCCCAGGCGAGCAGGAGCACGCCCAGCCCGACCACGGCGGTGGCCGTCAGGACGCCGCCGCCGTCGAACATCCAGACCGCCAGGGTCTGGACGGCGAGCAGCAGGCTCACTGCTTGAACTTGCCCACCGCGGTGACCGCGGCGACGACCACGAGGGCGAGCACCCCCAGCATGAGCGCGAACTTCAGCAGCCCGAAGAGGGCGGGCAGCACGAGCCCGAACACCACGTAGAGCGCGAGCAGGACGCCCAGGACCCCCAGCACGATACGACTCATACGCTCTACCGTACGTCGGCGAGGGAAACGGCGGGCGCCTTGATCATAACGATCCAGTCCTTACGGACCGATGACACGAATAGGGATCGTTCCCTCGCGGGCCTACCGTGGAGGCCATGAGCGCGCGGATTCTGGTGGTCGAGGACGATCCGATGGTGGCCGAGGTCGTGGCCCGCTACCTGGAACGCGACGGTCACGCGGTCGAGTGCGTCGGAGACGGCGCCGAGGCGCTCAGACTCGCGCTGGCCAACCCGCCCGATCTCATGGTGCTCGACCTGATGCTTCCCAAGATGGACGGACTCCAGGTCTGCAGGAAGCTCAGGGAACGGTGGCCGGTACCGGTGATCATGCTGACCGCGCTCGGCGAGGAACTGGACAGGGTCGCCGGCCTGGAGACCGGTGCCGACGACTACGTCACGAAGCCGTTCAGCCCGCGTGAGCTGGCCCTGCGCGTGCAGTCCGTGCTGCGGCGGGCGCGCGGCGCCTCCCTGCCCGCGGGCACCGGCGTCCTGCGGGACGGCGGGCTGACGGTCGACATCGGCGCCCACGAGGTGCGGCTCCACGGCGACGAGGTCCTGCTCACCGCCCGCGAGTTCGACCTTCTCGCCCACATGATGCGCAACCCCCGCCAGGCCTTCAGCCGTTCCACCCTGCTCGACCAGGTATGGGGCTGGTCCTTCGGCGACTCGTCCACGGTGACCGTCCACGTCCGCCGCCTCCGCGAGAAGATCGAGCCCGACCCGACCGCTCCCCGGCGCATCGTCACCGTGTGGGGCGTCGGCTACCGCTACGAGCCGCTGGCGGGGCCGTGATCCCCGAGATCCTGCTGATCGTCGCGGTCACCGCCGGGCTGGGCCTGCTGGTCGCGCTGGCCGGGCTGGGCGCGATGCGGCTGCTGCGCGAACGGTCGATCGGCGTGATGCTCGCGGTGGTCGTCGTGGTGACCGTCGTGGCGACGGTGGGCGGAGTCGTCGCCATCACCCTGAAAATGATCATTGAGGGTACGTCGAGGGACATCGTGCTCAGCGTGGTCGTCGTGGGCGGCCTGGTCGGGCTGGGCGTCGCGACGGTGCTCTCGCGCCGGGTCGTGGCGGCGAGCCGCAAGCTCGTCGACGCCGTGCACGCCGTATCGCCCTCGGGGGAGTTCACGCCCCCGAAGGGGTTGCCCGCCGAACTCGGCACGATCGCCGGGAGCCTGGACCAGGCGTATCGGCGGCTGCGGCTCGGCCACGAGCGCGAGCGCGCCCTGGAGAGCGCACGCCGCGAGCTCGTCGCCTGGGTCAGCCACGACCTTCGCACCCCGCTGGCGGGCATGAGGGCGATGGCCGAGGCCCTGGAGGACGAGGTCGTCACCGACGAGGAGACCGTCGGCCGCTACCACCGGCAGATCCGCCTGGAGGTGGACCGGCTGTCGGGCATGGTCGACGACCTGTTCGAGCTGTCCAGGATCCACGCCGGGACGCTGCGCCTGTCGCGCAGCCGGATCGGACTCGGGGATCTGGTCGCCGACGCGCTGGCCGGGGTGGAACAACTGGCCAGGGCGAAGGGGGTCCGGCTGACCGGCGAGGCCGACCAGGTGATCCCCGTCCAGGCCGACGCCGCCGAACTCTCCCGGGCTCTGCGCAACCTGGTGGTCAACGCGATCAGGCACACCCCGGGCGACGGCACCGTCGTGGTGCGTGCCTCGGCCGAGGACGACGTCGCCTGCCTGTCCGTCGCCGACTGCTGCGGCGGCATCCCGGCCGACGACCTGCCTCGCGTCTTCGACGTCGCCTTCCGTGGCGAGGCGGCCCGTACCCCCAGCGCCGACGGAGCCGGAGCGGGCCTCGGCCTGGCCATCACCCGAGGCATCGTCGAGGCCCACGAGGGGTCGATCGGCGTCGTCAACGCCGGAGCCGGCTGCCGCTTCGAGATCCGGCTGTCACTCTCCGCCTGAGCGGGTGGCCGGGTGCCGGGCGGCCTTTCGGCTGGGCGGTCGTGTGCTGGGCGGTCTTTCGGCTGGGCGGTCGTGTGCCGGGCGGCCTTCGGTTGAGCTGTCCTTCGGCTGAGCGGCCACGTCTCAGGCGGCCGAGCGTGAGGGACGGTGCTGGACGGCTGATGGGCGGTCAGTTCGGGCTCGTGCCGCCGGAACCCGTGCCGTTGGTGGTCGGCGCGGACGTGACGTGGTCATCGGGACCCTCGGGTCTCACGGCGACCATGAGGGTCATCTGCGCGCACTCGTCGCCCTCGGTATCGGGTTCGACGTGCTGGCAGGAGGTCAGCCTCCTGGTGGTGCCGAGGGATTCCGCCATCGCTCGGAACGTCGGGCACGGCCAGCGCCACATGCAGCTGCGGCAGCGCAGGATCGGATGCGCGGTGTCGCTGGTGATGCCGCCCGCGTCGCGCGGCTGGTGCAGGTCGAGCAGCCTCACCCCGAGTGTGGCGAAGTCGAGGAGCTCCTCACGCGCCCCCTCCAGGAAGTCGAGGTCCTCGATCGACAGGCGGGTCCTGATCGGGATGTGCCCCTCGTGGTTCACCAGGTTTCGCAGTGAACTCGCCGCGTCGCGCCACGAGGTGGCCTTGTCGGTACGAACGATCATGGACTCCAGGTGCTCCCGGAGCCGCCTTCGCTGGAGATCTTCGGGTGGATCGGTGCTCATCAAATCTCTCCAGCGTGGATACCCACGTCTTCAGGCGGGGGAGGAGACGCGACACGAAGCCACGTCTCCGAACGGGTGGTGTAGCCGTAGCCGTCCGCTCTCTGCAGCAGGTCGTACATGGCGGTGGCCGAGGCCCTGCACGGTGCCGTGCCGGGTGATGATGTTGGACGTGCCGGCGCGGCGCTGATCGGGAGGTGCCGGGTTCCTCCCTTTCCGGCCAAGCCGTTGTTGCGTAGTGTCAAGCTTCGCGCACTCAGGGTTTCCGTGAGGCGGAAACCGGGGACAAAGGGCGGACGACTCGGGTTGTTCAAGAGAACGTGACCAGCGGCTCTCGCGCCGATAGTGTGCCCGCTGTGGAGCTAAAAGTCTCAACTCGATCTCATGCCGGGCACACCGTCGTGACCATCGTTGGCGAAATCGACCTATACACCGCGCCTCGCCTGCAGGCCGAGTTCACCCGACTGCTTGGTCAGAGCCAGACCAAGCTCGTCGTCCTCGACATGTCCTCGGTGGAGTTCTGTGACTCCACCGGCATGAACGTGCTGCTGTCCGCGCTCAAGCGGTTGCGGGAGCGAGGCGGCACACTGGAGGTGGCGGCGCCCCGGCCCGCCGTACGCAAGATCCTTCAGGTCACGGGCCTCGACTCTGTCTTCGTCGTGCACGAGACCCTGCCGGAGAAGCTGCTGACCTCCGAATCCCAAGGATGACGTTCTCCCTGAGGCTGATGCCCGGGGTCTCCACTCTGGAGGTGTTCGATGACCGGCACGGCGGCGATCATTCCCGCCAAGGATGAGGGCGACAGGATCGGGGCCACCGTGGCCGCGGTCCTGGCGCTGCCCGGAGTCGACCTCGTCGTGGTCGTCGACGACGGCTCCGTCGACCAGACGGGACGGGTGGCCAAGGCCGCCGGCGCCCGTGTGGTGCGACACAGCCACAACCGGGGCAAGGCCGCCGCGATGGAGAGCGGTGCCCACACCGTGCGCCTGCTCGACGGTGAGGAACCCCGGCACCTGCTCTTCCTCGACGCAGACCTGGGCGACACCGCCCGCACGGCCGCGGCGCTGATCGAGCCGGTCGCGGCGGGTGAGGCCGACATGACGATCGCCGTCTTCGTCACCCGGGTGAAGCTCGGCGGCCACGGGTTCGTCGTGAAGCTCGCGCGCGAGGGCGTCGAGCGTGCCACCGGCTGGACGCCCACCCAGCCGCTCAACGGGCAGCGTTGCCTGACACGAGCGGCCTTCGAAGCCGCCCGCCCCCTGGCACGCGGCTTCGGTGTGGAGACGGGTCTCACGATCGACCTGCTCAGGAAGGGTTTCCGGGTGCGCGAGGTCCAGGTCGAGATGGCACACCGGGCCACCGGTACCGACTGGAAGGCCCAGGTCCATCGGGCCAGGCAGTTCCGCGACGTCGCCCGCGCCCTCCTGGCGCGCCGTTAACCCGGCGGACCCGGCATCCGGGCATCCGGTCAACCTGGCGCCGGCGTCCGGCCGGCACGGCCAACCCGGCTCCGGCGTCCGGCCAACCCGGCTCCGGCGTCCGGCCAACCCGGCACCGGCGTCCGGCCAACCCGGCACCGGATGGCCGGTCAACCGGGCATCCAGTCATCACGGCACCGGTCATCGCGGTTTCCACGTCCGACACTCGGTTGGCCAGGTCGGCAGGCATGAAGGCCGGGGCCGAACCGGGCACCCCGCGGGGTGTGCTGGAATTTGCGGGTGACTCGGGATGCGTCGGTCGTCGACGAGAGGCGGAGCCCCGTCGGCGATAGGCCGCGAGGGCTCGACATCGCCGCGTTCGCGGCTGTGGGGCTCTCGGCGGCGACGACGGTTCTGATCGGGCTGCTCGGCCCCTCGGCGATGGTCCCGAGGCTGCCCGGCCCTTCCTGGCAGCCTTCGTACTCGCTGGACGTCCATCCCGGCCCTCACCTGGTCATCGCCATGGGCGTCGTCGCGATCGTGCTGGGTGGGCTCGGACTCGCCGCCGCGCTCAGGTCACGGTGGGGGCCCGACCCGCGCCTGCTGCTCGCGGCCGGCTGCGCCGTGTCGGGCCTGCTCGTCTTCCTTCCGCCCTCGGGTTCGGCCGACCACCTCAACTACGCCGCGTACGGCCGCCTGGTCACGCTCGGCCAGGACCCGTACGCGATCACCCCCGCCGCCTTGCCCGGCGACCCCGTCACCGGCGCGGTGGAGGAGTGGGCCGGTGTGACCAGCGTCTACGGCCCGGTCGCCACCGCCGTACAGGCGCTGGCGAGCCTCGTGGGCGGCGACTCGGTCAGGCTGACGGTCTTCGTGATGGCCGTCGTCAACGCGGCGGCGTTCATCGGTACGGCGCTGCTGCTGCACCGTTTCGCCAAGGGGAATGCGGACCTCCAGCGGCGGGCGGCGCTGCTGTGGGTGGCGAACCCACTGATGATCTACCACCTGGCCGCCGGGATACACGTCGACACCCTCGCCGTCGCCTGTATGGTCGCCGCGCTCACGGTGCGCGGTGCCGCCTCGGGGCTGATGCTCGGGGTGGGCATCGGGGTCAAGCTCAACGCCGGGCTCGTCGCCCTCGGACCCGCCTGGGAGTTGCGTCGCTCGCCGGGCAGGCTCACCGTGGTGGCGGGGACCGCGACGGCCACCGTGGTGGCGATCTACGCCGTGGCCGGGCCGCACGTGCTCGACCAGGTGAGCGCCGCGAGCAAGAGGGTCTCCCTCGCCACACCCTGGCAACTCGTCAAGGTGGGGCTCCAGTCGCTCTTCGGGCCGGGCGCGTACTCGGTGTGGATCCAGATCGGGTCCCTGCTCCTGATGGCCTGCCTGGCCTGGCTCGTGCTGCGGGTGCTGCCCGTCGACACCGCGCCGGCCGTGGCCGCCGCGATGGTGGTCGCCTGGCTGTTCGCCGCCCCGTACGCGCTGCCCTGGTACGACGGGCTGGCCTTCGCGCTGCTGGCGATGGCGTCCTGGCCCGCGTTGGAGGCGTTCATGGTGGCCAGGGGCACCGTACTGTCGCTCGCCTACCTCCCGGCCAGGGAGATAGCGCGGCCCGAGGACCTGCTCTGGACCAAGACCCTGCTCAGGGAGACGGTGGTGCCGTGGACGCTGCTGGCACTGACGGTCGCCCTGGCGTGGTGGGCGGCGAGAGCCGGACGGCGCGCACGCAGGCGGCCAGCGTCAGCGGCACCGCGACCGTGAGTGCCATCGCCGGGATCGCGATGCCCGAGTCGTTCATCAGAAACCCGATCAGCGAGCAGGCCAGTGCGCCGATCAGCCCGGCGCGCAGCGCGGGCGCGAGCGCGTAGGCGCGGCCCAGGGCCGAGGCCCCCCACCGCGACGGGCGGTCGAGCACCAGGAACAGGAACGCCAGTGCGACCAGCGTGAGCAGCGACAGCGACCAGTTGCCGACCGTGACCCCGATCATCGCGCCGAACTTGCGGCCGACCACGGTCCAGGCCTCCCCGTCCAGCACCTGCTGCACGAAGGCACCCAGGTGGGTGCGTTGACCGGCGGGCCGCAACCAGTCGACCGCCGCTATGACGCCGATCAGCAGGCCGCCCGCCAGGCCGATCAGGATCAGCCTCAGCGGTGAGATCCGCCCGCCGGACACCAGGATGACGAGGATCGCGACCCCCACCAGGAACGCCGGGACCCCGCCGAAGTCGGCGCCCCACGCGGGCCAGCCGTCGGCGAACACCGCCAGCCCTCCGTACGCCGCGCACACCGCGAGCGCAAGCGTCCGACGGCCACGTGAGATCAGCCACTGGGCGATCCCGGCGAGAGCGAGGATCGTACCGGCGGCGTAGACGGCGAAGGCGATGTTGCTGAAGCCGTAGAAGCGCCCGCCGGTGACAGGCTCGTAGCCGGTCACCGCGTTCACCTGGAGCGCGGATCCGGTCATCACGTCGGCCAGCAGCGCGACCGAGGTGATCGCGGCGACCACCGTCAGCGGGCCGAGCGGGTGCGCCCGCCACGGTCCGGAGAACGCCACCCCGGCGACCGCGCAGGCGAAGCCGAGGATTGTCACGATCACCCAGAGCATCGGCGCGGGCAGGCTCCACCAGGGGATCAGCTGTGCGAGGAAGGTGGAGATCGCGATCGCCCCGCTGACCACGGCGACGACCTGTATGGCCGTCAGGGCGCGAGAGCCGCCCCAGCCCCGGCGGATCGCGACGGCGGCCAGCAGGTAGAACAGGATCTGCACCGCCACGAACACCGCGAAGAACGGCCCCCTCACCTCGCGCAGCACCTGGCTCGCCAGGTCGTCGTCGGCGAGATTCTCGACCGTCGCCGCGACCGGTTCCTCGCTCGCCTCACCGTTCTGCCAGGCGCGTCCCACGACCCCCTTGGGGGCCTCAAGGCCCAGCAGGCCGATCGCGGTGGCGGTCAGGTCGGTGTTCGTGACCAGGCCGTCCTGGCGGGTGGAGGCGGCGGTGAGGTAGCCGCGCGCGTATGTTCCCCCGCCGGGGGACGGCCCCCGGGCGATCGCCACGTGCAGGTGAGGCGCAACCGAGGCGTCGGCCAGGCCGGCGACCAGGACCGTGGTCTCGGTTCCGGGCGCGGTGGTTCCGGGGGTGGTTTCCGACGTCGTGGTTCCGGGGGCGGCGGTTTGCGGGGCCGTGGTCGCCGGGGGCGAGGCCGGGGGCGTGCCGTCGGTGAGCGACGGAGTCAGGCGGTCGAGGACCGCGCCCACCACACGGTCGGCCCTGGTCGCGGCCTCCCGTCTGGCCTGGGTGGTCATCGTGGCGGGGACGTCACCGGTCCAGGTCCTGGCGAGGTCGTCGGCCTCGACCACGATCAGCCCGTACGGGGACAGGTCGCCCAGTTCCCCGACACTCGCCGCGTATTTCCCGATTTTTCCGGACTTGTCGGCGGCGGCGAGGGCGGCTCCCGGCCCGACGGCCGCCACCTTCAGGCCCGCCCCCGCCGCGAGCCCGCCCAACTGCCCGAGAACCGGCCGGTAGGAGGTGGTGGCGTTGAAAGCGATCAGCTCACCCCAGCCGGGCACACTCGCCCCGCCGTCATGGGCCGCCTCCGGTGCGCGCGGGGACTCGCAGCCCGTACCGGGAGCGCCCGCGCGCTGGCCGGCCGACACCGTCAGCCAGCCCGCCACCGGGCAGGTGATCCCCCGCTCGGGTGGCGGGACCGCCCGGGTGGACATGGACGCGGACCCGCCCTCACCCACCAGCCTCCACAGGTTCGGGGTCCGCTCCCGGTCGAGGTCGCCCCACTCCAGGCCCGGCACCCCGATGATCACGACCCTCCCGGGAGGCGTCACCGCCGGGGCGCCCGTCACGCCGTCACCGGAGGCCCTCGGAACACCGAAGGCACCCGTCGTACCGGCACCCGAGGTGTTGGGGGCACCTGAGGCACTCCGGGTTCCCAAGGCAGGGGGAACACCGGAGGCGGCGAAGGCCTCCGGGGTGCCCGGGAGGCCGAGGAGGACGCAGAGCAGGGCGAGCAGCAGGATCAGCAGCACGGACGCGGTGGCCGGCACGGTCCCGGCGACCCGGCGGAGCGCCGGTCGTGTCGCGGGTCCCCCGGTCGCCGGGCACGCGCGCCCGTGACCGTTGTGTGCCGAAGCCATCCGGTTCCCCCCGTCCGTCCCGTCCCCTTGGGCGGCCACTTTTCCCGTCCCCACGGTAACCTGCCTGCTCGTGAGGACTGGCGAGACGACCACGACCGAGCGGCGCCCATGGACGTGGCTGTCGCGGCCGTCGTGGCTCTCATGGCTGCCCGCGTTGCCGCTCGTCGCCGCCGCGGTGGCCCCGCTGGTGCTCTACTGGCTGGGCAATGTGGACGACCAGCGCCTGGTCGACCTGGATGTGTACCGTACCGGCGGAGCGGCGGTCCTGGAGGGCCGGTCCGTCTACGGGTTCGTCACGCCCGCGCCGCAATTGCTGCCCTTCACCTATCCGCCGGTGGCGGCGCTGTTCGCCACACCGCTGGCGGTGGTGTCGTGGACGACGGCGCAGTGGGCGTGGACGGCGTTGATCTTCCTGACGCTGGCGGTCTCCGTCTGGCTCTCCTTCCGCGCCGTGCTCGACAGGGTGCGCGCCGTGCCGGGAGCGCAGGGGAGGTCGGGAGCGTCTGGAGCCGCGGACGAGGTCCCGCTCTCGCCGGGTTCCGCTCCCCGCGCGCCCGGTGGGAATCCGGCGCGACCAGGAAGAGGGCTTCGGGGCATACGCGCCCGACTGGGTGGTCTGGGCACGTTTGGTGGGCCCGGCGGGGCAGGCGTGGGTCGGCTGTGGACGCCCCTGCTGTTCGCCGTCCTGATGATCGCGTGCACCTATCTGATGCCGATCAGGGACCAGGTCCGTTTCGGCCAGGTGGACATCCTGCTCGTCGCGCTCTGTCTGGTTGACTGCGTGGCCCGGCGCCCGCTGTGGCCGCGCGGCATGCTGATCGGCTTGGCCACCGCGGTCAAGCTCACCCCGGGTGTCTTCCTGATCTACTTCCTCATCGCCGGTTTCGGACCCGGCGCGAAGCGGGATCATCGCGAGACCTTCCTCGTGGCCGCGCTCACCGCCGCGCTGCTGACCCTGCTCCCCTTCCTGGTGATCCCGGTGGACGCCGCCGACTTCTGGTTCCGCGCACTGCTCGACCCCGAGCGGCTCGGTGCCAACGCGGCGACCACCAACCAGTCGATGCGCGGCATGCTCATCCGGCTCTACCTGCCGGACGTGCTGACGAGCCTGATCTGGGTGGCGCTGGTCGCCGTGGTCGCCTGGTACGGCTTCCGCCACGCCCGCAGGGCACTGCTCGACGGGCACCTCGTGACCGGGGTGGCCCTGATCGGGCTGATGGCCGTACTGCTCTCGCCGGTCGCCTGGATCCACCACCTGGCCTGGGTGGTCGTGGTGCTCGGCGCGCTGGTCGGCGACGGGCGAGACCCGGTCAGGCTCCGGGTGGCCGCCGGGGTCTGGCTCTACTACGTGCTGACGATCCCCTGGTGGGGGGTGACGATCAAGGCGATGGAGATCCCGGTGCTCAGCCCGGTGCTGGGCAAGATCGTGCAGAACGGATTCGGGTTGGGCGCACTGGTCCTGGTCTGGGTGCTGGGGGGGTGGCTGCCCAGGCGAAGAGCGACATTCCGGGCGCTCTCCCGGCGGGATACGGCCCCGGAGGCGGAGCGGTCCGGCAGGGGCGAGGGCTCCGGACGTGAAGCGGCCGTCGAGGGAGCCTGAGCGAAAGCGATCCTGGACGCGAAGCGGCCGTCGAGGAAAGATCGACAAGAAAACGGTCTCTGACGTGGGACGACTCCGGGTAGCCGGCTGGGAATCCACCGTATCCGTATGTAATCCTGCGTACGTTTTCTGACAGTCGCCGGATACTCTGGGGCCATGCCGAAACTCGCTTACCTGGGACCGGAGGGGACCTTCACCGAGGAAGCCCTGCGCATCCTGGCGCCTGAGGCCGAGCGCCTGCCGAGCCCGAACGTCACCGCGGCCCTGGAGACCGTACGGCGCGGTGAGGCCGACGGAGCCGTCGTCCCGATGGAGAACTCGCTCGAAGGCGCCATCACCACGACCCTCGACGAGCTCGCCCGGGGTGAGGCGCTGCTCATCACCGCCGAGCTGCTGCTTCCCGTCGAATTCTCGCTCCTGGCGCGTCCCGACACCGAGATCGGCCACATCAAGAGGGTCTTCACCCACCCGGCGGCCATCACCCAGTGCCGCAACTTCATCGCCCGCGAGATGCCGGACGCCGTGGTGGTCGCCGCCCCGTCGACCGCCGCCGCGGCGCAGGAGGTCGCGCTTCCCGGCTCGCCGTACGACGCGGCCATCGCCGCGCGTATCGCCGGTGAGCACTACGGCCTGGTCGAGCTCGCGTCCGGGATCGGCGACCGCACCGACACCGTCACCCGGTTCGTCCAGGTGTCGCGTCCGGGCCCGCTGCCCGAGCCGACCGGCGCCGACCGCACATCCCTGGTCGTCTTCCTCGCCGACGACCACCCGGGCGCGCTGCTGGAGATGCTGACCGAGTTCTCCGTCCGCGGCGTCAACCTGTCCCGCATCGAGTCGCGGCCCACCGGCGACGGCATCGGCCGCTATTTCTTCCACTTCGACTTCGAGGGCCACGTCGCCGACGCCCGCGTCGGAGAGGCGATCTCGGGTCTCCACCGGGTCTCCGCCGAGGTGCGCTTCCTGGGCAGCTACCCTCGCGCAGACGGTCTCTTCCCGCAGGTCAAGCGTGGTACGAGCGACAGCGACTTCACCGAGGCCGCCGACTGGCTCGGCAGGATCCGCACCGGTCAGGTCTGACCGTCACCCGGCCCGCGAGTCGGCGCCGGTCCCCGGGCGGAGGCCGGTGTGTGCCCGCCGAAGGTGCGCCCCCCGAGAAGGTGCCCCCGAGTGGAAAAACGGACCCGGCGGGTGCTCGCGGAAGGCGTCCCGCCGGGGCGGGAAACGGGGCCGGTGTGTGCCCGCGGAAGGTGTCCCGCCGGGCGGGAAAGTCGGGTGCCCCCCTGACGCCACCGCCTCCTCGGGGCAGGGCGGTCAATCCGGGCGCGGGCTCGGGCAGTACCTCGGTAGCCTTGTGGTTGTGATTGACCTGCGTACCCTTCGTGAGGATCCCGACCGGCTACGGGCGTCGCAGCGTGCCCGCGGTGAGGACGACTCTGTCGTCGACACGCTGCTCGACCTCGACGAGCGGCGGCGCGGCGCGCTGAGTCGCTTCGAGACGCTCCGCGCCGAGCAGAAAACCATCGGCAAGTCGGTCTCCCGTGCCTCAGGTGAGGAGAAGGCGACCCTGCTGGAGCGGGCGAAGGATCTCTCCGCGCAGGTCAAGTCCGCCGAGGCCGAGGCGGAGAAGCTCGGCTCCGAGCTCGACGAGCTGCTCTACACGGTGTCCAACCTCGTGGAGGAGGGGGCTCCCGCCGGCGGCGAGGACGACTACGTCGTGCTGGAGGAGATCGGCGAGAAGCCGTCCTTCGACTTCAAGCCCAAGGACCACCTGGAGCTGGGAGAGTTGCTGGGCGCGATCGACATGGAGCGCGGCGCGAAGGTCTCCGGTTCGCGGTTCTTCTTCCTGAGGGGGGTCGGCGCCAGGCTGCAGCTCGGGTTGCTCAACATGGCGATGCAGCAGGCGATCGAGGCGGGCTTCGTCCCGATGATCACGCCCGTGCTGGTCAAGCCGGAGTCGATGAAGGGCACCGGCTTCCTCGGCGCCCACGCCGGCGAGGTTTACCACCTGCCCGGCGACGACCTGTTCCTGGTCGGTACGAGCGAGGTGCCGATGGCGGCCTACCACGGCGACGAGATCCTCGACGGCTCCGCGCTCCCGTATCGCTACGCGGGATGGTCCTCCTGCTTCCGCCGCGAGGCGGGCTCGTACGGCAAGGACACGCGGGGCATCATCCGGGTTCACCAGTTCGACAAGGTGGAGATGTTCTCCTACGTCCGCCCCGAGGAGGCCCACGCCGAGCATCTGCGTCTGCTCGCCTGGGAGAAGGAGATGCTGGCCAAGGTCGAGCTGCCCTACCGGGTGATCGACACCGCGGCCGGAGATCTGGGGTCCTCGGCCGCGCGGAAGTTCGACTGCGAGGCGTGGGTGCCCAGCCAGGGCAGCTACCGCGAGCTCACTTCGACCTCCAACTGCACCGACTTCCAGGCCCGCCGTCTCGGTGTCCGCTTCCGTGACTCCGGTGGCAAGCCCCAGCATGTGGCCACCCTGAACGGCACGCTGGCCACCACCCGCTGGATCGTGGCCATCCTGGAGAACCACCAGCAGGCCGACGGCTCCGTCGTGCTCCCCAAGGCGCTGCGCCCGTACGTCGGTCTCGACGTGCTCGAACCCGTCAAGTAAGCCCGCTCGCGGCGATGTTCGCGGAAGGTCCCACCGCACGGTGGGGCCTTCTTCGTGTCACCCCGGGCGTTTCATCGCTTTTCGCAGCCTTTAGTGCTTTTGTGGTCGTCTCATGCCTTTGTAGCCGTCGATCCCGTTCACGCTTCCGTGATCGTCTCGCATCCGTCCACGCTCGCTCGTCTCGCCCTCGCCCGGCCAGGCGGTACGGATGCCCTCACCTCGGCGGCGTCATCGGCGTTCGGCGCGTTCCCAGGTCCGCGAGAGGGCGGGAAATGATCCCCGGAGGGGGAATGGTGCGGCACCGTGGCCGAAGCCCTCACGGTCGCTCTCAGGGCCGGGGCGCCCGAGGTGTCGCTTCTTCGTGGACAACCCAGACGATCCGAACGGTCCGGATGCCGCGAAGTGCCCCCGATGTGCCCGATGCGGTCGGTAGTCCGGATGACTCCGGTGGTCCGGACATGTAGAAGGCGGGGTTCGCTGGAAGCGAACCCCGCCTTCCGGTTCAACCAAGAGGTCTATGCGTCAGACGGCGCGGACCTGCGAGGCCTGCGGGCCCTTCTGGCCCTGGGTGATCTCGAACTCGACCCGCTGGCCGTCTTCGAGGCTACGGTAGCCGTTGCCCTGGATTTCGGAGAAGTGCACGAACACGTCCGGTGCACCGCCATCCGGTGCGATGAAGCCGAAGCCCTTTTCAGCGTTGAACCACTTGACGGTTCCCTGAGCCATTAAAGCTCTCCCTCAGGATTTGAAACTTTGGGATTCACACCTCATGAACCCCATGTGTCGTACAGCGGGCCCCGGGGTGGCTCAGTCAAACTGGTTTTCACAACGGGATTCAGCTAATACAACGCCATCACATCTAACACTATCCGGCGCGGGTGTGTTCCCGCCATGAGGAAGATTCCTCGGACCGGATCCCGGGGCCGACAGAGCGACCATCACAGTGCAGACTGGGACGTGTTATGCAAAGCCCCAGGTTGGTCGCCACAGACCTCGATGGAACCGCTCTGCGCTCGGACGGTACCGTCTCTCCCCGTACGGTCGCCGCTTTTGCGCTTGTGGAGAACGCCGGGGCCACACTGGTCTTCGTGACCGGCAGGCCCCCCCGCTGGATGAGCACGGTCGCCGGGTCCGTACGCCATCGTGGCCTGGCCATATGCGCCAACGGAGCTATCGTCTACGACCTGCACAGTGAGCAGATCGTCGAATCCCACCCCATCCACCCGGACGTGCTTGAAGAGGTGGTGAGGCGCCTCCGCGAAAAGGTGCCCGACCTCACCTTCTCCGTAGAATACGAGGGCGGATTCGCCCACGAATCGGACTTCCGTCTCGGAAGATGGGACAGCAAGACGGTCGTCGGACGCCGCGTCGGAACGGACGCCCTTACCTCACGACCGTGCGTCAAGCTTCTAGCGCTGCACCCCAGAATGGACCCCGACATCCTCCATACGGCGGTTTACGGGCTGGTCGGTGACCTTGTCACCCCCACCCATTCCAGCGGTCGCGCACTCATCGAGATGAGCGCGCACGGTGTGACGAAGGCATCGGCACTGGCCCATCTGGCCACGACGCTTGGTGTCGTGGCCGAAGAGGTGGTCGCCTTTGGCGACATGCCCAATGATCTGCCGATGCTCCGGTGGGCCGGCACCTCGTACGCCGTCGCCAACGCCCACCCGGAGGTGCTGGCCGCGGTCGATCACGTGACCGCGGCCAACAACGACGATGGGGTCGCCGGAATTCTTGAGGAGCTCTACGGGGGGTGACGGGCTTCGCGGGCCCCATACGGGCGTTCCGTGAAGGCTCCGAGGGTGGCGGCCGACCACCGGTTTCCGCCGTGCTCTCGCCGGATCGCGGACCTTACAGGTAGGGACCCGCGTTACCCGCGGGCCCTCCCTCCTGCTGCTGCTGCTGGAGGGACATGCCGCCGGGCAGAGCCCTGCGCATGTTCTCCAACTGGGCGCGAGCCGCCATCTGCTGGGCGAACAAGGTGGTCTGTATGCCGTGGAAAAGTCCCTCAAGCCAGCCGACCAACTGCGCGTGGGCGACCCGGAGCTCAGCCTCGCTGGGCGGGGTGCCGTTGACGTCCTCGGTGAACGGCAGCGAGAGCCGTTCCAACTCCTCGACCAACTCGGGCGCCAGACCGTCTTCGAGTTCCTTGATGGAGCTCTCGTGGATCTCCTTGAGCCGCTTGCGGCTGGCCTCGTCCAGAGGAGCCGCCCGGACCTCCTCAAGGAGTTGACGGATCATGCTGCCGATGCGCATCACCTTGGCGGGCTGCTCGACGAGGTCGGCGATGGACCTGCTCTCGCCCTCCTCTTCGCCCTTGGAGCCCTGGGGACCCACGACCACGATGTGCGGAGTGCTCTCCTCAGCGTTCATAGCCTCAACTTACTAGCAGGATTTTCCCGATGTGTTCTCCAGACTCGAGGATGCGGTGAGCCTCGGACGCCTCCCGCATCGGCACCCGGGCGTGCACCACGGGCCGGATCGCCCCGGCGTCGAGCAGGGGCCAGACGTTGTCCACGACTCCGCGCACGATGACCCCCTTCTCGTCGACGGGCCGGGAGCGCAGCGTGGTGCCGTACACCGAGGCCCGCTTCGCGAGCAGGGCTCCCAGGTTCAGCTCGCCCTTCGCGCCGCCCTGCAGGCCGATCACGACCAGCCGCCCCCCTGTCTTGAGAACCTTGATGTTTCCCGGAAGATACCTGCCGCCCATGATGTCGAGGACCACATCGGCCTTGACCTTCTCCGAGAAGTCCTCCCGCCGGTAGTCGATCCCCTCGTCGGCTCCCAGCTCCAGGCAGCGGTCGATCTTCTCGGGGGACCCGGCGGTGACGACCACGCGTGAGCCGAACGCCTTCGCCAGCTGTATGGCCATCGTGCCGATCCCGCTGGCACCGCCGTGTACGAGGAGGGTCTCGCCCTTCCGCAGGCGCCCGGTCATGAAGACGTTGGACCAGACCGTGCAGGCCACCTCGGGCAGCGCGGCGGCCTCGACCAGGTCGATGCCCTGCGGCACCCGCATGACCTGCTGCCAGGGCACGGCGACCTTCTCCGCGTACCCACCTCCGCTGAGCAGTGCGCACACCCGGTCACCCGGCGCGAACCCCTCCACGTCCCGCCCCACCGCCCCGACCACGCCGGAGCACTCCAGGCCCGGGTACGGTGAGGCGCCGGGAGGCGGATCGTAGAAGCCTTGACGCTGAAGCGCGTCGGCCCTGTTGACCGCGGAGGCGGTCACGTCGATGATGACTTCGCCACGTTCGGGTAGCGGGTCGGGAACCTCCCGCCACGTCAGAACTTCCGGTCCGCCTGGTTTATCGATCATGATGGCGCGCATGTGAGAAAAGGTATCCGCTGGGCCCCAACTTGGTGGTTGCACGCGTTGACATGAACACAGGGCGTTAACCTGCTATGTGTTTGCTGCCCTTTTATGCCCATCCCGAGGGGGAACACGGTGGCAAGACACGATCGTGAGGAATCTCTCGAGGAACAGCTCGCGTGGCTCGATGCCATCAAGGAGCACGAGGAGGAGGCGCCCGCCCTGGCGGTGAAGGCCACCGCGGTGGACGACGCCGTCGTCTCGCCGTACCCGAAGGATCCCTGGAGTCTGGTCCCGACCGAGCCCGACACGACGTCCTCGCCGCTGTTCCGCGCGGCTGTCGACTCGGCCCACCCGGACACCGACCCGCCGGTGGAGGACGCCGACGCGGCCGAGTGGATGGAGGCCTCCGACAGGGTGAGTTCGTTCACCGTGCCCGCCCCGACGTCCGGCAGGCAGGACAACGACGGCTTTCTCGAGCCGCTCAAGCCCCTGCCGCGCCAGGAGCCGGCCGACACCGGCGAGTACGGTGTCGGCGACTTCACCGAGCCGCACATCCGCACCCCGTTCGTGACGCCCGCCCAGGAGCCGTCCCGAGGGCTGTTCGAGCAACCCCAGCGTCCGGCGGAGCCGACCGCCCCCGCTTCCGCCCCCGCTTCCGCCCCCGCTTCCGTCCCGGCCTCCGCCTCGGCGGAGCCCTCCGACCTGGAGCCGCTCAAGCCGTCGTCCTCGGACACCGAGCGGTTCACCTTCGGCAGTACGGAGTTCGGCGGCACCGGCTCCGACCGCTTCTCCTTCAAGAGCGATGGCACGGGCACGGACTTCTCCTCGACCAGTGGAGATTTCTCCGCAGGAACCGCGGAGGCCGACCGGTCCCCGTCCGGCACGCCCGGTTCGTCTGGTACGTCCAGCCGGTCCGGCGCATCAGGCCCGTCCGACACGTCTGATCCGTCCGATGACGACGGCCGATTCTCGTCAGGTGTCACGGAGGCAGACCGCCTCCCCCCTACCGGCGCCGAGCACGACCGTACGAGCTTCGAGCCCTTCGGATCCTTCGACTCCACGGTGACACCGGCGACGAAGGAGTCGCCGTCGCCCCGGCAGGCGCCCGAGCGTTTCGAATCCGCTCCGGATCGCTTCGCCCCCGTTCCGGCGCCCGTTCCCCCGCCCGGTTCCGGGCCCGAGCGGGAGTCGTTCCAGGCCCCCGAGCCCTTTGGCACCGACAGGCCGGAGCCGGCCGCGTCGCCGGAGCGTCCCTCCACGGCCGGTGCCTTCGGCTCGAAGCCCACCTCGGGCGCCTTCGGCCGGGACACCGCCCCCGGTTCTTCTGGCGCCTTCGGTTCTTTCGGCTCCTTCGACACGGAGCGCTCCAGCTCAGCACCGCCTTCCTCCTCCGGGTCCTCGGGTTTCACCGGCCCCACGGCCTTCGCCCCGGGCCGGGACGCGCCCTCCGCCCCCGAACGGGAGACTCCTTCACCCCAGGAGCGCGCGGACTTCGCACCTGATCGGGACACGGCGGAACGGGAGAGGCGTTTCGCATCCGGCAGGGATACAGCGGAACGGGAGAGCCCTTTCGCACCCGGCAGGGAGGCGGCGGAACCGGCCCGGGAGCCGTACCAGCCACGCCGCCGCCAGACGGCCCCGGCACCCGCCTTCGGCGCCCCGGCCAAGCAGCAGCCTCCGGGCACGGCTCCCCGGCCGTCCGCCGACAGCCTGGATCCGGAGTCGCTGCTGAGGGGCCGCCGCAACGCGCCCGGCAGCGGCTGGCGGAAGCTCGTCTACAAGGCGTCGGCAGGGCTGATCAAGCCGGGCGAGTCCCCGGAGGTCCGCCGCCGCAGAGAGCTGGTCGGTCGCGCACGCACCCCGGTGGCCACCGGCCACCACCGTGTCGCCGTACTCAGCCTCAAGGGCGGTGTCGGCAAGACCACGACCACGGTCGGCCTCGGCGCCACCCTGGCCCAGGTACGCGGCGACCGGGTCATCGCGGTCGACGCCAACCCCGACCGCGGCACCCTCTCGGACAAGGTCGAACTCGAAACCTCCGCGACCGTCCGCGACCTGCTGAACGAGCGTCAGCAGATCAAGAGGTACGTCGACATCCGGGCCTTCACCTCCCAGGCCCCGTCGCGCCTGGAGATCCTCGCCTCCGACCGGGACCCGTCGGTGTCCGAGGCCTTCAGCGCGGCCGACTACCAGTCGGTCTCCCAGGTCCTGGAGAACTTCTACTCGATCTGCATCACCGACTGCGGCACCGGCCTGCTCCACTCGGCCATGTCCGGCGTGCTCGGACTGGCCGACCAGCTCGTCCTGGTCAGCTCCCCCTCCGTGGACGGCGCCCGCGCCGCCTCGGCGACCCTCGACTGGCTGGAGGCCCACCACTACGAGGAGCTCGTACGCTCCGCGACCGTGGTGCTGTGCAGCGTCCGCCCGCGCTCGAAGTCGACCGTCGACCTCGACCGCCTGGAGGCCCACTTCGCGGCCCGCTGCCGCGCCGTCGTCCGCGTCCCCTACGACCCGCACCTTGAGGAGGGAGCGGAGATCGACCTGGAAAGGCTCCAGGCCGGTACCCGCGAGTCCTACCTCCGCCTGGCCGCCTCGGTCGGCGACGGTTTCGCCGGCCTCCAGCCCTGACCCACCCCGGCGGGCGCCCGAGTCCAGACTGGAACCACGGGTGCCCGCCGGGTCCGGGCACGCTCGGGCCAATGAGAGACTAGGGTGCAATCTGACACGTTCTTCGGACGCGTCACCAGGAGAGCTCGCCTAGTGGACGATGGCGGCGGTCTTGAAAACCGCTAGGCCGGGTGACCGGTCTCGTGGGTTCGAATCCCACGCTCTCCGCCCAGCTCGGAAAACGGCGTCTGACCAGGGACTTCCCTTGGAGCAGGCGCCGTTGATCGTTTCCAGGATGCGCAGCCGTATGCCGCTCTGAGCGGCCACATGTCGCTGGTCGTGGGATATCTGTGGGATGGAACCGGCCACGTTTGCCCAGCTCATCAAGTAAAAAAAGAGGGTCCCGGATGACCGAGACCCTCTCACCGTAACCGGTGGACTCACGCCGCCAGCGCGTCCTCAATCCGCTGGTTGGCGATCTCCGCGCCCCCGTCGATGCACTTGGCGTAGACCTTCAGAAGTACGTCCACCCCGTGCCCTGCCCGCTCTGCCACGTCGGGGGCCGCCACCCCGGCATTGAGCCACAGGGACACCGCCGCGTGTCGCAGGTCGTACGGCCGAGCCGCCAGGGGTGAGACCTGCTGTTCGGGAGTCAGAGCGAAGGCCCGCGCCGTCTTCCACACCTCGCAGTAGGTCCCGATGGAGATCACGCCACCGCGCGAGGTCCGGAACAGCCGCCCGTCCTCGTGGACGCCGAACTCTTCGATGTGCTCGCGCAGGATGGCCACCAGCTCAGGCGGGATCGGCACGGGACGGCCCTCGTCCTCGGCCCGGTGCTTGAGTCCGCGATCGTCGTGAGCGTCCCCGCTGTCGGTCCACTTCTTGTTCGTCTGCGGCTTGGACTTGGCCAGGATCAGCCGCCCCCAACCCATCGAGGGAAGGTGACAGTCCTGCTTGCGGAGCCCGAGTGCCTCAGCCGGGCGAAGACCGGCGAAGTAGAGGCAGGCGAAGAAGCCCCGCAGGTGCCGGCCACGGTCGAGACGACTCACATAGGTCACTGCGGTGAGCAACTCGCGCGCCTGGACCGGGTTGACCACGACACGTCGATCAACGACCTCCCGGACCTTCGGAGGCTTCCACGCCTTCACCTTGTCGATCGGGTTGGAGGGCAACTCCTCCAGGTCCACCGCGTACTGAAGGGCGTTGTAGAAGACCGACCGCTTACGGGCGATCGTGGTAGCCGCAGCGGCCCCACCGTCGAGCCGGAGCGTTAGCGCGTCCAGGCCAAGCCGCACGTTCCGGACCCTGTTCAGGTCGGCGATGTGGAGCGAGTGCCGTTCGAGCCAGGCGAGAGCCGTACGGATCGCCTCCGGCCGTACGAGTCGCCGAGCGGCTGGGGGAAGGGCGTACTGCCTGAGAGCTTCCCGGAGGACCAATGGATCGGGCCTCCCAGGCGCGTCCTCGTTGACCAGAGCAGGCGTCACGGTCGCCAGGGCATCGGTAAGACTGTCGCGGGTCTTCGCTGCCGCATGGGGCCATTTCATGTCCACGTACGCCATGACGAAGCCGAACCAGTTCACCGCGCTTTTAACGGCCAGCATGGAGAGCGGAAGTCCGGTCTCCTCGTCGAATGCCTCACCGCGCTTGGCCGCCTGCCGGAGATCGGACTGAAAGTTCTCGGCCAATGCCTTTGTGCGAAAGGTTCGTGACTTACGGCGACGTCCGACAGCCCACCGCAACTCATACGACGGTGCCTTACTGGACTGGTTCCTCCTGATATCCCAGACCTTGACGTCGTACGAGGTTTTCACGCTGCCTCCCGGAGGGTCTCAAGCCAGGCGGTGAAGTCGCTGCGGTAGATGCGGATCTCGCCGTTCGGGAGCTTGAGGCCCTGCGGGGCGTGGCCGATCTCTCGCCAGCGGTAGAAGGTGCGTCGCGAGACCCCGCCGAGTTCGTCGAGGACTTGGGGAACGGTCATGAGCTGGTCGCGGTTCTTGCTCACGCTGCCTCCCGAGTTTCGATCACCGAGGGATCTCCGATGGGTTGTCCGTCTGCTCTGGCTTGGAGTTCGATCAGGCGTGCGCGGGTGCGCTGGCGGTTGGCGACCTCGCGCAGCAGCCGTTTGGCCAGTGGGGTGCGGTTGGGATCTTTGGAGGAGACCGGGCGCCAGACGTAGCGGTGCGGGTCGGTCACCGTGTCGTCGGGCAGGCCGAGCATGTCGAGCACCCAGGCCCGCCGGTCCTGCTTGTGTTCGCGCAGCGTCTTGTTCGACCACTTGCGCGAGACCAGGACGCGCCGTCCGGCGTAGCCGAGGTGGTCGGCCTTGTGTGCCTTGCCCCGGCAGCGGCCCGGCACCATGCCCGCTTTGGCGCCCTTGGGTTGGATGCCGTAGCGCAGCCAGTTCGCGCACGCCGGGGAGCAGGGTTCATACCGCAGTGCTTCGACCATGCGGGTGACGTGGTCGCGACGGGCCTGGTTGTCGGTGTCCTTCGGGTCGAGGGGATCGCCGAGGTTCTTGGTCAGGTACTTGGACAGGTAGATGAGGCACTGGTCGGCATCCGGTGACCCTGCGAGAACGCCTTGCACGTCGGCTTGGGCGCCGAAGCGGACCACGTGCAGGGGTTCGGCCGCCTCGTCGGTGCCGAGGTGGTCGAGGGCCTCGTCCCAGGTGGGCAGGAGTTCCCCGGTAGCCGGATCGAGGTAGTCGCCGCTCTGCCCGTCCGGGTAGGGCTCAGCCCGTTCGGCCCGCTCACTCCAGACCGGCAGACGGTCACCGTCGAAGCGGACTTCATCGACCGATGGCCACCACACTTGGTGGTAGGTCGCGGCGGCGATGGCCTTGACCTCCGCACGCGGCATGGTCCCGCGGATCGCCATGTGCAAGTGAGGAGCGAGCCGCTTTTGAGGCTCCACGGTGGCGAAGTACTGCACGTCATAGCCCGCGACCCGGCGCAGGTTCTGCACGAAGCGGTCGACGAGCTTGGAGAAGTGCAGGGCGTCGCGGGCCGCCGCCACGTAGTCGTAGGTGGCCGGGTTGACCGGGACCCCGTTGTGAACGCGTCCGTAGGAGGGAAGCGTCAGGGTGATGAACATGGACGGCCGGTAGACCTTGCCGTCGGAGGCGATGAACGTCCGTCCCAGGGTGGTGTTTTGCTTGGCCCGCTTGGGCAGGTCCGGCGCGTCCTGGCGACGGCGGGTGGAGCGCGAGCGCTTGGGAGTCGACCGGCCGCCCAGGACGTTGCCGCGCATCCCTGCGGCGTTGATCTCGGCGTCGATGCCCGCGATGGCCTCGTCCCAGTCAAGGGTGTCCTCCCCGTCGCGCTCGGCCGTATCCCGCTTGGCTTGCACGTCGGCCCGGAACTCGATCAGCCATTTCTGATCATCGGTGGAGGGGTGGGGTTCGGCGACGGGTTCGGCCTCCAGGTGCCAGCCCTCGCGGCATTGGGCTTTGCGCAGCTGCTTGTTGCGTTGCGCGCAGGGTGGGCATTTGGCTTCCTGAGTGGCGCCGCAGGGGATGTTGAACGACTCGACGGTGCCGGTGTGGGTGTCCAGGCGCCGCAGTTCGAGGGGGCGGATGCAGACGCCGTTGAGTTTGGCCACCTCCACCGCCACGTCGAGGGCGAACGGGAGGGTGTCGCGGACGAGGCGGGGAAGGGTGCGATCGGAGCCGTCCGGGGAGGAGACGGGGGAAGCGGGGGTGTCGGTCACCGGTTCTCCTCTCGGTCGAGCACGTCGGCGGCGAAGCGGTAGGCGTCGCTGTAGGGGTCGCGGCGAAGCCGGATGTTCACCACGTCCGACAGCACCAGCTCAAAGCGCGCCGGGGAGTCGGACAGGTTGCCCAGGAGGCGGAAGGGGATCGCGTCGATCTCGGCGAGGCTGCCCTGAATGATGATCTTCACGGGGTTGCCTCCCCGGCGAAGTCGGCGACCATGGCGCGGATATCGGCGTCGGAGACGTAGCCGGCACGGGCGCGGATCGGATCGGGTGAGGTCTCCAAGCGGACGTAGCCGATGCCCGCGCCCTGCTCGGGAACCGGGGAGATGTGATCGGCCAGCGCACCCCGATCCCGTGCGCCGTCACCGAGGACCATGTCCACCTGCTCGGACTCATCCAGCCGCAATGCGATCTTGTCGGGGAACAGATTGCGGACGTTCATGACCTCCTTGCGCGGGTCTTGGAGAGCGGCCATCACGCCGAACCCAACCGCCCGGCCCTGGGTGGTGAGCGTCGCCAGCGCGGCGGAGATGCGCAGCTTGAGGCCCTTGTCGGATTGGTAGGCGGTCAGGAACGCCACCTCGTCGACCACGACCAGGACGAACGGATCCTCGACGGTGGGGGTGTGGGAGCGCTGGAGTCCGGCGAACCGATCGGCCCGCTCCTGCATCACCGACACCGCCGCCTCCAGCAGATCGGCGCAGTCGGCAGGGTTCGCCGCGTAGCGGGTGCCGAACAGATCACGGCCGAAGGACAGTTCCATGCGCTTGGGATCCAGCGCCCAGACCTGGACCAGGCCCGCCCGCACCGCAGGCAGCAACCCCCGGATGGTGGACCAGATGATCGAGCCCTTGCCCGCTCCGGTGGCACCGGCCACCAGGACATGCGTGCCGTGAACGTTAAGCCGCCACGGGGTGCCGTCCTCACACCGGCCGATCTCGACCGGCCCGACCGACGCGACATCGGGAATCGGGAGCGCGGGTAACGGGGTGGCCAGCGGGTCACGTCGAGGGAAGGCCAGCAGCAACCGGCCCGACCGGGCGACCGTGACGCGGCACGAGGTGGCGCCGAAGCCGTGGGCGAGGTGGTCGAGGCGGTCGGTCCAGTCCTTGACCGACTGTCCGCTGATCATCTTCACCGTGACCAGGTCGGCCCACGAGGTACAGGTGACGCGGACGAGGTAGGGCAGGTAGTCGCGGCCCTGGAGGTGACGACCTAAGCCGGAGACGATCATCACCGGTTGCCAGTGGCGCCGATACACCCACACCAGGCGCCAGAAGGCCAGCAGTCGCCAGCCCATCCACCGGTTGAACGAGGCCCGATCGAAGAACGGCCACGGAGCCAGCACCGAGAGCGGAACGGCGACGACGAGCAGGGCGAGCCGCCAGCCGTACACGATGGCGACGGTGGCGGGAACGGCGACCACGGCCACGGCGATCGGGTGGCGCCAGAGGAGCCGGAGCATTCCGGCCAGCAGTCGCCCCAGGAAGATGGTGATGGTGAAGATGGCCGGGGGCGTGACCACGGCCGGACGGAAGACGACGGCGGTGTCGGGGGTGGTGGTGACGAGGGTTCGTGTTTCGTCACCGGGCAGTTTTTTGAACATTAGGCTTAAGCCCTCTCTTGATTCGCTGTCTGGGGAGACCGAGGGGCCGCCGGAATGCCAGTTCCAGCGGCCCCGCTTCGTGTCAGGCCGCTTCGCCCTGCTCGGACTGCTTGGCCTGGTGGGGGTTGGTGGACTGTTCGGTGTGCAGGCGCTCGCAGTCGGCCAGGTAGCGCGCGGCGGCCTCGACGATCTGCCGGGCGAGGATCACGTCCCGGTCGGTGACCGGCCCACAGCCGGTAGTGGTAACCGTCATCTGCGCCTCAGCGCTGGACAGGGTCAGGAACGGCCGCTCACCGTCGCCCCCGAACGCCCGAGCCGACACCTCCGAGGTACAGAAGGAGACGTCGAGCCGGGTGACGCCCTCACGGATCGACGCGGTGACGTAGGTGTAGGGCTTGCGCTCACTCATGCCGCCACGTCCTTACCGGCCGAAGCCTTGACCGGAGCCGCCACGGTGCGGGGAGGACGCATCGCGGTCGCGCGGATGGACCAGGCCAGACGACCGGTGTTCTGACCGACGTAGGCGGTGGCGGTCATGCCGTCGAACTCCACCGGCACGAACGGCAACCCCGGCAGCGCGGCCGGGACGACCGGCTGAACCGGGGACAGGATCTTGACCGCCACCGTCTTCTGTCCGGCCTTCACGGTCGGGTCGGCGTCCATGACCGCGACCTGCCACACCAGTTCTCCGGTGGTCTTGTCCTTGGCGTAGACCGTGCGCCCCTTGGACGAGGCGTCGAAGTCCTTGACCTGCTCGACCTCGCCGACGACGTAGCAGCCATGCGGGAAGACCTGCTCGAAACGGACGGGAATGGGTCCCTGAAGGGCCATAAGGCAACTCCTGTTGTCGACCCCCCTAGACAGGTGCGGCTGGTTCCGCAGAGGCAAGATGTCTAGGGGGCTATGCAAGTAAGTTAGGGCGGAGTCGACGAACTGTCTAGGGGGGTCGACGAAATGGCTTAGGAGAATTTCCAGAGCACCGCAGTGGCATCGTCATAGATCTTGCCCCGAGGCCAGCGGGAGCTGTCCGGATCGCTGTGTTCAGCCTCTCGGACACGGCGGATCAGTTCGTCGGGGCCATCCTGGTCGAGGAGGTCGAGGAGCTGCCGCCAAGATGCCAAGGCGAAGCGGTCGACGAGGCGGGAGGCGCCATCGCTCAGCAACGCCACCGCCCGCACCTGATCCACTGGGGTGGTACCGGTAAGGGCATGTTCTGCGGCGAGGGGGTCGACGGAGGCGACCCAGAAACCGCCGTCCCGGTTGCGATGATCGCGCAACGTCTCGACGTAGCCTCGAAAGGCCCCAGCATGCTCGGGACTTCCGCCCGGCAGGCTGTCCATCAGCGCCCGGTAGCGCGCTCCGATCTGATTCACTCGATCGTCACAGATCACCGTCGGCTCGCCCGTACCGGTGTCGAGGACAACGGCGGAGTCGGCCAGCACCAGCCATTCCAAGATGTCACCCGTACGGCGCACCATCGAGACCGTGGCCGAAGGGGATCCCGCGTGCACCAGGTCACAGGTGAAGTCGTGTAGCGAGGCGACGTTCTTGATTGACTCGGCGAGGATCTCGGTCAGGGGGCCGGTGCTTTGAGTGACTGCGGCCAACAGGGTTGAGCCGAGAGTGTGGGAGTACCAGGCGACGCCGTGGGAGCAGCCCGTTTTCAGTCCCGCCGGGGTTCCGGCGCCGTCCAGGAGTACCACCGCGTCAGGGGTGGCCCCGATGAAGTCCTCGTTGGGCCGGTCGGGGTGGGCGGGTTCGGTGGCGAGACTGAGCCGCACGTCAGTCGTCCTCGTGTCGGTAGAGAGGGCCGGCCAGTTGCGTACGGACCGGTTCCCCCGTGGCGGGGTCGTATTCGACGGCGACGACGGTGGAGAAACGCTTGTCACCGACTTGGCCCCAGATGGTGGCGATCTCGGAGGCGAGCAGGTCGACGACGCCGAGTGAGCCGTTGGGGTGAATACCCGCGATGGCCAGGAACGTGCCGTTGCCATCGGGCCGGGGGAGACGGCCGAGATAAGCCGAGTCGGTCGGCTGCGGCGGATCGACCTGGCTACCGGAGCGGTAGGCGAGGCCGGTCCGGGTATCGCGCAGCAGCCAGCCGAGGTCGTCGCGCTCCCACCTGATCACGGGGTCGGTGTCGTAGGCGGTGCGCATCGCCTCCGCCATCCGGGGGCCGCAGATGACGAGCAGGCCGGGCCGGTTGAGATCGATCTGCCCGTCGACCGAGACGTTGTCGGAGGCCACGGTGAGCCCGAAGGAACGCGCGAGGTCTTCCAGCCGCTTGCCCGAGCGCATGTCGTCCAGGGCGACCACGGGCCGGTTTCGCTCTGGGTCCAGCCGTAGCGGGGTCACCACGGTCACCGTGCCCGTGCCGAGGAACGCCCCTTCCGGAGCCGGTCCGGTGTGCTTGATCTGGTGAATGCGTCCGCGTGACAGGCCGGCCTGCTCGGCGATCTGTGCATAGGAGACGCCTTGGGCATGTACCTCCTGGATGACGCGACGCCGCAGCCGGGCCAACTCGGTGACCTCTTGTTGAGCGGCGCTGAGCCGTTCGGTTGCGGCCCGGATCAACTGGTACGGGTCGTCCATGGCGGCGATGCGCTCAAGGTCACTCGGCGGCACAGTAGGTCCCTTTCGGTGGTGCTCAGCCGAGTCTAGACCCCTAGACGAAATGTCGTCTATCCCCCTCGACAGTATGGCTTTAAGCTGTTCGCCGGTTTTCGGGCTGGTTGCCCGGATCGCTGAGCGTCGCTTTGGCACACCGCGCGTCATCGCACGTGCCCCGTCAGCAGCTCGGCCCAAAGATCGTGTGCTTCACTGGCGCGGGTTCGGGGAGTCTCACTGACATCGAGCCGAGCGCCCTGCACGGTGCGGCGAAGGTAGGACTGCCCGCCCGCCGAGCACAGTTCGTAGACGACCGAACGGCAGTCACAGGTCCAGGCGATCACTCGTCGCCGCCCGTCGTCTCGCGGGTCGATCCAGGCCAATGGGATGTGACCGGCCTGCAGCGGTCCCACGTGCGGGGCCAGGCACCTCTTCACCGCGCAGCCGTCTTCTGGGGAGTCAAGTTCAGGGTGGCCCAGACGATACGGCCCTGCTCGTCTCCGGTCACCCCCCAGCTGGCCGCCAGAGCGGCGACGAGGGCCAGGCCGCGCCCCCCTTCCTCGTCTGTTTGGGGAGGGAGAGGGTGTGGTGCATGCTGGCCGCCCTGGTCGAGGATGCCGAGCCAGATCCGGCCGCGGTCGGCTTGGACGGCAACGGTGAAGCAGCCGCCGAACCGGCCGCTTGCGGAGTGACGGATGGCGTTGGTGGCCAGTTCGCTGACGATCAGTTCGGCGTCTTCGGTCCCGGGCCAGGAGGCCAGAAGGGTGGTGACGAATCGTCGCGCTTCAGTGATCGCCACGGGAGAACCGGGAAAGGTGCGGGACATGCGCCAGGGCGACATAGCGGACTCCGATGTCTAGGGGGCTATACATCCACCGCGCCAGCGTATGAGTGATGCTAGAAGTATCTCAAGGTATTCGACGCATAAATGCGCCAGTGGCTAGAGGTGTGTCGCCAAGGTGCGATAGTCAGCACCGATACGCCCCAGAAGATCCCGCAACTCCTCGCCATAGACAGCCACCGCCGCGAACACCTCGAAGATCTCCCTATGAGCTGACAGCTCCCCAGGCTCCGTCAACGTCAGATCACCCGTCAGGCTCTCCACCACGCTCACCGCACCGTCATAGACCGTGAACCCATGCAACGGGAACGCCGGAACCTGCACCGACCACGGCACCACACCAACAGTGACACCAGGAAGCGTCGCCACCTGCAACAGCCGATCAAGCTGAGCGAGCATCAACGCCGGCGATCCCGGCCACGTACGCACAGCTCCCTCAGTCAGCACGAAGGAGAACTCCCGACCGGACTCGAACAGGACCGCCTGCCCCTCCACCCGAACCGCTGCAGCCTTGGCAGCGTCCTCCTCATCCACCTCACGACCGATCGCCAACGCCAGCCGGGCATACTCCGCCGTCTGCAACAGCGCCGGAACCATTGCCGAAGAAAACACCACCACCCGACGCGCCGACCGCAGCCGAGCGACATTGGCCGCCTCCCGGCCGGCAAGCCCGCCCTTGAGACGAGACACCTCATCACGCAGCCGCACAAGCAGAGCATCCAGCTCCCCGCGGCCCGCCTCATCCAAGCCCAACGCCTCAACGAGACGATCCACCGTCTCCGGAACCGGAAGCAGCCGCCCCGTCTCAATCCGAGAGATCGTCGGCTGAGCCACCCCGGCCCGCACCGCCAGGTCCTTCCCCGTCAGCCCAGCGTCCTTACGCAGCCGACGCAACAGCTCACCCAGCGCCCGCAGGCGATCCCGACGATCCTCCACACCCAGCGTTCTACCAGCCACCCGCACACCGAACGCAGCCCATCACGGAT
>Ga0233377_1000041_pt1 | contig 95279 bp, 58 predicted proteins | sample ElkDunMinimDraft_6_FD_191540 | JGI IMG/M metagenome (GOLD analysis project Ga0233377, IMG submission 191540) | Fecal eukaryotic communites from dung pellets of Tule Elk in California, USA - Elk Dung E36 | ecosystem: Host-associated > Mammals > Digestive system > Large intestine > Fecal | place...
GGTCCGAAACGAGCCCGCGACCTGCGCTATCAGGTTGGAATGGGTTCACTTTAGAAACCCAGCTCTGGGAGTAGCCGACCGCCTCGGCTAGCTGGCCCTGCGTCCATCCGTTGGCCCGCTGCACCTCGGTGAGGACGGCGGGAATGTCGCATTCCGCCAGAGCGGCTGCTACGGCGGGCGTGGACCAGAACTGAAGCGAGGGACGGCCTTGGTCCTGTCTCATAACGTTAGGTTAGGCGCGGAAGTGCTACCGCACAGATATTCGCGAGAAGAATAATCCCAGTGCTGCCAGTGCTATGGCATTAATTAGGGCAATGCCCGCAGCGATGATCCCCCTGTGAGTGCTTATCCGCTCCGTACAGCAGGGGCTACTGCCTGTACTCAAGAGTCACGACGCTCCCCTGCCCGCACTGGAGGCAGGGCGTAGCTCTGACTCTCATCCGGGCTCACACAAGAGCGGACCCGCCTCAGTGGTTGCGCACTGGACGGGTCCTTGATCGCACATCTGGAGGTGCACGATCCATGGGTAACTCTATGGCCGCTCGGAGCACGACTCGGAATCACCTGGAGCAGCGGTACATCCATCTCGTCCGGTTGGCGTGGGATCTCCGCTGCCTGGGCCTGGGGGCAAGGCTGGAGGTCCCGCAGCAGATCGAGCCGTACCTGCTGGTGCTGGGCGCGAAGCGAGAGCTGCGCGTGGTCATCCTCACGGAGAGGGGTTGGGTCTTTCGCTGGGGTCGCGGCAAGGCCGGGCGGGTCGATGTCCTCAACGAGAAGGCGGCGCAGATCATCCTTCTTAGGGCGGCCCTGTGAGCCGGGAGGGCGTCTACCGCGCGGTGGAGGCGATGTTCCGGCGCTGGGATGGGCTGTGCATCGTGGGGAGTCGCGACTTCGCGGGCGAGAGGCAGTCGGCGGGGCGGGCTCGCGCCTGGGTGAAGGGCCTGCTGAGTACGCATCGCGTCTGGGGGGATGTCCTGGACACCGTGACGCTGCTCGTGAGCGAGGTCGTCACGAACAGCGTCCTGCACAGCGACTCGGGGAGCGATCCCGATGGGGTGATCATAGTCGTCGTGGGGCTGGGCAACGGCGCGGTCCACATCGAGGTGATCGACCGGGGTTCGGCGGTCAACGTACCGACGATGCGGCCGACCGATGCGGAAAGTCTCAGCGGGCGGGGCCTGGACTGGGTGGACGGCCTGTCGGATGGCTGGGGGTCCGATCACGACAAGGAGATGGGGCGCGCGGTCTGGTTCAGGGTGAAGACGTGATGACGGCGGAGGCGGCCGTGGAGCTGTTGTCCGAGGCTCTGGGCGATGAGGCTGTCTGCTTCGAGCGCGTGCAGGTTGGTACGGGCAGGGCGCGCAGGCTGGCGCTGGTGGTGGTCTCGCCGGATTTGGTGGTGTGGTGCGACGGTCAAAAGTTCTGGTGGTCTGCCGGGTGGGACGCCGAACGTCAGCGCACGTTCTACGTTTCGCGACAGGTCACCGACCTTGACGAGGTCGTGCGGTGGATCATCGAAACCCGGTGAGCGTCGTCAGCGCCCTTCATCGCATTCGGCTAGACGGCGTCCGGACCGAAGGCCAGCAGGAAGGTGTGGACGGCGGCGGCGGCCACGCTCCGCAGCTCGGCGTCGTCGACCTCGCGGGTGCCGAGCCGGGACCGCGCCTCCATCGGGCCGGTGAGCAGGGCGCTGAACTGTTCGGCAGCCCGGGCCGGGTCGGTCGCGCGCAGGCGACCGGCGAGCGTGAGCCTGGCCAGCCGGTCGGCCAGGGCTTGGGCGACACGCTCGGCCGCGCGTCCCTGGACGATGTCGAGCAGGTCGGGAAACTGGTTGAGCTCGGCCGCGAGGAGTCGTCGCAGCGCCCAGGAGCGGTCGTCGCAGTAACAGCGGAGCAGGCTGTGACCGACCTCCTCCAGCATCGCGCGCGGCTCGCCGCCGCCGTCGGTGAGCCGCTCCAGCGCGGCCATGTTCTTGGCCAGGGCCCTGTCTGCCTGGGCGGTGATCGCCTGGCGGAGCAGGGTCTCCTTGTCGCCGAAGTGGTTGTACACGGTGGCCTTGGCGACGCCGGCCTCGGCGGCGATCACATCCACTCCGGCCTGGGCGTATCCCTCGCGGGCGAACACCGCGAACGCGGCGTCCAGGATCGCCTGCCGCTTGTCGATGCGCCCGCGCGCGGGGGCGAGATCCCGCCCGGCCGAGGTTCCCGCTCCGTTCATGGGCCGCATCCTAGCGCGCCGATCACCTAACAAGACTCATGAGTCTACTTACTTGAACTCGATTGACTAAGACTCATCAGTCTCTTAATTTGTACTCGCTGGTCTAGTTCGCCGTGGCCTCACCGTCGAAACCACCGAGCCGAAGGACACCCCCATGACACGACCGCGAGACGACAGGCTCGATCCGGCGCTGCTGCGGCTGATCGGCGTGATCCTGCTCGGCGGGCTGCTGGGCATCCTCAACAGCACGATGGCCGCCGTCGCCACCGACACCCTGTCCAGGGCCTTCGACACCTCGCTGAGCACGGTCGGCTGGGCCTCCACCGGCTTCCTGCTCGCCGTCACGGCGACCATCCCCTTCACCACCTGGGCCGTGGACCGGTTCGGGGGCAGGCGGCTGTGGCTGTGGGGGCTCGTGCTGTTCCTGGCCGGGTCCCTCGCCTCGGGGCTGGCCTGGAACGTCGGCAGCCTGATCGTCTTCCGGGTCGTCCAGGGCGTCGGCGCGGGCGTCCTCGACCCGCTCGTGCTGATCCTGCTGGCCCGCGCCGCGGGCCCTCACCGCGCCGGGCGCGTGATGGGCCTGATGGGCGTGGTCCTCTCCCTCGGTCCCGTCCTCGGACCCGTGATGGGCGGGATCATCCTCCAGGGCCTGCCGTGGCGGTGGATGTTCCTGCTCAGCGTGCCCGTCGGCCTCGTCGCCCTGATGCTCGCCCTGCGCGTGCTGCCCGCCGATCCGCCGCTCGGGCGGCAACGACCGCGGGTCCGGCTCGACGTCCTCGGCCTGGCCCTGCTCGGCCCGGGGTTCGCCGCCCTCGTCCTGGCCCTCTCGCAGACGGCCGAACAGGGCGCCTTCACCGCCTGGCAGGCACTCACCCCTCTGGCCGCCGGCGTCGCCCTGCTCGCCGCCTACACGATCCACGCGCTCCGCGTCCGGCATACCCCGCCCCTGATCGACCCGCGACTGTTCGCGGGCCGGGGCTTCACGGCGAGCGTCACCATCATGGGCCTGGGCGGGCTCGCGAACTTCGCCGCCCTGTTCGCGCTGCCGCTGTACCACCAGCAGGCGCACGGGCACGGCGCGCTCGCCGCCGGGTTGCTGATGGCGCCGGTGGGCCTCGGCGGCGCCGTCAGCATGCCGGTGGCCGGACGGCTGTCGGACCGGACCGGCGCACGCGGGCCTGCCTGCGCCGGGGCGCTCGTGGCCGCCCTCAGCGCGCTGGCCCTCACCCGGGTCGGAGCGCAGACCCCCGAGGTGTGGCCCGCGCTGGCCGCCTTCACCATGGGCCTGGGGATGGGCTTCTTCAGCGCGGCCACGATGGGATCGCTGTACCGGACACTGCCCGCCCCGCTGGTGGCGCAGGGCAGCTCGGTGCTCTACATGCTCAACCAGCTCGGTGCCGCGATCGGCGTCGCCGTCGTCACGCTCATCCTGCAGACCTCGGACGACGTGATCACCGGCTTCCACGGCGTCTTCCGGTTCGCCGTCGCCATGATCCTCATCGTGCTCGCCGCCGTCCCGCTCCTGCCCCGCAGCGAGGACGCTCCTCGCCGCGTCGGCGTCCCGGTGTGACCTGCCGGTGGCCCTGCGAACGGCCCGCTGCGGACAATCCCACGGACGCGGGACGGCGGTGTGCCCCCTCGCCTCACATGGAGGGTTCCGCGCCCGGTGCCGGGGGAGCGGCCTTGGGCTCGCGGCGCAGCATGGCCCGCAGCCTCTTCTCGATCGGATACTCGTACAGCCGGTAGAGCCCCCACGACAGCAGCACGCTCACGACCAGCCCCGCCAGCGCGTACGGCAGGTGCGCCCAGGTGGGCTCGGGGAAGTCGTAGAGCGACTGCCGCCCGAACGCGTGCTTGGCGAGGGGGAAGAGCACGAGGAAGTGGATGAGGTAGAAGGCATAAGACCACTGGCCGAGCGCCACCAGCGGGCGTGAGCTGAGCAGGCTGCGCCGCCCGGCGAGATCGTTCGTCGCCGCCGCCGCGATGAGCAGCGCGAACACCACGATGCTGCCCCGGTTCGCGGCCTCGGCAAGCGCGGTCTGCCACATGCCGGACCAGGACCACGCCCACAGCAGCGCGAAGTAGCCGACCGTGATCGCGCTCGCCGCGCGCAGCCCGATCGGGCTGCGCCAGCCCCGGCGCACGGCGGCGGCGATCACGATGCCCAGCACGAACTCGCTGACCCGGGAGATCGGCGAGTGGGTGGCGAAGTAGTACAGGTCGGAGGTGAACCAGTTCTCCGCGGTGAGCTGCGGGTTGGCCAGCCAGAGCCACACGCGCGTGCCGATGCTGATCACGATGAGCACGGCGGCGATCATCACCATCTGGCGCAGCGTGCGCCGCACGATCGGGCGCACCACGAACGGGAAGACCGCGTAGAAGAACGCCTCGCACGACAGCGACCAGGAGACGGTGTGCGGCACGGCGTCACTGTAGAACGACGCGGGGAACCACGCCTGCACCATGAGCAGCGTCGCGACCGTCCACCACACCAGCGCCGTGCCGCCCTCGGTGGCCCAGAGCTGGCCGCCGACGAGCAGCGCGACCGCCGCGACGGTGGTGATGAGCAGCGAGGGCCAGATCCTCGCGAAGCGGCGCCAGTAGAACTTCGGCGCGGTGTCCCTGTCGAAGAACGTCCAGGTGAGGACATAGCCGGACAGGACAAAGAAGAACGTCACCCCGGCCGTGCCGAGGACGAACAACTCGTTGAGGTAGGGCAGGGGCAGCAGGATCGCGACGTGGCTGAAGAACACGCCGAACGCGGCGAACCACCGCAGCCCGGTGAGCGACTCCAGCCGCGTCCTGGGCGGCCCCTCGATCGTGTCCGGTGACGGCCTGGCGGCTACCGAGGTCATGACGCCGCCTCCTCTCCCGCGAGGCCGGCTCGCGCGCGGCGCTCGTCGATGAGTGCCGCCTGCTCGCGGACGGTCGCGTGACGCAGCAGGTCGGGCAGCTCCACCTCGACACCGAACGCCGCCTCGTAGCGCAGGCTCAGCCTGGCCAGGGTGAGCGAGTGGCCGCCGAGGTCGAGAAAGCCGTCGGCGGCGCCGATCTCCTCCACGCCGAGCAGCTCGCGCCAGATCCCGGCGACGCTCTCCTCGGTACCGCCCTCGATCGGCACGTGCCCGCCCTCTTCGCCGGGAGCCTCAGGGCTGGGCAGCTCGGTGTGGGCGATGTGCCCCTCGGCGGTCCTGGGCAGAAAGTCCAGGACGGTGACGGAGCCGGGCAGCTGGTATTCGGGCAGGTGGGCGGTGAGCTCCACCAGGTCGATCCCCTCCCCCGCCACGTACGCGGCGAGCCGGTCGTGGCGAACGTCGACGGCGGCCTCGGCCACGCCGGGGCGACCCGCCAGGGAGCGGGCCAGCTCGTCGGTGTCCACGCGGAACCCGCCGACGGTGAACATCCGGTCGAAGCGGCCGAGCAGTTCCAGCGAGCCGTCGGGGAGAACGCGGCCTCGGTCGCCGGTGGCGGCGCCGCCGACATGGATCTCGCCGGGAACACCGACGGCGCCGGGGTGCCCGGCCCGGTCGGCGACCTCGATCGGCGTACCGGCGAGGGCCTTCCCGAGCGGGACGCCCCTGCGGGGTTCCGCGAGCGGGTCGACCCGGTGGGCCGCGGCCCAGTGCTCGCCGTACAGGGTCCAGGTGGGGATCGCGCCGGCCAGCTCCCACGCGAGGGCGGGCGGGGTGGTGGCCGCGTCGCAGAGCGCGGTGAACGGGCGGTCGGCGGGCAGTCCCTCGCGAAGCAGCAGCCGCCACGCGGCGGGCGGGGCGTGCACCACGGTGGCGTCCGCGACCAGTGCCCTCAGCCGTCCGGCGTCGCGGGCGGCCTCGGGGGGCGCGGTCACCAGGTGCGCGCCGTGCAGGAGTGCGAGCAGTACGGCGTCGGCGAACGCGCCGGAGGTGGGTGGGGCGAAGGTGAGCACGGTGTCGGCGACGCCCAGGCCGATCCGCGAGGCGAGGTCGGCGATCGGCGCGGCGCCCGCTTTCGCCGTACGGCCGTCGAGGACGTCCGCCTTGAGGTGGGCGTATCGCCAGACGGCCGGGTCGGGGCTGTCGGCGGCCGGAGGTCCGGCTCCCCTGCGCACGGCGGGCGCGAGATTCTCGGCGCGGGCGTCGAGCTCGGCGTAGGTGAGCGTGACGGCGGGGGGATCGTCGGTGGGAGGGGTGTTCGTGGAGGTGCCTGTCGAGGGAGCGTCCGCGTGGGTGGTGACGGCGGGCGCGTCGGGGGTGAGCCGCACCCGCTCGGCGAGGACGGCGGCCGGTCCCTCGGCGCCCGCGGTCCCTGACGTCGCGGGCCGGGGCGCGGGGGGAAGGGAGAGGTCACCGACCGGCAGGTCCGGGTGGGCGCAGGCTCCGGCGACCAGGAGCTCGAACTGCTCGGCGAGGACCTCGATGGTGGCGGGGTCGAACAGGTCGTCGTTGTAGCCCCACAGGCCGGCCATGCCGTCGCCGTCGACGCTGAAGTCCACCATCAGGTCGAAGTGCGAGACCTCGACGTCGGGGACGAACTCCGAGGCCCGCACGCCCGGCAGGTTCAGGAAGACGCCGTCGTTGTCGCGCACCCCGAGCCCTGCCTGGAAGAGAGGCGTGTGGCTCTGGGGCCGCTGCGGGTGCAGCTCGCGCACCAGTTCCTCGAAGGGCATCTCCTCGTGGTCGTGTCCCTCGACGGAGGCGTGACGCACGCGGCGCAGCAGCTCGCGGAAGGTGGGCTCCCCGCGCAGGTCGAGACGCAGGCAGATGATGTTGATGAAGCATCCGACGAGCGCTTCGAGTTCGGGCCGGATGCGCCCGGCGGCGGGTACGGCGGTGACGATGTCGGCCTGGCCGGCGTAGCGCGACAGCAGCACGCCGTAGGCGGCGAGCAGCACGGTGAAGGGGGTGGTGCCCTCGTCGCGCGCCACCGCGCGCACGGAGGCGACGACGTCGCCCGGCAGCCGGGAGCGGTGGAAGCGGCCCGCGCGGCGCCGGTGCGGCGGCCGGGGCCTGTCGGAGGGCAGGTCGAGCAGGCGGGGTACGCCGTCCAGGGTCCGCCGCCAGTAGTCGACCAGGCGTGAGCGCACGTCCTCGGTGCGCAATCGCTCGCGCTGCCAGACGGAGAAGTCGGTGTACTGCAGGTCCAGGTCCGGCAGGTTCACCGGCCCGCCGCCGTTGTCGGTACCGGTCGCGCCGCCGATCGCCCCGGTGTAGAGGGCCTCGACCTCGCGTCCGACGATCCCGAAGGACGGGTCGTCGAAGACGATGTGGTGGAAGGTGAGCACGAGCACGTGGTCGTCGGGCCCCAGCCGCAGCAGCAGCGCCCGCCAGAGCGGCCCGTGGCGCAGGTCGAACGGGGCGAGGATGTCATCGGCGGCCATCCGCGCGGCCTCGGCCTCGGCGTCCGGCTCGCCGGTCAGGTCGACGGAGCGCAGCACGCTCGCGGGCGCGTCGCCGACGCGCTGCACGGGCATGCCGTCGACCTCCGCGACGGTGGAGCGCAGGATCTCGTGCCGCCTGATCACCTCGCACAGCGCCCGGTCGAGGGCTCCGGCGTCAAGGGGTCCGCGCAGCCGCAGCGTGGCGGGCACGTGGTAGAACCCGAACCCCGGATTGAACATCTCTCCGAACCAGATGCGCTCCTGGGTGGAGGAGACCGGCACCCCCGAATCGGGAACGGCGTGTCGCGGGATGCGATCTCGCTCGCGCCTGCGGCGGGCGATCAGGTCGTGCACATTGTCCGCGCTCTTGGAAATCGTCATGTGAATGGTGTCCTCACGTCTGTGGGGTGCAGCGTGAATGCAGAATTTTGCGTCAGGATATGTCTGGATAAGCGAGAGTATTTACCCTCTATTGCGAAAAGGCGGCGAAACGGATATGGAGCTGCAGGGTGTGACGGCGCTGGTCTCCGGGGGCGGCGGAGGGCTCGGCGCCGCCACCGCGCGCGAGCTCGCCGAGGCCGGGGCGCACGTGGTCGTGGCCGACCTGGAGGCCACCGCGGCGGGCCCGGTGGCCAACGAGGTGGGCGGCACGTTCGTGGAGACCGACGTGACCGACGCGGGCTCGGTGGAGCGCGCCGTGGAGACGGCCGCCGGGGTCGCGGGACCGCTGCGCGTCGCGGTGAGCTGCGCGGGAATCGCGCCCGCCGCCCGTACGGTCGGCCTGGACGGCCACCCGCACGACCTGGAGACCTTCGAACGGGCACTCGCGGTCAACGTGGTCGGCACCTTCAACGTGATGCGCCTGGCCGCCGCCGCGATGGCCGCGACCGAGCCGCTGGAGGACGGCGAGCGAGGCGTGGTCGTCAACACCTCCTCGGCCGCCGCCGAGGACGGCCAGGCGGGCCAGGTCGCCTACGCCGCCTCCAAGGGCGCGGTCGCGGCGCTCACCCTGCCGGCCGCCCGCGACCTCGCCTCCGTCGGCGTGCGGGTGTGCGCGCTGTCACCGGGCCTGTTCGACACCCCGCTGCTCGCGGCGATCCCGCCGGAGTTCCGGCGCCCGCTGGTGCGGCAGATCGTCTTCCCGCCCCGGCCGGGAACCCCCGTGGAGTTCGCGCGGGCGGTCCGCGCCGTGTGCGAACTGGGCTACCTCAACGCCGCCGTCGTCCGCCTGGACGGTGGCCTGCGCCTGCCGAACACCTGAGAACCCGCCGTACGGGCGGGAGCGGAACGGCCGGCGAAGGCCCGCCGCACCCGCGAATGACCGGTGGGGCGTTTGGAGGGGGAACACCCGAGCAGAACACCGATCCCGTGAACGCCGGCACGTCTCGCCGGCGGGATGCGGGGTAGCGTCCCGTTACGTTTCCATGGTCACCGATCGAAGGAGATGAGGAAATTGCTCACCCCACCCGACGGAATGCCGAGAATCACGCCCGTCATCTTCTACTCCGATGTCGAGAAAGCCATCGAATGGCTCATCGAGGCGTTCGGATTCGAAAAGCGCAAGGTGTTGAACGACGACGACGGGTCCGTCGTCCACGCCGAGCTGTCGTTCGGCGAGGCGGTCGTGCAGCTCGCCGGGACGGGTGACGGCCGCAAGCACGAGCCGCAGGGCGAGGGCGAGCTGCGCCAGAGCCTGTATGTGTTCGTGGACGACGTGGACGAGCACTACGAGCGCGCGAAGGCCGCGGGAGCGGTGATCCGCGACAAGCCCGACACACGCTTCTACGGTGACCGCAACTACACCACCGAGGACCTGGAGGGCCACCACTGGGTCTTCGCCCGCAGGGTCGAGGAGATCCCGTACGAGGAGATCGACACCCCATGAGCGCCGTCGAGCAGGTCAGGGAGCTGTACGAACGCTACCCGTGCCCGTCGCTGACCGTCGGCGACGACCTCATCCTGGACCTGGCCCTCGGCATCGGCATGGTCGCCAGGGACAAGACCCTGGCGGGCAAGCGGGTGCTGGACGCCGGGTGCGGCACCGGGCACCAGCTGCTCGGGCTCGCCTCCCAGTATCCCGAGGCGCACTTCACCGGCATGGACCTGTCGCGGTCGTCACTCGACGTGGCCGAGGAGCTGCGTCGGCGCAACGGGCTGGGCAACGTGGAGCTGGCGCGCGGCGCCATCGGCGGGGAGGGGTTCGAGGGCCCCTACGACCTGATCGTGATGACCGGGGTGCTGCACTGCCTGGACGATCCCCGCGCGGGCCTGGCCTGGCTGGCCGAGCGGCTGTCGCCCGGCGGGCTGATGTACCTGTGGCTGTTCCACAGTTTCGGCGAGCACCAACGGCTGATCGACCGCGAGCTGGTGCGGCTGCTGTCGGGCGGCGACACCGGCGAGGAGGGCCTGTCGGTGGTGCACCGGCTGGGGTTCGGCCGTTCCGCGGGCCGCTACGGCACGGGCACCGCACCCGGCGCCGACCCGCGCGACCAGGACGTGCTGGACGCCGACGCCTACCTGCACCCGGTCATGCGCACCCACCGCTTCGGTGACGCGGCCCGCCTGTTCGAGGGCCTCGACGGGATCGGCTGGGTCGCGCTGAACGGCGTCAACTGGGACGGCGGCGGCAAGATCCTGGACCTGGGCCGCCGCCACCCCGCCTCCCCGGTGTTCCTGTCGGACGCCGACCTGTTCGACGACGAGGAGCTACTGGCCCGCTACGCCGCGCTGCCGGTCGCCGAACGCGCCGCGGTGATGGAGCTGCGCCTCGCGCCGACCGGCTTCACCGTGGTGGCCGGCACCCCGGAGGCGGAAGGGCTGTGCGAGGCCAGAATCTCGGGCAACGTGCTCCTGAGGAACCGAACGGCCGCGCCTGGCGGGGTGACCGGCACCTGACCCCGTCTCCGCGAGAGAAAGGGGAACGCCCACCCCCGGACAGCGAAAGCGGGCGTTCCCTCGTCCGTCAATCTCCGGCGGGCCGGTAGCCGGCGACGATCACCCCGGTGCCCGTCGTCGTGGAGTCGACCAGATGGAAGGCCGACAGGTCCGAGCCGGACTGGGAGAACAACCGGCGGCCCGACCCCAGCACCAGCGGGTGGATGAGCAGAAGCAGCTCGTCGACGAGGCCACGCGACATCAGTGACCTGACCAGCACCCCGCTGCCGAACACCACCAGGTTTTCCTCCACCTTCTCCTTCAGGACCGCCACGGCGTCGGCGGCGTCGCCCTTGAGCAGGGTGGAGTTCTGCCAGGACAACGGCTCGGCCAACGTGGTCGAGGCAACGTACTTCCGGACCCCGTTCAGGGCGTCGGTGAACGGGTTCGGCGCCTGCCGGGGCCAGTGGTCCGCGAAACGCTCGTATGTCGTGCGGCCGGCCAGCAGGGACCACGCGCTCGACATGCGGGCCCCCATCGCCTCCTGCATGGCGGGATCCTGGCGCGAAGTCGCCCAGCCGCCGTGCAGGAAGTCGTCTCGAGGGTCCTCCTCGGGATGTCCCGGCGCCTGCATCACGCCGTCGAGCGTCAGGTGTTCGATCACGATGACCTTGCCCATGTCTCCGTCTCTTTCGAAGGTCCGCCAGGGTGGTCCCGGCTCTCACCTCCTACACGAACGACGAGCCACCGGATCGACGGTCTGGGGGCACGATACGAAAAGTCCCCCTCTCGACGCCGGCACCACAGGTGGGCGACGTCGAGAGGGGGACCGGCGTTCGGGCCGACCGGCGAAGGCCGGCCCGAACGTCACGATCAGGCGAGATCGAACCGGTCGAGGTTCATGACCTTGACCCACGCCGCGACGAAGTCCTTCACGAACTTCTCCTTCGCGTCGTCGCTCGCGTAGACCTCCGCGAGCGCGCGCAGCTCGGAGTTCGATCCGAAGACGAGGTCGGCGCGGCTGCCGGTCCACTTGACCTCGCCCGTGGCGAGGTCGCTGCCCTCGAACGTGGTCTCGTCCTCCGAGGTCGCCTTCCACTTCGTACCCAGGTCGAGCAGGTTGACGAAGAAGTCGTTGGTCAGGACCTCGGGGGTGGTGGTGAGGACGCCGACCGAGGACTGCCCCTGGTTGGCGCCCAGGACGCGAAGGCCGCCGACGAGGGCCGTCATCTCGGGGGCGCTCAGGGTGAGCAGGTTCGCCCGGTCCAGCAGCAGGTACTCGGCGGGCAGCCGGTTGCCCTTCCCGATGTAGTTGCGGAACCCGTCGGAGGTCGGCTCCAGCGCGGCGAACGACTCCACGTCGGTCTGCTCCTGCGAGGCGTCCACGCGGCCCGGTGTGAAGGGGACCTCGACGTCGAAGCCCGCGTCCTTGGCGGCCCGCTCGACGGCCGCGCCACCGGCGAGCACGATCAGGTCGGCGAGCGAGACCTGCTTGCCTCCGCTGCGGGCGGCGTTGAAGGCCTCCTGGATCTCCTCCAGGGTGCGCAGCACCGTGGCCAGCTGGTCGGGGTCGTTCACCTCCCACTCCCTCTGCGGCTCAAGGCGGATGCGCGCGCCGTTGGCGCCGCCGCGCTTGTCGCTGCCGCGGAAGGAGGAGGCCGACGCCCACGCGGTGGACACCAGCTGGGACACCGACAGGCCGGAGGCGAGGATCCGGCTCTTGAGGAAGGCGACGTCATCGGCGTCGATCGACTCGTACGTCGCGGTGGGGAGGGGGTCCTGCCACAGCAGCGTCTCGGAGGGGACCTCCGGGCCGAGGTAGCGCGCGACCGGGCCCATGTCGCGGTGGGTCAGCTTGAACCACGCCCGCGCGAAGGCGTCCGCGAACGCGGCGGGGTTCTCCAGGAAGCGCCGCGAGATCTGGTCGTAGACCGGGTCCACGCGCAGCGCGAGGTCGGTCGTGAGCATCGTCGGGGCGTGGCTCTTCGCCGAGTCGTGGGCGTCGGGGACCGTACCGGCGCCCGCGCCGTCCTTCGGCTTCCACTGGTGCGCGCCCGCGGGGCTCTTGCTGAGCTCCCACTCGTAGCCGTAGAGGATCTCGAAGAAGCTGTTGTCCCAGGTCACCGGGGTGTTCGTCCACGCACCCTCAAGACCGCTGGTGATCGTGTCGCCCCCCTTGCCGGTGCCGAAGGTGTTGTTCCAGCCCAGGCCCTGCTCCTCGATCGAGGCAGCCTCGGGGTCGGCGCCGACGTGGTCGGCCGGGCCCGCGCCGTGGGTCTTGCCGAAGGTGTGACCGCCGGCGATCAGGGCGACCGTCTCCTCGTCGTTCATCGCCATCCGGCGGAACGTCTCGCGGATGTCGCGGGCCGAGGCGAGCGGGTCCGGGTTGCCGTTCGGGCCCTCGGGGTTGACGTAGATGAGACCCATCTGGACCGCGCCGAGGGGGTTTTCCAGCTCCCGGTCACCGGTGTAGCGCTTGTCGTCGAGCCAGGTGGCCTCGGGACCCCAGTAGACGTCCTCCTCGGGCTCCCAGACGTCCTCGCGACCGCCGGCGTAGCCGAAGGTCTCAAAGCCCATCGACTCCAGAGCGACGTTGCCGGCGAGGACCATGAGGTCGGCCCACGAGAGCTTCTGGCCGTACTTCTTCTTGACCGGCCACAGCAGGCGGCGGGCCTTGTCGAGGTTGGCGTTGTCGGGCCAGCTGTTGAGCGGGGCGAAGCGCTGCTGACCGGCTCCGGCGCCGCCGCGTCCGTCGCTGATCCGGTAGGTGCCCGCGCTGTGCCACGCCATCCGGACCATGAACGGGCCGTAGTGACCGTAGTCGGCCGGCCACCAGTCCTGCGAGGTGGTCAGCACCTGCGCGATGTCCTGCTTCACGGCCGCGAGGTCGAGGGACTTGAACGCCTCGGCGTAGTCGAACTCCTCGCCGAGGGGGTTGGCCACGGCGGGGTTCTTGGCGAGGATCTTCAGGTTGAGGCGCTCCGGCCACCACTGGCGGTTTCCGCCACCCTGAGTCGGGTGCAGGGCACGCTCGTGCGCGACCGGGCAGCCACCTGCGCCTTCCGCCTTCGCGTCCGTAACAATTGCATCATGGTTTTCAGACATGGAATCCTTCTGGATCTTCTGTTTCAGGGAGTCGCGGCGCTCAGGAGCCGCTGGGGGTGGAACAGCCGGGGCATAGGCCCCAGAAGACGACTTCGGCCTCGTCGATCGTGAAGCCGTGGTCATCGGACGCGGTCAGGCAGGGCGCCTCACCGATCACGCAGTCGACGTCGGCGACGGCACCGCACGACCTGCACACGATGTGATGGTGGTTGTCGCCGACACGCCTCTCGAACCTGGCCGGACTACCGGCCGGTTCTATGCGGCGTACGAGCCCGGCCGCGGTGAGCGCCTGGAGGGCTTCGTACACGGCCTGGAGGGAGATGTGGCCCACACGATCACGCACCCCGGAGGCGATCGCCTCGACCCCGAGGTGGTTACCGTCCCGGACGGCCTCAAGGAGGGCCACCCGGGCGGCCGTCACCCGCAGGCCCACGCCGCGCAGCTCATCGGCGGTGGTCGGAGTGCCAGGTGCGGTCATGGGACCCAATCTAGCGCCATAAACACGAATAGTTCAAGTTAGTGAACGATACAAATTTAGCGTCCCACCAGGTGAGGAGGCGCTCCAGGCTTCCCTGAGGCCCCGGGGACCGGCTCCGACCGGCGTTCCGGGCCGCCCGAAACGGCCCGGCCGACTGTTCCGCCTCAGTCGGGGAGGACCGAAAGGCCGGACTGGGCGACGATGGCCTGAAGTGCGGCGACGTGGCCGGTGTAGGCGGCGCGCCCCTCGCGGGTGAGGCTGAACCATGTTCTCGGGCGTTTGCCGACGTAGCCCTTGCGGATCTTCACGTAACCGGCCGCCTCCAGGGCGCTCGCGTGCTTGGACAGCACCGAATCGCTGACGCCCAGGTTGTCGCGGACGAAGGCGAACTCCGCCTCGTCGGCGGCGGCCAGCAGCGAGACGATCCCCAACCGGGTCGGCGCGTGGATCGCCGGGTCGAGCCGTGGCGTCATCGCGTCACCGTCTCCGCCCGGCGGACGGTCCGCCCGGACATCCAGCGGGCCAGAAGAGGCGTGGTGATCGCCGCGACCACAGTCATGATCACACCCATGAGCGTGCGCGGGTAGGTGAGGCCCAGTTCCGTGAACCACAACGCCGCCAGGACGCCCCCGACACCGGTGACGACCAGCCAGCCGGTGAAGCCGGCCCATGCCCACGGGTCCATCACCGAGGAGTGCGGGCGCAGATTCGCGTTCCTGACATCTCTCACGAACTTGAGGACGGCGACGGCGAGACCGGCCGACAGGGCCACCACCGCGATCCAGATCCACCAGGCGGACGGGGCCTCGGTGACGAACTGCATTCCGGTGACGAAGCCCCAGACCGCCACGGGATACCAGGCGGGGAACATCGGTGGCGCGGCACGCAGGGCCCTGCGCTGTGTCTCGCGAACCCGATCCAGCGTCCGCGCAGCCTCTTCCGGGGAGATCTCCATGCCCACTCCTTCACTCTTTCCTACCTGGAAAGTACTTTCTATTTTCCAGGTTGTCAAGTGTTTTCCAAGGCCCGCCAGTGCGGACAGGGGCGGATGATGACGTACCTCACCGCGAAAGGCAGGCTCGCCGTCCACATCTCCTCGGGTGCGAACCTCCCGGCGTCGAAGCCATGTAGATCTTCTTGTGGCTGCCGAGGTTCGCCACGCGCAGCAGCGCCACGTATCGCGTCATGCCCTGTTTTCTCCCTCGGGTCTCGGAGCGGCACGAGACCTGAGCGGCGACCTTGACTCTGACGGTGGCACTCTCAGCGGTCCGGCGGAATGCGGTAGACGGACACGTGGGAACGCGACTCGGAGGTGAAGTCGGCTCCGGCCCAGTCGGCATGCCTGCTCTCCAGCGCGAACCCGGCCAACTGAGCCATGAGGTCAAGCTCGGCCGGCCAGATGTAGCGCTGTGGGGTACGAAACAGCTGGGCCTGCCTGCTCTCGTCGAACCTGAAGTGATGCGACACGATGTGCTGGCGCAGGACGTCGTAGGTGTCCAAACCGATGTAGCCCGGCTCGCTGTGCCAGACCGTGGCCTGCTGACCCGGTGGGAGCTTGCGCAACTCGGGCACCCACAGCTCGATCACGAACCGGCCGCCGGGGGTGAGGTGGCGGGCGGCATTGCGAAAGCACTCGACCTGCTCGGCCTGGGTGAGCAGGTCGGCGATCGTATTGAAGACGAGATAGACCAGCGTGTATTTACCCGGGGCGGTAGCGGTCGCCATGTCGCCGACGATCACCGGAATCGTCGCCTCGTCAACCTTTGTTCGTAGTTGGTCGATCATCGGTGGTGACAGTTCGATACCGGTGACGGGCACCCCTCGTTCGGCGAGGGGCACGGCCACGCGACCGGTCCCGATGGCGAACTCAAGCGCCCGCCCGTCCCCGGCGAGCTCGGCGAGGCGGTCCACGGTCGGCCCCAGGATCTCGGGCGCGAACATACCGCTACCCGGCGTGTCGTAGCGCTGGGCGGCTTCGACGTCCCAGATCTCCTCTTGTCGCATGCCGCCAACGATCACCGTTGCGGTAGGCGTTGTCCAACGATTTCGTGCCCCTGTGAACGCGTTCGTTCGAGGCCTCACGAAACGGGACGGTCGCGCTTCAGGGGTGGTCCCCTTCTCTGTCAGGCTTCTGACCGGCTCGGTGGATCCAGGCTCAGAAGCGCGGTTTAAACACCGAACCTTTTTATCCCTGGCGGCGAATCGCTGGTCACAGCATGATCGCAAGGCGCTATTTGCCTGATGACGTAGAGAAGCCCCTGATAGACAAGTTGATCACCACAATCACATCCGTCACAACCAGGGGCTCCGGATGCTGTTCTATCGTGCTGCCGTCGATTGGTCGCGTTCAACGCTGAACTACGTCGCCGGGCTGATTCGCCGGCACCGCAAGATTATCGGATCGACCTGGCGAGGGCTCAACCCCGGATAAATGGGTTCATGGATGAATTTTCGGCACTCGCAACGTCACCGATCAACCTACATCCTGGCAGCAAGTCGCTTGAGGGATTTGGTGTGGGCTCGCGCAGCATCGAGCGCCTCGCTGGCTTCCGCCAGACGCCGATAGCGATTACTTCTGTCAGCATCCAGGGAAGCCGTTCGAGCCGATTCAAAGATCGAAATTTGTTCGTACAGAGGCGGAATATGGCTACGGAGTTGATGCAACAAATCTTCTCCCTCGGCAGATGCACGAAGCGCCGCGAATCCCGCCTGCTCGATGGGGGACGCGTCAGTGAGGTCGAATTCCTCTTCGATTGCCACCTTGATCAAGATGTCGTGCTCATCAAGAAAACATGTCAGCGTAGGCGTAATCTCGGCCAGAAGTTCGGCTATAGGCCCGATGTTCACTTCGAAATCATCCTGTTGGGCGCTGATAAGAACGAGGGCTCCACCGGTTGTGGAGCCAAGGCTAACAGTCGTCGCTGAAGTCATGGATTTTCTTGCCGCTGTGTCGAGAAGAACGCTTACGGCCGTTGCTTCGTTCGGGCTCAGAAAGATCTCGTCCCCCTGAAATCCATCTTCGATATCGAGCGGTATCGAATACTTCTCGGCAAGGGTAGCCGCAACGGTGAAAATATCATTCTGATTCTCAAGATTTACTGCACCAAAACTGATGGCAAGTTCTTTTAGTTGGCCATAAGCCGAATCTTCCGTGATCGTGGCTCCCTGCTCGGGATCCAGAGATTCACTCCAATCGATCATGCAATTTAATTGCGCTTTAGTAATCGGGCGAGAGTTTTTCTGTATTTCCCTCAGGCATTTCGTATAGAAACTTTCCAGATCTCGCTTCTCTGCGGCTGTTAGATTTCCGACGATGCGACTCGTTACCGTAGCCCACTCCTTGAATAAGTCAAAGTTCCCGACTGCAAGATACGAGAGACCCAGGTGTCCCAAAAGAATACAGCGCTTAAGATTTCTTTGTTCGACTTGCTCTACATTAGCAATCTGACTGCCAACATAGAAAGCCGCTAATTCTCTCTCGGCTTGAGAGAGCGTCAACTCGTTCTCATGGTAAGAACTAAGCAGTAACACAACCTCTTTGGATGCCTCGATTTTTGTCCGCGCCTTTCCCGCATGACAGAAATCACATTCGAAAGTAAATGTGCGACCTTTTGATTTAAAGGTGAGGTCTACAGCATATGACCTATCGTGATCGGGACCCTCCTCGTAAAAATCCAGGTCGATCGCAATATTGTATATGGCACTCATGTAGGTGAGTTTTGTGAATCCGTCATGGATTGGTGCGTAGCTGGAGAGAAGTTTGTGCAACACCTCTGGACGCTTTGTGAGAATCCTTGCTCTGTGGCATCGCCACGCGACCGCGAGCACTGCCTGGGCTACATCTGCCTTTGCGATATCCGGGTTGCTTGCCTGTCCCTTACTGAAGAGCACAGCACCGTTAAGTTTAAGTTGATCGAAAAACTCGTCACAGAATTCGGCGGTGGGCGTTCCCATGCGGGCCTCATCCTCGTTCGGCGCAAGATTGATGGCTGCAAGTCTTTGAACGAGCTCATGAGTGCACAACGTGTCGAGAACCACGGATCCGTGGTGAGCGAGCAACGCGTTGTCTCGCTGCCGGGCGGAAAGAACCAACTGCTGATTCTCGTAAGTCCACGAGCGATGAGTAAGTGCCTGGCTGAGCCACGCGTCGCTCTCCCGAGGAAGTTCAAAGAGCCGCCGCAAGTTGTATACGGCTTTCCAGTGCTGCTCGGATGGATTCTTGTAAATCAACGGGGGCGACTTCTTCGAACGGCTCTGTTGCGGCTGCTGTTGGCTCAGGGTCGAAGGAAAATATCGGCGAATAAACTTCTCCGAGGCCTCCTGAGCTGCCCTCTTCTTAGACGGTCCACGTCCTTTGCCGATTCGACCGCGTGAGTCGCTAACCGTTGCTTCGAATGACTTGTTGTGATCGGGACCATGCTCGACATATTCCCACATCAGGCCATCACGCTGAGCGTGCTGATCCAACAGGGTTCGCCAGTCCCTCTGATTTTCCACGGCTGATTGAGTTTGCTTGTACGCTGATTCAGCGATTCGGTAAACAGACGCGATTCCGCCTGTAAGGGCGAGCATGCCGATGATCTGCCGGACTCCCATAGAGGCGGACCTGCTCGGTCGCGCCGCGCTCTCTGCAGCTTCCCCCCGCCCTAAGAGGACGGCATCGAACGACATAAATTGATGGTCCACGACCTTGTCAGCACTAGAACGGAGAGCGATCGCTGTAGTGCTTTGTTTACCAGCCGACTCTGGTTGGTGCTCGGTTAGATAACAGTCCAGTAGAGCGAGATTAAGCCAGCGTTTCCCGGCTTCTTCTAATGCATTCAAGAGATTTGCATTCACCTGTGCCGAGAGCACACGCTCTCGTTCGTAAAGGTAGCTCTTGTGCATGGACGCAATGCGGAGCCATCGAGCATGCACGGGGTTGTCACGCGCATCCCAGCCATGCGCGGCAAGAAACTTGACGAGATCTTCGTTAAGCGGAATAGCATCAGCCCATGAACCGGGATCACTCAATTTCGGGTGATTCGAATTATCGAAAACGATAATTTCTCGTTCAACCGATGGAGCGGTGGAGGGATGGTACGACCTATGCGTAAATGCTGGTATGGCGATGGAGGATCGCTTCGGAGACTGAGAAGTTTGTCTCCTGGTCCTGTTCGTGATTGCCGTATGTGGTTGCTTGGAGTTTCGGTCGTCGATGAAGTCTACTATCTCCGACAGAATCCAGTTGGCTACTTCGCCAGAAGCGGCTCCCTGCCTGTCCACGACCTGGGCGAGGTGGAAATAGTAAGCAGCACGTCCCAGATTGTTGGACAACGCATGTCGTTCGCCCAATTGTTGAAGGACTCGGCAGAAGCGGCGCTTGGAAATCTCTAGCCGAGGAGAGATCCTGATACGGTCCAACTGCTCAATCGCCCGCCGGAGCAGGGCCATTTTGTGTAGAGGCACAGCGATTGGCGGCTCGGCCAAGGCAACAACGCCGACCCAACGATTGCCGCCACTGTATGAGGGCACAGACGCCTCCTGGTCGAATTAACGAATGTCGTGGGCGAGGTGCTGGCTTAGCGATCCGTACCCGGTAGGCGTGATTTTTTCTCGAGGGTGGGTGCATACGACGGGTAAGTCGCTATTTTCCTGTTGCGTCGAACGGAAGGCTAGCGACAGATGTGGAGCGGGCCATAGGCCACTCCCTGTCTGCCAGCCCTTCGCACGCTCTCATGGGGAAGCCCGCACACGAGGTGCGCATAGACAAGAAAGCCACACCAACTTAGAAATCAGGACCACCGCCCTACAGCTTGCTGTCCAAGGCTCGAGAAAGGGCTTAATCCGGCTCATGCCTCCCAGTGCAAAGACCGGCGTCGGCGTGTCTGCGATGAGCATCAGCGGACCCGCAGGAAAGGGCTCGGCCTGCCATGCCAGAAGATCGCCAGGGAGTCGCGGGCGCGGGTCGAGGCGACGAAGAGCAGCGATCGGTCCCGTTGACGCTCACGCTTGTACCGCAGCGGATCGGTTTCACGGTACGTCTTGATCGCCTGCCGGGGCACGACCCCTTCGGATACCCCAGCTATGATCATCCGTTGGAACTCCAGCCCCTTGAAGCGGTGCATCGTGCCCACTCTGACTCCTTCCGGTCCGCGAGGTCCATCGGGGCCGATCTCCACCGCGGGAATGCCTCTCTGTGCGAGCCGGTAGGCGACTTCAGTGACCATGTCCCCGGTCGGGACGCAGATGGCGATGGCGGAGGATGGGACATCGTTCCATTCGACGATTTGGTCCGCAATGGCGTTCCGCTCCTCATCCCAAGTCTCCAGTCCCTGGAAGTCGGGGTGGGGACCGCGCAGCACCGAGCGGTAGCCGGTGAGATGGTCGGTGCCGTCGTCCATGTCGTCGTAGGTCTCACCAGTCAGCAGGTTCTGAGCGGAGTCGAGAATCTCGTGAGTGCTGCGATAGCTCAGAGTCAGTCGGGAGGAGCGCCCGCCACGGATGTTGATCCCTAGGCTGCCGAGTGACACATAGTTGTCGTAGATCCGCTGGTGGGTGTCGCCCACCAGGAAGATGTCATCGGGGCCGGGGCGGACCATGGCGCGAAGCATCTTCCAGTGCGCAGGGTTGAGATCTTGAGCTTCGTCCACGACCACATGCTTGTAGCGGTAGTCCAGCCAAGCGCCCGACTCCGCAGCGCGATGGATGAGCTCTTGCCCGCCCTGCCGGGCCTTGTCGTCCTCATAGCGGCAGACCCTGACCGCTCGTTCCATCTCCAGCCTGGCCGCGTGCTCGGCGACCTGCCGCCAGGTCCACAGCCCCTTGTCGTCGAGGTGCTTGGTGAAGCGCTCGGCGAGCTGCCAAATTTGAGCCCGCTCGGGCCGGCTGATGGCCCGGCCGCGCCCAGCCCGCCGGACCTGAAAGTATTCGGCGCGGGAATTGACTGCCTGGCCGAGGATCACATGGGACCATTCGGCGGCGAGGAACTCCGGGTCCCAACCCGTCTCTCCGAGTTCGAGGAGCAGTTGCCGCCACTCGCGTACGGCCTGTTCGTCGGAAATGAGGCGGCGGTTCTTGCCCTGGCCTGATGCTTGGGCCATGAGCTCGTGGGCGAGTTTGTCAATGTTGACGATGTCGACTCGGGCGAGGAGCTCTTGCCCACCGAGTTCGAGCAGTCGCGTCTTAAGATCGGCGGCGAGGTTGCGGTTGAAGGTGGTCAGCAGGATCGGCTTGTTGTGTCCGGGCCCGATCCGGTCGATCAGATGTTTCACCCGGTGGAGGGCGACGATGGTCTTTCCGGTTCCCGGGCCTCCGCTCACTCTCGCGGGCCCGTTGTATCTCCGCTCCACGACTTTCCTCTGTGTCGGGTGCAGGAATACTGTCCAGCGTTCGAAGGACTCGCCGAGCACGGCTTGGAGGGCTGCGTCGTCGGTGGTGACGAGGGTCGCGGGTCGGGTGGCGGCGGTGGCGAAGTCGTCGGCGTCGATGTGTTCGTCGGTCTTCACCGGCCCCGTGATCTGCTCTTGGACCTCGTTGAGGGTCTTGCCGTCGTGCAGTCCGAAGAGGATGTCGACTGTGAGTTGCGGTGCGGATGAGGCGAGGCCGCGTAGCTCCGTAACGGTCGTGATCTTCTGAATGAGTGGCAGCAGCGGCGCCGTGACACCGAGATCGAGTAGCTGCTCGGCGGTGTAGGCGTCGAAGAGTCCTGGGGCCTCGGCGGGCGGCAGGATGGTGTCCTCGATCTTCTGGACGTCGACGAACTCGATACCACCTGTGACAGGGTTGATCTGGTAGGCGAGCCGGTCGAGCTTGTTGTCGACATCCTTGCTGTGCAGTACTGAGAGCAGCAGGTAGTCCGCGTCTCCGACGTGCAGGATCAGCGCTCGATAGTCTACGGTCACCCATGCCGAGTACAGTCGCGAGCCGTCTTTTAGCCGCGTGAGATTCAGCTCGTGGCTGTGGGGGTTCTTCCGGAACTTGTGCTGGAACTCGTAGACGGCGCCTTTGACGGACCGGTCGAGTTTGCCGATTTCCTGGTCGGCCTTGTCCAGCAGCCGGAGGGTTGCCGCGGTCATCGAACTCCCTTGATCAGCTCAACCAGTGAATCCGCGCTCCAGTCAGCGGCCGGGCGCGCCCGCCAACCGGCGTGGGCGTATGCCGCGTCTCGCTTTTCGGCCTCAGGGTCGTCCTCGCCGTGGGCAGCTAGCACGATTCCGATCTTGTCGGTGGGCCAGGCCAGTTCGGCCTGCCAGGCTCCCTCGCCCAGTTCGTAGCCCAGCTCGGGCGCGGGGATCCCTCGTGCGGCGAGTTCCTGGGCGAGGTTGAGGAGACCTGGCTCCTCAATGTTCAGATACTCGAAGATTTCCGCCCATTCCTCATTCCCCGGCGTGGCTTCCGTGACCGAAGATTCCACGATTGAGGGGGCAATAACCTCATCGTCGCCGAATAGCTTGATAGGAGGCTGATCGCGTAGCGCAAGTATCAGGCCCGTTCCGCCGGTCACGGCGAGTTGCGCGGGGTCGAAGCTCGGGAGGGTGCTCAAGGCGAGCTGCCCGCCGTCGCCGTCTCCCGTCGACAGGAATTGGAGCAGGTTCCCCCAGTAGAGCCAGGCGGCCCAGCGGCGCCGATGCGCGTCTTCGTCGACGTTGATCGTTTCATCCTGGTCGTCCAGGACGGTCAGCGCGGTCACGATGGGCGCTGCCGCCCCTGCCCGGATATCCAGCAGGAGGGTGATCGGGCATCGGTTGTCGTCCTCGGTGCGATACAGAGTGATGGACCCTGTCGTGGGTCCCGGTAGGGGGTCACCGCGCAGCGCGGCCGATATGCGGTCGGCGATGCCGGAGGACGATGAAGTGGTCTTCGCTACTGCGGGCTGGCGGATCAGCCCGGCTACGGCAGCCTCGGCCCGGCGGCGCCATTCGGCGTCTGGGGAGGCGAGGAAGCTCAGGAGCAGGTCGACGGGGTTGGCCCAGATGTACCGCTCCAGGTCGGCCGGATCACCGTCGCCTCGGGGGCCACGGAGAATTCCGCGGGCGGCGTCTTGTGCGAGTCCTTGGTATGGCGGCCAGACGCGGGGCCGCTCCGCGCCGGTCCAGCCTTCCACGTCGTCCCAGGTGAGCTGGAAGACGACCACCCCCTGCGCGCGTAATCGGGTCCGGATCGCGGCGTCGTTTGCCAGCCGGTTGTGTTCCACGTTGGCGTGGTAGCGGTAGCCGTCCAGGTAGACGGCGACGACGAGCCTGGCTGCGTCCAACCGCTCGAAGACCACGTCGGGCCGGGTGCCGGGCAGGGTGTTCTGTAAGGTCATTCGCCAGTGGGTGACCGCGCCGTCCGGTCCACTGATCCGCAGGTCCCCTATCTGTTTGCCGTCGACTATTCCGCTCTTGGTGAGACTGCCGGGTGAGTCTGGGCGGTCCGCCCAGTTGAGCAGTCCCTGCAGGAAACGGCTTTCTAGTTCGCTTTCCACCTGCTTCTCCAGGGAGATGCCGGCCACGCTGGAGATGGGCGCGATGACCCACTTCTCCCCGTTCTCGCCGAGTAGCTGTTCCAGCAGGTCGAGTGCGTCGGCCCGGCTGACCGCTTCGTAGTCCTGTCCGGACACGTGGCGAAGCAGGCAGCGGTGGCAGGCCTGGCGTCCCTCGCTCACGCAGGAGCAGCGTTGGATGACCTCACGGGCGCGCAACAGTACGTCCTGGAAGGCATCGGAAGACGCCAGCCGGTGCAGGTACCCCGTGCCGCCCGGGAGGGTGTCGTGTAGGACGAGGAAGTTCCGTACGACGCCGATGGTGTGGTCAGGCATCCGCGCGGCCACGACGGCCAGGTGATCGGGGTCGCCGCCGTAGTTCGCGTGGATTCCGGCGAGCAAGGCGGCCGTAAACGACAGCAGCCGCTCCCTGACCCTGGCGAGGGCGACCGGCAGCAGGATGCGCAGAGCCTCGGTGGGCAGCTCGTGAGCGAGGATCAGATCCTCGTGCTTCGCCGTACCCGGGGATCGGTAGTGCCTGCACCACGTCTGATGGTGAGCTGCGGCTGGACTCGGGGCTCCCGAAACCGTCAACGCGGTGTCTGCGACGTCAGGCTGGCCGTTGGTCGTGGTGCCGCCGCAAGTCACACAGGTGAAGAACGGATTTATCTGCACCAACTGCCCAGCGAAGGCGACCTCGGTGCTCCGGTCCCCCCGGGCGACCCCGAGGTTGAAGGTGCGGATCACCGCGTGCCGGGTGAAGTCAGCGCCGAACGTGACCGCCGCGTGCCGCCACGCCTGGGCTTCCACCCGTTCTGAGTCGATGTCGACCGCGACCGCATTGTTGTAGTAGACGCGTTCCCGCTGCTCGCGGTCGTCGCGGATGAGAGCGTCGTCTCTGCGATCCCGCGCGGTCACCCGCCGGGGCTGCAACACCTTGTGCAGGTGCTCATTGTCGCCGATGTCGGTGTTTTCGCACCGAGGGCACTGGCTGCTGTCCTGGACTGCCCGGTTGGTGCGGACGTAGCCGCAGTCGGGGCAGATCCGCCACGACTGCCAGCTGGGCCGCTCGGACGATCCGATATCGAGCCCCGAGACGCGGTGCTTGTATCCGCGGATGTAGAAGGAGCTTCCCGGTGCCAGCTCGGTCAGCGCCAGCTTCGCCGAGCGGCTGTATTCTCGCAGCTCGCTATGGTAGACCCGGTCGTCCGCCGGGGTCTTCTCCTCCCAGGTGAGGGTGGCTTCCAGAGCGGTCCTGGAGTCGATGAGGGAGTAGTTGGGCAGCAGCCCGAGCTCCACCATCGTGGCGTGCGCGCCCGCCATACCGATCTGACTGAGATGCTCGGCGACGGCCCTGCGCTCGGCCCGCAGCGATTTGATGACTTTGAGCTGCTCAGGGTCGGAGGCGACCAGCCCGTCCGCGGCCTCCCCGATAGCCCGCAACCGGACGCGTAGATCCTCGACCCGCCCATTCCAGATCTTCTGCGCGCTCTGTACGGCTTCCTTCAACCCGGTGAGCGCGAATCTAGTGAGGTCCGAAGCGGTCAGCGAGCTGACGGTCTCCTCGTCCCCCACGACGGGGAAAAGAGCCAGAAACTCCTTCGCTAAGAGGGCTCCATCCCGCTGGGCCACGGTGGCGAGCCCGTCCAGCCAGCCGAACAAGGCGGAAGCGAGCCGCGGCATCGGTGGCACCCCAGGGAATCGGTCCCGGCTGACCAGGTCTAGAAGGTGCGCGAGGTACTGGCGGCGCAGGATCTCCACGGCCGACAGATAGCAGCCCGGCGGGATGATCTCACCATCGATCATTTGCCGTGGTTCGGCCAAGTAGTACTGGTCCCGCGAGCGCCGATCGAGGATGGTCAGCACCAGGGCGTTGCCGGTGCGCCGACCGGCCCGCCCCGCGCGCTGAACGTAGTTGGCGGGCCCTGAAGGAAGCGAGGCCAGGATGACGGCCGACAGGTCACCGATGTCGATGCCGAGTTCGAGGGTAGGGGTGCAGGACAGCACGTTCGGATCGGTGTAGCTGTCCGGCTGCTTGAAACGATTCTCGACGTCCTCGCGCTGTGCCCGGGTGAGCAGACCGGTGTGCTCGGCGGTGACCACCCGGAATGCACCAGACTCGCGGTAGAGCGTCCGGTAGTAGTCCTTCCGGTACCGATCGTGCGTGGCCGGGTTGAGTTTGCCCCCGCACCGAAGCTTCGGGCACGGCTGACCATCCCAGTCGGCGATCCGGTCAGAGTGGACGGTCTGCTCCCATGAGCAGACGTCGCATTCAACTCCGGCACGCGCCGCGGTGCCATCTCCAAGCCTCCACACTTGGATGTGCCCGGGATGCAAGCCATACACGCGGGTACCGCCGTCGAGCGCGGTCCGCGCGGCGAGCACTCCGTTCTCCGCCAGGACCGGCAGCAGCCGGGTCAGGTACGCCAGCGCGCCCGGCCGGTCCAGGCCGAGGCAGCGGCGTGTCCAGTCCTCGTACCAGCTGCCGGCCCGGGTGGCGACCTTGAACTGACTCCCGGTCTTGGGCCGGTCAAGCAGGAACGCGGGTGCGGAGCGTCCCTTGGGGAAGGCCGGCATGCCGTCGGGACGGCCGCCCCAGATGAGCCAGCGCCGCACTCCGGCCTGGTCGATGTAGGGGTCGAGCCAGCGGTGTCGGACCGCGCCGCGTCGGCGGAGCTGCTCCAAGATTCCCCGTAGGAACGCGACGTACCGCGCGTTGCTGGGCAGTGCGGCAGGCGCGAGCAGATCCTGGTTCTCCTGACGCATCTGCTCGTGCAGACTCCGCGCCAAAGCGGCGATCCTGCCGGGGTCCTCCAGCAGGACCTCCGCGGCGGCCGTGCGGGTCAGTTCGAGGGTGCGGCCCTGCCGGGAGTGCAGCCCGAATTCCAGCACCGTCGCGAACGCCAGCCGCTCGCCGATCAGGTCCCACGCCTCCCGCGACCCGCCTCCCCCGCTGGACAGCAGACTATGGATTCCCGGCCGGTCGTACAGGTCGGGCGGGACAACTGCAACGAGGTTGTCGAGCCCCCCCGCGACGTCGATGAGCGATCCGATGAGGTCGTTCAACAGGCTCGGTTTCTCCTCCGACAGCTGCGAGGCGAGGAGAGAACGAAGCGAGAACTGGTAGGAGCGGTTGGCGATGAACCCCGCCCGGTGGGCGGCGTCCTGGGTGGAGTCGTTGAACAGCAGCGTCTTGCGCTGCCTTGGCTTCAGGTAGCCGCCAGTGAACAGTTGAGTGATCGCAACTGAGGACAGGGTGGCGATGCCCGCACCCAGAAAAAGGGTGCCGTTGTCCTCTTGGCAGGCCGGGCAACGCTCGTCCCTCGCGGCCTGGTCGTTCATCAAATCCGCGAAGACGAAGACGCCACCGTCGATACCTGTGTCCTCAGCCTCCAGGTCCCTCGCGGATAGGGGACGCAGCCGACTCCCGCCGAGGTCCAGCACCGCCACTCCTGCGCCGGAGGCGGATCCGGCAGCGAGCTGCGACCGCGCCTCCTCCACAGTGGCCGCGATGAGAGGGCGTAGCCGGGCCCGCTCGGTCGCCGACGCCCGGTAGATCCGCTCCGGCGAGACAGCCAATTCGGCGGGGTTCTTCAGCGGCGAGACCGCCGCCCAGCCGGACCTGCCGCAGTGCCGACAGTGAACCGCCGGGAGATAGGCGTGAGACAGCAGCGCGGGCGTGTCGGGGCCACCAGTAACCTGCGTCGTCCTGGCCGTGTCGCCGTGCCAGGCGAAGATTGGCTCGGGGGCCACTGCCCGCAGCAGCCGGGAGACCGCCCGAACCCAGAGGTGGCTCTCGATGTGCAAGAAGGGGCTGTCGTTCTTTCCCCGGGCGTGAGCGAGCAGGCCGACGAATCGGGCGAGCGCTTCCGCGGCCAGCCGCGGGTCCTTACGCAGCGCGTTGTCCCAGCCGTAGGCGCCGTCGCGGGGAAGCGGACCGAGCATCTCCGCCGGGGTCAGAGGCCCGCCATCCAGCACCTTGAGCACCGCCCGCGTGAACAGGTGTCCGCGAAGCGCCTCGCCGAGCTGCTCCTGGTCACGCGGGCGGTAGTCCGGGTCCGGCCCTCTCCTGAGGAGAAGCTCGGCGATCTTATCGATCGCCGAGGGGTCGGCGATCGGATCGGGTAACGCCGCGAGTTCCTGAGGGCTCGGCACCGGTAGCCGGTAGTCGATCTCCTTCATGAACTCGTCGACCCCTAGCCGGTCCTCCCCCACGACGGACGCCGCTGGGAACGGCACCCCGAAGACCTGCTCGGCGACCTTGCGGATTTCTGTACTGTCGCCGCCTTCACCGAGGGTGGCCGAGGTGGCGACCGGGCATATGCCGCCCATCGGGTTACCCGGCTGCGCCTGGCCGACTGCGGCGGCCAGGCGCCGCAACAGCATCGCCACGTCGGTGCCTTGCGCGCCGTCGTAGCTGTGGAACTCATCCACCACGACGTATGCCAGGTCGCAGCCCTCCCACAGGTCCAGGTCCTCGGGGCGTTGCAACAGCAGGTCCAGCATCTTGTAGTTGGTTATAAGCAAATCGGGTTGGTCTCGCCGGATGGCAGTCCGGTCGGTCAGCACGTTGTTGAACCCCTTGGCGGGGGTGTCGCCGATGTACAGGCCGGCCTTCACCCCGGCCAGCCCCGCGTCGGCCAGGTAGCGGTCGATTCGCTCGGCCTGGTCGGTGGCCAGCGCGTTCATCGGGTAGAGCAGCACAGCCTTGACGCCGGGCTTGCCCATTCGCTTGCAGTGGTCGAGCACCGGGATCAGGAACGACTCGGTCTTGCCGGAACCGGTACCCGTCGTGATCAGCGTCGGCTCGGCCGGGCTATGCAGCGTGCTGAGTCGTTTGAACGCCTCCGCCTGGTGCCGGTACGGGCTGGGCAGACTCGCGGGCGCCCACCCGAGGCACTCCCTCCAGCCATCTTCCGCGTGACGGAACGGCGTGCGGATCCGCAAGTAGGGACCGCGGAAGATACCCTGCTCCGGGTCGTTGAGGAACTCTCCGAGCGCCTCCCTAACCGACCTCTCGGCGAGCGCGAACGTGGTCGACAGGTAGTGGGTGAGGCTCCGCCGCAACCCCTCCGCTGTCAGCGTCGGCTTCACTTCTCACCATCCTGTACGGCTTGCGCCACAATGTTCGCGGCCGAGGGCTGTTGACCGGACTCTGCCTGGCATGGATGGGCAACAGCGGTCCCGCTTGCCCGCCCCCATCGGGTACGGCTCGCGCCCCGCCTAGTCATCGGGTCTCCCGGACGGAACCCAGCCGCTTAGCGAAGACGGCGTGCGCCTGGCGGTACTCGCCCTCCCGGTCAGCCTTGTGGAATGGCGCGACGTATCCCTCCGGGACAGGGACACGCTCCGGGGCGTCGAGATGCTTCATGAGCTGGAGGTGGTCCTCCTTGCTTTGCCCAAAGCCGTAGGCGTTGTAATTCGCCGCGATCTTGCGGCCGTTGGCGTCGAACCACATCGCCGACTCGTAGTCCGACAGGACGGGGTAGCGCGACCGGAAGATCGCGACCAACTGGTCGGCGGTGACACCGAGCCAGACCGAGACGAGAGCGTCCAACTCGACCAGGGCGGCCCTGCGCCCCCGCTCGGTCCGCAGCGGCGTGGCGTAGGACCACTTTGGGGCGACCGTCGCCGGGTCGGCCAGTGCGGTGAGCCCTGGCCAGTCCGCGGCCCACCGCTCGTGTACGGCCCAGCCCGGGTCGAACAGCTCCTCCCAGAGGGGTGCGTAGGCTTCGGTCAGGCAGTTGAGCCGCAGAGTCCGGAGCAACAGCGCTCCCGCCAGCGGGTGATTCGGGTCTGCTGCTGGCATCTTCTGCGCCTCTGCAACTCTCAGATGCGACCGGCCCGTGATTCTCAGTAGATAGTCCAACGGAAGCGTCGCCCAGAATCCCGAAGCAGCAGCGATATCTGCGTTGGTCGTCATGGCCATCGTCTCGACGGCATCCACGGTAGCCGGACCAGGAGGAACTAGCGCCGCAAACAGACTCCGCTCATTGGCCATTGGAATCATCACCCGCCAAGCAAGGCGGTAGAACTCGGTGTAAGGCCGCTTGGCCCGTTCGCGCAAGCCCGCGTCGATCAACTTCTCGGGAACCTCCTCGGGTGCGATCCCTTGAATGTCCCCGAGCGCCTGCCTCACCTCGGCGACCACCTCGGGCGAGGCCCAGAGCGCCGCGAGCTTCCGATGATCGACCCAGCGGTCCTGGGCGGCCTGATAGGCGGCGGGCTCACCCGCTCGGCGGTAGTTGGTCACCGGGATGGCATCGGCTGGAAGGTCCCGGAGGTCCCACGCCGACCAGTCCTGGTTGTTCCTGCAGGGGATGTTCGGCTGCTTGGCGAAGGGTGTCGCGATACCGAAGTTCGGGCCCTGGAGGATCACTTCACTCAGGACATCCCGAACCCCGGTCTCCCACCGGATGAGCCCGTCCTTCTTGGCCCCGGATTCATGGAAACCCGCGCTAATCCGTGGCTCCTGCGCAATGAGGCGGTCACGTACGGCAGCGAGTGCTCCTACCGCACCCTGCTCGGCGACAGTCGCAGGACTAAGCAGAGGAGTCTCCTCAACCAGCCCATCATGTCCAGTCAGTCGTTGCCATTCCCGCAGCAACTCCCCATCGACCTCGATCAGACGGTCCTTGTGTGGGCGGAGATCCCAGTTCCCGTTGTACTTAATACCCACGGCGTCGCCACCACCTTCGTGGGAGAGGGAACCGATCAGCGTGCTCGGATGAAAGAGCCAGCTCACGTTGGTGAAACCGATCTCGCCGCGCGCGCCGTAGATGTGTAGGCCGAACTCAGTCTTTCTGCTGACCGGCTCGGGGAAGGCCCAGTTGCCGACGTTGGTGAAGTGCCCGTGAACGCGGAGATGCCGATACGTCGCCGACCGGAGTCGCCCCTCTTTCACCCCACTGAAATGCGAATCCGGATGGAGCAGCCCAGCCGTACCGACATCGCGCAAATGATTCCAGACCTGGCACATGAAAGCCCGGTAAAGATCAGGTTGTGTACCCACAAGTAGGGGATACACAGCCGGTGAACCGAGCACCGCCACCATGCCCGCGTTCATCGCAAGTTCGTCCAGGAAATAGCGCCACGAGCCTTCCCCGTCCAGCAGTTCATTCTTTCGCCGCTGCCAGTCATCGGCCGACGGCTTCTCCACAAGCTTGAACCATGGCTCCAACTCCGCGAGGACCGCGTCTTCCTGCCAGGTCGGACGCACCCAGGGAGGATTGCCGATCTGGAGATCGAAGCCACCGTGTTTGAAGACCTGGGCGAACTCGACTTCCCAGTGAAAGAAGCCCTGGGCTCTGGCGATGTCCTCGGCGGTGTCGAGCCAAGGGAAGCGGTCTTTGATGCGGCTCGGCTGATCCATGAACATGTCGCTCTGGACCTGCTCCTCGTGCTCGGCCAACTTCTCGAGGTCGTCTACGTCCTCGGGGGCGAAACCCTCCTTCAGGTCTGCTCGGCCGAGGACGGCTTCGGTGAAGTCGAGCCAGTCGTCGAGGTCGGCGAGCGGAATGGTGGGGCGGACCCCGGCGAAGTGATCTACCGGCTTCGCCGCGGGCTTCGAGCGACCAGCCGCAAGGGTGAGCTGTTTAGGACTACCACCGAAGAGCGAGTCCTGCTCCCACGATTCGGGGAAGCCCGAGTTCTCCCCGTCGAATCCGCTCAGGATTGATCGCTCCGGCTGGTCCGCATCGCGGGAGCCGTACGGAGCGGAAAACACAGTGGGCGGCGTGGCGGGAAGGGCCGCGGTGACAGCTTGGAGGCGGGCGTAGATCTCGGCGGAGCCATCGAGGAGGCCGGCCTTATCGACGGGCCAGAACCAAAGGGCGCACCAGGCGTCCATGATGGTCTTGAGTCGCCAGTAGGGGGCGCCGACTCGGTGGAGATCCCGAAGGATTTCCGCACGGTCGGTCGCCTTGGTCGGCTGTGACAGGTCGTTGGCGCCGTAGATGTCGATGCGGCGTCTGATCTCCCGTTCGGAAATCTCCAGGCGCTGCTGGACAAGCCGCCAGAGGTATTCGGCGCGCTGCGCGAGTTCCTGCAGCCGCTGGATCTGGCTCCGCCGCTGCCCGGCCTTCTTCTTGTCGGTCGGGGCCTGGCGGAGCTGTTTGCGCCAGGCGGCGAGTTTCGCGGTCTCCTCCGGGGCGAGCTGCCGGGCTTCCTTTTCCCCCGCAACCGCGCCCCAGCCATGGGCGGGGAGTAGGAAGTGGTGGATCTTCTCCGGGGGTATCCTGCCCGTGGAGAACGGGGCGTCCTGCGGCGCCTGGGTGAGCCAGGCGCCCTTGGCCAGCTGGGCGGTGCCATACACGCGGCGGCCCGCGCCGATGAGGGAGTTGCCGCGGCGCAGGTGCAGGCCGAACCAGGGGGCCTGCAGCCCGGAGTGCATGACGTTCAGCCAGAGTGAGACCTCGGCCAGCTCGACGGCTGTGTCGTTGAGGTCGACGCCGTAGGAGTTGTGCAACGCAATGTATGCCTTGACCTTCTGTAGCTCCTCGGGGTATTTGTCGTCGTCGAACTTCGGCGCTTTCGGCTCGATTCTCCTGCGGCGGAGGTATTCGGCGGCGACCTGGTTGATGGCCTCATTGAGGAAAGCACCAGAGCCGAGAGCGGGCTCGCAGATCCGCCAGTTCAGCAGTTCACGGGCCGGAGTGGTCACCCCGCCCTGATCGAGGCGGTATTTCAGGGCAAGCTTGACGGTGACCTCGGTCAGCGACTGCGGCGTGTAGTAGGAGGCACTGGTCTGCCGATCCCGGCCCGCGAGGCGGTAGACGAAACCGCCCGGTTCTTTGACGACGCGCTGCATCACTCCGGTCTCTGGGTGCGGCCGCTTGACGAAGACATCGTCGGCGTACTGGGCCACCTTCGACTCGGGAACCATCCACGAGCCGTCCCTGGGATCACCCTTGGCGACCTCATAGAGACGTTCTTTCGCGATGAAGCCCGTGTAGGACATCAGGCCCTCGTAGACCGCGCCGAGCTGGTTGATGCCGAGCTGGGCGTAGGAGATGAAACCCCCGCGTTCCTTCTTCCGCGTCTTTCGGAGCATGAGCCTGCGCAGGACTTCGTGCAGGGTCGCGTTGCGGAGACGGGTGTCCACGACGATGCCCGAGCCTGAACCAGGCGTGCCTTGGCGACCGATCAGCCTGATCTTTCCGGCGTCGAACAGTTCCGAGCGGAGCTCCTCGAAGCGCAGCCCCTCACCGTCGGACCGCTTTCCATCGGCTCGTGCAACTTCGTGCGGCTGGTGGCCTCCATTAACCATGCGGAAGAGCAGGTCCAGCGACTCGTACAGGTGGAAGCCGTGAGCCGCCTCGCCGACAAGGTCGCGAACCACCAGGTCACCCAGGCGAGCCAAGCCGTACCCCTCGACGTAGGCCTCGTCGTCAACGGGGAGGATCTTGAGTTCGGGCCGCGCCTCGGCATAGAGCAGGAAGAGAATCCGGTAGAGGTAGCGCAGGGACTCGTGGGTCAGCTGCCCGGCGTCGACGAACTTCTCCGGATGCAGACCCTCCTCACGGAATCTGGCCAGCACCTCGTCGGCGATGAGCTCGACCGAGATGCGGAGTCCCTCGCGTAGTTCCTCGGACACGCCGACGGCATGCTGCCGGGATCCGTCGACCAGCGCAGACAGGGCTTCGGTGCCTCCCTCGGCGGGGGGCAGCAGCGCGTCCACGCCGAACAGTGCGGCGATCATGTCCAGCTCGCCGCCGGGCTTGAGGTCGCCCCGGCCGAAAGCGAGGTCTAGGCTGACGCCGAGATAGCGGCGCTCACCCCAGGTGTGGCGGTCGGCGAGGATCAGCACGCCGCCGGCGAGGATCAGCACATACCTGGGGGGCTGCTCGGCGGAGAAGAGGAACGAGGCGAGGTCCGCCCCGGTGTCGATCGACTCCCGGGCGTCCAACTGGACTGGGGTGAGGAGTCTGCCCGCCGCCGCCTGGTCCATGGCCGCGTCGACGGTCGCCGCCCAGCCACACTCGACAGCGATCACACTTTGGTCCGCGTACGCCACCGGCACCTGGCAGGGCCTGCCGGAGTTGACCACTTCGATCTCTCGCGGCTCCGGTGGGAAGCCGAGCGCGCCGAGCACGGCGATGTGCAGCTCGTGCAGCTTCTTGTCCCGCTCCGCCTGTTCAGCCTCGACGGGCGGGTCGTCCTCGGGGCGGGAATCGTACTCGATGAAGAAACCACGATCATCGAAGAAGCCCCGCTCCCCCTTAGCGGGGCGGCGCAAGGCACGCAGACCCAGTCGCGGCGTTCTGCGGCCCGCCTTCTCCTCGTTAGCCCAGCGGGCCAGGACGCCGCGTTTCAACTCACCGGCCAAAATCTCGGCCAGGTAGTGGCTGGAGAAGTACTCGCCACGGTTGATCAGGGAGTCGAAAGCCATCAGCGCCCCTTCCCGGCGAGTACGGCTAGCACCCGAATGAGCGGTTCACCTGTGGTCATCAGGCTGTTCACCAGCTCCTCCTGCCTGATCGCGGTCTCCACCACGGCGCCCTTGTCCCGGTTCTTGGGCAGGCCTGGGAGGCTGTCCTGCTGCCATTTCGCCAACCGACTGCGGTACTCCTCCAGCGGCGCGGCTACCTTCGCGTCCCACACAGCCCGCCTCTCCTCCGAATGCCTACGTGCCGTGTGCACGGCGCTCTCGACGAGCGTCTGGAGGCGGGCAAGATCGACTGTCTCGTTCGTGTTGCTCAGACGCGGTCCTACACCAGCTCGTTCGAGGGTCTCGAACATGTCCTGAACGACCGGGGCTCCAGGTAAGCCGGTGACTGCCATCCAGGCCACGACGGTGGGTTTGCCGTGGGCGTTAGAGTAAATGCCCTGGACCAGGAAAACCGGTTCGGCCACCTCTGCGACGATTACCGGCGCCTGTTGGCGGCCGAGCCGTACAAGAACCTTGTCGACCAACCATTCGACGACCGGGTGGATGTCGCTGAGGTAGGCGATGTCCGGCCAGATGGTGTTCTCATCATTGCGGGCGAGGTCGAGCCGCTCCTGGGCCGTCTTCTTGTCGAAGGTGAGCCGAAGCTTCTCCCGGATGTTCCGTTCTTTGAGGTAGGACGGCGGGAGCAGCGAAAGTCGGTGCCACAGGTCCGGCGGCGGGGTGAACTGGAACATATCCGCGTCCCGTTCCAGGTTCAGGCCCTGGTCGCCGTATACCTCGCGGATGGCTTCGTCGACGAAGTCACTGGTTTCTGCGAAGAGCTTGGGAACCTTCGCCCGTTCGGGGGCTTGGACGGTCGGTACGGTGTTCTCACTCATCAGCGCGGCCCACCCGTCGTCCAGTGGCGTCGACTCGTCTAAGGATTGATCCACGGTTTTGCCTGCGAGTAGGTCCTGAATGAGCCTGCGCTCCTCCTTATCCGCCCGGTAGAGACCAGTGACCGCCTCCGCGCTACCCAGGCTGGCGTGCGCCGTCGCCTCCCGTTCCAGGAGCCGCCTTGAGACGGTGTTGTCGTCCTTCGCTCCCTTCTGGGAGGTGAGCATGAGGGCGTGGAATTGTGGCTGCTCGCGCTGGCCGTACCGGTCGATGCGGCCGTTGCGCTGCTCGATCCGGATGAGGCTCCACGGCAGGTCGTAGTGGATCAGATGGTGGCACTGCTTGTGCAGGTTGACGCCTTCGGACGCGACGTCGCCTGTGAACAGCAGGCGCACCGGGCTGCCGCCACGGCCGAACTCGTTGATGATCTCCATCTGTTCGATGTCGGAGCACGTGCCGTCCATCCGTCGGACGGCGCTGCTGTCGGTGAAGTCGAGCAGGGGCGGCACGACCTCGGCGAGCCATTTCAGCGTGGCGATCCGCTCGGAGAAGACGACCGCGCGACGGTCACTGCGAGGACCGACTCCGATCTCCTTGAGAAGCGCGACCAACCGGGCCAGTTTGGCGGAGTCATCGTCGGTCATCGCGCCGGCGAGCTCGCCAAGGAGTGCCAAGGCATCCCACTCCGGTTTGAGGTTCGGCGCGATCTTCTCGCCTAGACGATGGACCGCTTCCCGCTTGTCCCGGAGGTCGAGGCTGCCCTTCTCTCCCATGAGTTTTCCCAGTGCCTCCCGCTCCGGTTTGAGGCTGGTCTGCTCGCTCATCGTGTGCAGTCGGGTGATGACTGTCGTGGCGAGCGCCCGGTGGGAGGAGAGGAACGATTTGAAAAGGGTGTAGGGGAATAGACGCCGTTTCTGATCGATCAGCCCGTCTCCGGCGAGCCAGACCGTCGACAGCTCTTCGAGAATCGTCTCCTCGGCGGGGGTCGCCGGGCAGTAGACGGGCACCGAGGGCCCGCGGTTGGCCCATTCCTTGCCGACGTCGTTGCGGACCTCTGGGCTGATCTTCATGCGCCGGATGTAGAGATGCGCGATCTGCTCGGCCGAGTACGTGTCTTTGTCGGCGATGGCCGCTGGGTCGAGGAGATTGATCAGCTCGGCGAAGGATTTCTTGTCGCCGTTGTGCGGGGTGGCGCTGGCCAGGATGAGTGCGTCGGTCCGCGGCGCGAGTACCTTGGCCAGTTGGTTACGCAGGCTGGCCTCCCCGATCAGGTTGTGCGACTCGTCGATCACCACGGCGTCCCAGTGGATGCTCTCCAGGTGGTGCTTGTACATGTCGCGGTTCTTCAGGGTGTCAATCGAGATGATGACCCGCTTGTAGTGGGTGAAGGGGTTGCGGCCTGCGGGAATGCGCTGCTGGATCCGCGAGATCCCCACCGAGTCGAGGCGGACCAGCGGGATGGAGAACCGGGTCCACAGCTCGTGCTGGAACTGCTCCAGCACGTGTTGGGGGGTCACCACGAGGATGCGGTCTCCTCGGCCTCGGCGGATGAGCTCGGCGAGGAGCAGCCCGATCTCTAGGGTCTTGCCCAGGCCGACGACGTCGGCTATCAGGATCCTGGGTCTCAGGCCGCGCAAGGCGAGTTCGGCGGGACGCTGCTGGTAGATCTTCGCGTCCAGCAGGAAGGCGTCGGGCAGCGCGAGACCCAGCTCAGACTGAGGTAGTGGTGTCTTGCGGATCACCGCTTCGAGGAAGAGCCGGCTCCGCCTGAACCGGGAGCTGGGGTCGGCCACCAGGATGGTGTCCTCGGGCCGGAGCGCGCTGACCGGCTCCAACTCGGTGAAGAACGTGGCCTCCTCGTCTTGAACGAAAGGCGAGATCCCGATGGCCTTGATCTTCGAGTGGAGGATCTTCCGTCCTTCCAGCTCCTGGATGCTGATCGTCTCGGAGTTGCGGACCAGCCATTCTTCGTCTCGCGCGAGAATCCGCGCCCCTGGCGCGTAAGTGGTCTCGTCTCGAGCGGTCCCGTCCTGGGTGGTCACGCCGTCCCCTTTCCTCGCCGTGGTTTCCGTGTTTTCCCGCGCTGTCGCAGTTCCGTGGCCTGTCACAGGGACGGCTGGCGGGCGTACGACCGGCGGAGCCGATCGGAGAGCCATCCGGTCGGCGCCGGGGAACCATGGGATTTCGCGGGTTGGAACGGTGGCGTGACGAGCTCAGTCAGCGCCTCCGCCTCCTGTGGGAAGACGACCTCCGGCCCTGGACTCTTGACGCCGAAAGTCGCCATGGAAAGATCGGTGCGCGCCTCAGCCACCGTGATCCCGCTCTCGGTCGCGATGCCAATGAGGCGGTCGGTCACCTCGGTCAGCGAGGGACGATCGGCGGGGGCAAACGCCAGCATGGCCTTCAATATTTCCTTCAGCGGCCCATACGTTCCGGACAGATCCGGGGCGATGTCCTCCTGCCCGATCCGGTAGATCAGCACCCGCACGTCATCGGCGCGGAAGGGGTAGTGCCCGGTCAGCGCGTAGAGAAGAGTGGCGGCCAGTGCGTAGACGTCGGTCGCGACTGTGAGGTCTTCGATCTTTGCCTGCTCCGGTGCCATGCAGACGGGCGTGCCGATCGGGACGCCGGATTCGGTGATTACCTGCATTCGCTCGGCCAGTACGGCAAGGCCGAAGTCGATCAGTTTCGGGCCGCCCTCGCCAAGGATGATGTTGTGCGGTTTGAGGTCGCGGTGCAGCAGTCCCTCCGCATGGATCGTGGCTAGCCCTTCGGCCATGGTCGCGCCGAGGATCGCCACCAGGTGCGGCGCGAGCGTCCCCTCCACCCTGACGTGGGTGTCGAGCGTCTCACCTGGGATGAACTCGACCGCGAGCCACGGCGGCTCCGCCAGGGCGTCGGCCTTCTCCAGGGATGCGATGCGGGAGCCGTACACCGCCCTGAGCGCCTTGACCTCTCCGGCGAACCGCTGCCGGATATCCTGGCGATCGAGGAGACCCTCTCGGATCACCTTGACGGCGACCCGCTGGCCCGCTGGCGAGACCCCGAGGTACACCACCCCCATTCCGCCCTGCCCCAGACGGCCTTCCAGACGGAATCCCCCGATCTCGTGCGGATCGGAGGAACGCAGCGGATCCATCGGCGCCTGCCTGGTCGTCAGGAGAGGTCGGAACATATAGATGTGACGCCTGATACTTACCTTGGGATGACCAAAAGGCATCAGACAATGCCCGGATCTTAGGCGATCTTGCCGCGATCTCACCAACTCCACCTGAGGTACGGTTTTAATGCGAGTGCTCACCTGACAGTGGCTGTTCAGGCTGAGACTGCCGGATTCCCCACCACAAGGAGTCATTAGAAACCGCGCTAGGTCATCCAGGTGAAAATTCGATTCGAACATCGGCGGATAAATCGGACACAATAACGCGGCAGGGCACATTTCCGAATGCGCCAGTCCCGCTCCCGAGGCGCCGACCACCTCACCAAGAAGTAGTCAACTACGAAAAGGGTAGGGACCCCTACCCGGCCACCAGCGGTGACACGCACGTGGCCACTGCCATCGAGAGTCGCCTTGAGGGTCAGGAAGACAGCCGCCGTTGTGGACATCGTCCGAACCGTGACCCCCTACTGGCATGCGGTGGGGCGAGCGTGCTCCCCGCGCACGCGGGGATGTCCCTTACCTCATCCGCCAGACTGCGGACGCCCTGGTGCTCCCTGCCCACGCGGGAATGGTCCCCCAGTCGCAGACTGGGTCGGGGACATCGGCCAGCCGGTCGCGGCCCCGGCTGGCGTCATGAACTGCTCGGGCTGCTGAGCGCGGAGGTATTCGGCGAGAGCGGTGATGCGCTGCAGCGGGCCCAGATCCAGCGGCGGCAGCGGGCGCCGGCTGGTGAGCGCATCAGCGGCCTCGCAGATGGCCGTCCGCAGCGGAGAGTCTTCAACGACCTGGTCGCAGAGCATGTTGCCGCCGCGTTCGACGACGACGCGGTGACGATTACGGTCCAGCTGCCAGCCACCAGCCGTGGTGACCGGGTCAAGGTGCACGGTGACGCGGGTGCGGCCGACGTCGACGGTGAGGTATCGGTGCCGGTCGTCGGCGGGGCGGATACCGCACCGCCACTCGCTCGCAGCGTGCTCGGACACCTCGCCCAGGACAACAGCGGGGCTGGTGATGCTGGAGTGTAGCTCCACATGCAGCCGGGCGTCGCCGACGTGGAGGGTGGTGTGCTCGGTGAGGGTCGACACGAACAGTCTGGGGTCGTAGATGGCGCGCAGCGTCGCCTGCCGAGGAGGCGACGCCAGGTAGGTGGCGAACACGTCGGCGGGCAGGAAGCGGCGCAGCACAGCCAGCATGTGCAGCCACTCGTAGCCGAGCACGCCGTAGGAGCGGTCAACGAATCGGCCGCCGGCGATGTCAGCGCTCCGATCCTTGGTGAAGGTCACCGTGAGGCGGTGAATCGGGGTGCAGGGTTCGTGTTCCTCAATGAGGTCGGCGGCGACGTCAAGGGCGCGGGCGTGCCGGTACTGGTCGGTGACCATGACGCGGGCGGCCGGGTGCTCGCCGACCAGCCGGGCGAGCTCGTCGATCTCATGGCCTTGGCAGGCGGGTTTTTCCAGCAGGATCCGCGCCTGCGGGTCGTGGGCGAGGATCGACCGCAGCACCGGCACGTGGTCGGCGGTGGGGCAGCACACCGACCACATGCTGACGCTGGCGGCGACCTGCGGCGGGAGCTCGTCGACGCCGTGGCTGAACGTGCGGTACTCCTTCGGCAGGTCCTGATGCTTGGGGTCCACCACGACCAGTTGGGCGCCGCTGTCGGCGAGGAGCTGGGCGTGCAGGCGGCCGGCCGTGCCGTAGCCGACCACGCACACCGTCATCTCCGGCAGCCGTGCCGGCCCGGCGGACCGGTCAGGTGTGCCCGCGGCCAGGTAGGTGTCGTAGTAGGCGTCGTACAGGCCAGAAGCGGTGATGATGTCGTCGACGACACCGGTGTGCACGCCGGACGACAGCGTGCCGGCCTGGGCGCAGAGGGCTTTCGCGGCGAGAAGCGTCCCGGCCCGGTAGGCGTCGTAGCCCTGGTTGGGGATGGCGTCAGCTTCGAACAGGTTCAGGGAGCGGCCGTCGCCGAGTATCGTCACCTGGGTGCCGCCGCGCAGCCGGTAGCGGCGGCCGACGCCGGGAATCTCCACCGCTGTTTCGGTGAGTTCCGGGTCGGTGGCCAGCAGCGCGAAGTCACGGGTGGCGTACGGCGCCAACACCACCCCTTCGGGCAGCAGCCTGATCGCCTCGTCGGTGAGCGCGTCCTCCCCGGTAGTGCCGACCAGTAGGAACGGCCGCACAGTGCGCAGCGCGTCGGCGGCGGAGCGGTAGGTGGGGTGGCCGGCCTCGGCGGCGGCGATCAACGCGAGCGGGGTGGGGTCGACGACGTGAACCTGACAGCCCTGGGCGCGCAGCGCGGCCGTCAGCCGCGACCCCAAGGTGCCGTAGCCGAGCACGAGCACCGTGCGGCCGATGACCTTCACGGCGGGCAGCAGCTCACGCAGCCTGCGCAGGCACGAGTCGGCGATCTCCGGGTAGCCGAGGTTCGTTTTCAACGCTGACCGCGCCAGGTTGAAAACCGGGATGCTGAGCTGCCCGGCCGCGGCGATGCGTTTGAGCCCGGACACAGTCAGCTCCAGGGCGGCGTCCACCCGGCGGGGCGCGTCGGCATAGCCGTAGCCTTGGGCGAGCAGGCCGCCGTCGTCGATGACCAGCACCTTCCGGTCGGCGGCGTGGGCGGCGTCGATGAACGCATCCACCCCAGCAAGGGCGTGGGCGAGGTCATCGGCGTGGCTGGCCGGGGCGTTGATCGCGGTGTTGTCGAGCAGGCCACTGCCGCACCCGCGTGCCAGAAGCGTGGCGTGGACACGGTCGCGGTTATGGGTGCGGTCGCCCTTGGCCAACGCGTAGATCCATTCGGCGGGCACGCCGGACCGCTGCAGTGCCAGCAGGAAGGCCAGAGTGTTCTCCACGTAATGATCACGGAAGATCACTGCCCAGCCGTCAAGGTGCGCGTCGCGGGTGGCGAAGCGGGCGAGCAGCGGCATGCTCGCGGTGAGCTGGCGCAGTTCGGCCGGGTCGTAGCAGCGCAGCCGGCCTCGCAGCCACGCCCGCAGGTCTTCGGCGGCTTCCTGCCCGCCCGGGTGGACGTCGAGCAGGATCTCGATGGGCTGCTGGTCGGGCAGGACGTGGCTGAGCGTGTCGGGCCGGTCCAGGGTGCAGGGGTGCCAGCGCACGGCGACGCGGGGGGCGTCGCCGGTGTCGGCCAAGAGCAGGCTGTCCGGGCCGGGCTGGTGGACGCGCAGGCCATGACGTTCGGCGACCTCGGCCGCTGCGGCGGACAGGGCATCGGGCGGGATAGGCCCACGGAGGACGTCCCAGGTCGCGCTGGTAGCGGACGCGGGAACGGTGTCCATGGTCACGGGATCTCCCTTGGGGTGGTGGGGGGGAAAGTTTTCAAACGCACGCCGTCAACGCGGCGTGCGGCAGATCAGTCGGCCAGTTCCGTCAGCAGCGTGTCGGTGGCGGGCAGCTCGGACAGCAGGACACTCACCGCGCGATGGCGTGTCAGCCAGAAGGCGTCCAGGTCGGCCTGGACCAAGCCAGGTTTGAGGTAATGCTGTTTGACCCCATACAGGCTTTTCAGCAGCTGCAGCAGCGCGACCCGGCCGCAGGCGCGCACGTCCACGTCGGCCACTTCAGGGTGGGCTTTCCGGTAGGCGCCGATGAAAGTCGCGGCGGCGTCCAACCAGCCTTCGCCGGTGACGGTGTTGGGGTAGAACGCCATACGGCCCAGGTCGTAGGCGAGCAGGAACGGGTCCGGTGGCCGAAAGTCCAGCACCGCCGACAGTCTCTCCCCGGTGAACAGGAGGTTGACCGGCGAGTAGTCGCCGTGCACGACCTGCACGGTCAGGTCCACGGGCAGGCTGGCGAGCAGCCCAGGAATGTAGGCGATCATGCTGCGGCGTTCCAGGAGTGTGCGCTGCGCGTCGACGTCGAACGCGTCAGCAGCACCGGCACGACTCCGGCCAGTGATGATGTCGAGCAGCTGGTCGATCGTCGTGGTGAGGCCGTCGATGTCGATGCCGAGCCACCGCTCCACTGTGGGCGCGGCCGCAGAAGCAGGGGTGGGGTGGTTGGCGAACAGGGCGTGGATACGGCCCAGGGCGGAGCCGGCGGCGACGAGCTGGGCAGGCGACAGGCGGGTGACGACCTGGCCGGGCATCCACTCCCACACCGACATCGACGCCGTCGGCGAGCCGCTGGTATCGATGACGTCACCCATTTGGTTGGTCAGCACCCGCGCGCCGGGAATGCCCGCTTCCAACGCTTGGGTCGACAGGGCGATCGCTTCCCGTTCCGCGGACAGGTCGGTGCCAGGCGGGTAGTTCTTCACGAACACCTGCCGGTCGGCACAGTCGGCGCGGTAGTTCACGGTGCCCTGCCCGATGGGCAGCCGCGCCAAGGCGTGCACCGTCAACCCGTAGGAGGCGGCCAGGGTGGCGGCGATACGGTCGGCCTGCTCAGGTGGCGAAGAAGCGGTGGCGAAGTCAGGCATGAAAAACCTTCTCTGCTTGTGGTTGTGGAGGCGTGGAGTCAGGCGGCCCCGAAACGCCGGAGGGCTGGCCCGGAAAAGCCGTCACGCTAACCCCGCCCTGGCCTGCTCGACGCACTGTTCGCGCCGGTCAACCGTTCGAAGACCTGCCGGTAGGTCGCGGTGACGGCCCGCCATCTCGCGCTGCCTGCCCGCTCGAACCGGGGGCGGGGTCGGGTGGGGAGGCGGGCTGCGGCTTCGGCGGCGGCCAACGCCGGGCCGGGCCCTTCACCCGGCGGGTAGAGCCACGCCGTGCAGCCGGCCGTCATCTCCGCGATGGAGGGCAGCTCCGGGGCGATGACGGGGGTGCCGAACTCCAGCGCGGTGCTCACCGAGCCGGGATACAACACCCTGGTGAAAACCTCCCACTGGTTGTCGACGCGGTAGGGGCACAGTGCGGCGTCAGCGGCCCGGTACAGGCGGTGCACCTGCTCGGGTGGTACCCGGTCGGTGTGCACGTGGACGCGGCCGCCGCTGCGTTGCGCGGCCGCGGCGAGATCGGTGGCCACCGCGTCGTCGCGGCACGGCCCGGCGATGAGCAGCTGCGCCCGCCGGGTGTGGGCGGTGAACGCCTCCACGACGGCGGGTAGCCCCTTGTAGGAGGTGAGGTTTCCCACGGCCAGCACCGAGCAGGGTGCGGCGCGCAGCCGCCGCACCAGGGCACGCACCGGTTCCGGCGCCGGGGCAACCCGGTGGGGAACGCTCAGCCCACCCCACCCGGCGACAACAACGGGCGCTTTGGTCAACCGGGCCAGGTGCAACGCGTCGGAGCAGGTGTGGGTGAGCACCGTGTCGGCGAGGCCGAGCACGCCGAGCGCGGCATACCAGTCGGCGTCCCGGGGCGGGCCGCCGTCGATGGGCAGCAGGTTGTGCACCGTCCACACGATGCGCCACCCGCCGCCGCGCAGCGCCTCCAGCCGCTCCAGCAGCGCTCTGGCCGCAGGCAGGGTGCGCTGGCCACCCTCCCTCCGGTACAGGCGTTTAAGCCGATGCACGTTGATCACTCCTGGCTGGGTGGGCTGTTCGGGCAGAGCGTCGAGGCTGGGCGTGAAGCCAAGCGGCAGGCCGGGCGGGGCGTGGCGGTGCAGTTCAGCGAAGTACGGGCTCGGCCACGCCGGGTAGTCAGTGACCACGACCCACCCCCTTGCCAGCGGCGGCGGGTTCATTTCGGGTGCGCGGCGGCGAGGCGACCCCACCAGGCGGCCGCCTGGTGGTAGCGGTTCAGGCATTCGTCGGGGCTGCGGTCAGCGCCGGTCCATTCCACGGCGACTTCCAGCCGCTGCCCGGCCCGGATCCGGTCGGCGGCCGCAGCGGCGACGACAGCATGCCCGGCCGCATCCAACCCGGTTCCCGGATCCGACAGGTGCAGTACACGGGCGTGGTCGAGGACCGGCCCCAACCAGGCAGCCTTCTCCGAGCTGGTGGGAAGGGCGGCGGCGAGCTGCGCGGTGTCGGCCAGCAACCCCAGCTGCGGGCAGGAACCCACCAGGTCGAGGAAAGACCGCAGCGTGTCCGGGGCAACCCAGCCGGGGTCGTGGGGTTCGATCAGCAGCGGTATCGGACTGTCGGCCAGAACAGGCAAACCTGCCCCTTGGTGCAGGTCGGATGCGGTCAGCGGGGTGCGGGCCAGCAGCCGCACCCATCCGGCGCCGAGGATCGCCGCCGTTTCGGCGATCTCGGCCACGTCGCAGGCTGCCTGCCTGCGGGTGTCGGCGTCGCCGGTGAGCAGGTCGGCCACGTCGATGTCGGCGGTAACCCCAGTGATCGGCACCGTTTCCGCTGCGGCTTTCCGCCACCGCCATATCATTGGCGCCGGCTGGCAGGCCAGGTCGACGCCACGGGGACCGCCGCGCAGATGCACGAACGGGATGGTGCGGGAGGCGGCCCAGGCCAGCAGGTCGGGGACGTTCAGGCCGCGTACCGAAATGCTGTACAGCCCGACCGGGGCGGTGTTCATGGCACCTCCCACGAGAAGATCACAACGGGTTCGGTGGGGCGGCCGCGGCCATCAAGGGCGCCGTACACGGCGGGCGCCGCCTCGCCGGGCACGATCCGGCACCAGCCATTAACCAGGCTGGGGTCCAGGTGCCAGGTCAGCCAGGCCGCCGCCGTGGTGTAGGCGTCCTGATAGCAAGCGGGGCCTGCGACGAGTTCGTGCATGCCGACGACCGTCCACCCGGCCCGGTGCAGGTCAAGCGCCGACAGCTGCGACACCGGGTCCGGGGTGCCCAGCAGGCCCAGGACGCCGCCTTTGGTGAGCAGGTCGGCGGCGCGGCGCGGTGTTCCGGCCGCATCCACGACCACGCTGGCGCTGCCCTGGGCGACGGCGGCGACGCACTCCACCCCGGGCACACGGCCGATCAACGGGTCCGGCCGGGAGGTCAGTACCCGTACCCTGGTGGCGCCGCGCCGGTACAGCTCCAGGGCGCACCCCAGCGCGACCGGCCCGGAGCCGACCAGCACGACCTCGTCCAAACCGGCCAGGCCGGGTAGCCGATCCAGGCCGAGCACCGCCAACTGCTGGAAGCGGGCCACCGCGGCGGCCTGAGCCCGGGTGCCAGGCGGCGCGACGAGCACGCCTTCAGCGGAGGCGTCGAATGCGGCGCCGTGCGGCGCCGCCGCCAGTCTCCACCCGGCCGCCATGTCGCCGCCGAACGTCATGTAGCCGGCGTCGCGGGAACCGTCGGGCCCATAGGTGGCGCGCAGGTGCCGGCGTTCGGTGCCGGGGCTGAGCACGCTGAACCGGGCCGCCGTCATCTCGTCCGCGACAGCGGCTGCGGGCAGCAGGTGGGCTTGGCCTTCGGTGAGGCGGATCCGCGTGCCCGCGTACCGGATCCGGGCGGGACGGGTGCGGTCAGTAAGCATGAAGGCTCCCCAGGTAGGCGGGCAACTCACTCAGGTGGGCGATCACACCGATGCGCGGGTCCAAGCCGGGCGGCCGCCCGTCCGGGCTGATCAGGGCCGCGCGCATCCCGTGGGCGAGCGGGCCAACGGCGTCTTTGCGTGGGGTGTCGCCGACGAACACGATCTGCTCCGGTGGGCAGCCTGCCGCTTCGATCACGGCGGTGTAGAACCGCGGATGCGGTTTACGGACGCCGAGCGTGCTCGACAGCACCAGTGCGTCGAAGCAGTCGCTGAGGCGTGCTCGCCGCAGCGTGGCGCGGCGCACGCTTTCGGGCCGCTGGGTGTCGCACGCCAGCACGCACACCAGGCCCGCCTCGTGCAGGTTCCGCAGCGCGTGCGCGGCCACCGGGTCGACCTCGGCGTCGGGGACGGCGGTGAACACCGCCCGCGCCAGGGCCTGCGGGTCGTCCAGCACGGCCCCGCTTTCCGCTGCGGCCAGACGCAGCAGTTCCGCGAACGGCGTCTGCTCGTGGCGTGGCCTGTCGGCGGCGCGAGCCCGGCCCACCACCCCTTCGAGGGCGGTGGCGAACCCGCCGGGAATCATCGGGCCGCCCAGCTCCGACAGGATACGGGCCACGGTTACGGCATCCGGGCTGGGCCCCGGCCGGGCGAGGGTGCCGCCGAAGTCCACCGCCACCGCAGACACAGGCACCGCCGCCGGCTTCGTTTCCTTCACGCCGCTCACCGATCCTTGGACAGGCGTTCGGCGTGGGTGGCGATGTCGTGCGGGGTGCCGCGTACCGCGTAGAAGTCGACCGACCCGGTCAAGGCGTGCACGTACCGGAGCCGCTGCCGCTGGGCGTGCTCGTCCTCCAGCAGCCGCAGCGGCTGCTCCCCGTCATCGAGGAGCCGATCCAGCAGGTGCCCGCTGCCGCGCAGCCACGCCGTGGCCGCCGTATGCCGGTCCACGCTTTCGACAACACCGCCTACTGCAGGAGAGGCCGTGTCGAGGGAGACGAGCATCGCCGCCGCCACCGGCACCCGCACCCGCCTAGCCGTCACCGTGTTACGCCGACGCAAATCGACGATGGCCGGCCCTGCCTTGGGCAGGTCCAGTTCGGGAAACCAGCGGCGCACCGCGCCGCGCCGGCCGAGGATGGCGGTGGTGCCGCCCCGCACGAAGGGGCCGCCGTCGGCGGCGACGTCGACCAAGGTGACGTCTCCGGCCAGCCACTGCCAGCCGCGCGCCGCAAGCGCCACACCAGCCAACGTCTTCCCCGCGCCATGATCGCCGAGCAGCAGCACCGCCTTCCCGCCGGGCCGGTACATCGCCACCGCGTGCACGCACACGGTCCCAGCGGCCAGGTGCACCACATGCAAATGCGCGTTGATCACCCGGCGGGCGTCGGGTGGGGCATCCGGCACAGCTACCCCTCGGGCCGCCGGTTCGTCACCGGGAGGCAGCAGCTCAGCAGAGGCGCCGGGCACATGCGGCGCGATGTGCGGCCACGCCGCGATGACGTTCTCACCGGCGACGACAGCCAGGGTGCGGCCGCTGCTGGGCACAACCACCAAGCGTCGGGCAACGGTTCCCTCACCCACTACGCCGTCACCTCCAGCAGCTCGGCCAGCGACTCCCACACCGGGGCGTGCGGCAACTCCCGCAGGTGAGGCACCATCAGGCGGGCGGCGGGCACTCCGGCCAGCACCGCTCCCCAGCCGGGTACGGGCCAGCTGCTGCCACCCGGCTGCGGGCCGCCGACCACGCCGAGCAGGTCGCTGGAGTACAGCCGCTGCCCCGCGACTCCGGCCGCCCCTGCCAGCACCGCCTCCGCTTCGGTCGGCTTCAACCGGTTGGCGCGCATCGGCTGGTCCTGCGTGGGCTCGGGGTCGGCGACCACGTGCACCACCGCGCCCAGCCGGGCCGGCGGCGCCCAGTCGACGACCGCGCGGTGCTCACCGGGTGTGAACAGCGTGCGCCGCCGCACCCCCCCGGCCACCACACGCTGCTGCTCTTCTCCACCGGCGGGGGCGGCCAGTTCCGCGGGCACACCGACGCGGGTCGGCCACCCGGCGACAACCCCGTCCCCCGTCATCATCACCAGGTCATCAGCCATGAACCGGGCGCCCAGCTCGTCGCAGGCGCGGTGCGCGAGCGTGGACTTCCCGCCCCGCGGACCGGCCACGAACAACACTGCCGTCCCGTTCACGGTCACTGCGGAGGCGTGCAGCATCCGCCATCCGCCGTCCAGCATCCGCGAGGAGAAGAACAGCCGGGCCAGCCAGTCGGGCCAGCGCAGGCCCGGCCCCGTGCTGGGGACGGCGACGCGAGTGAGGCGCCGCGCCCGGTCGACTTCCAGCAGAGCCGCGGCGCTCCTGGGCCGGTACACGCCCAGCAGCCGCAGCAGGCCGCCTCCCGCGCCGACCACCGCCAGGCGGGGGCCGGCGTGCGGCGACACCAGGGCGGGCCGGTCGGCGAGCAGCGCGTCAACGTCGCCGGGCATCTGGTCGTGGTCGTCGTACTCGACGCGGATCGTCCAGTCCGTGGCCGGGTCGGCGTCGCTCACCGTGCACGGCGGCACCATCACCGCGGCCACCCCCGCCACCAAGTCCGCGTCGCCGACGACGCGCAGCCGCCACGGGTTCAGCAGCAGATCCACCGCTCGCTCCGAAGCAGCGCCGCCAGCTTGCGACTCCTGCCCCTTTTGGGGGTCTGTGCGGGGATCCTCACTGGTATCAGATACGGAAACGAGTGTGTTGGCCTGCGGGTTCATCGCAGAAGGGCCCCTTCCCTGACGGGTGCGAAGAGCTGCAGCACAGCCACTGGCCATCTGCATCGCGCTTCGCGTTCAGCCGGTCACGTTCACATTCCGATGCCAGTGAAAGACGCACCCGCCCCTCCAGGTAGGGCTTTGAGTATTGGATGGTTTTGGATCCTCGGCGCCCCTGAAAACGACAGGAGGGGAAAACATGCCAAGACAGCGACGTCATCCGGTGAGTAACACCGCGTTGCAGGACGCGATCGCGGCCACCGGAAAGCCATACGCCCAGATCGCGAAAACGATCAACGCTGTGGGGGCGGAAAATGGGCGGGCTATGTACTACGACGCGGCCGCTATCGCACACTGGCTGTCAGGGACCACCCCTGCGCCGGGAACGGTACTCGCCATCGTCGAAGCGTTCACACGGCTCCTCGGCCGCAGCCTCACCACCCGCGACCTGGGGTGGCCACACGTCGAAGCGGCCTCCGACAAGCCCTGGGAGGGCGATCCCGTGGCTTGGGTGATCCGCTTAGGGAGGGACGACATGCTCAACCGGCGATCGCTACTCAGCGCTGGCCTGTACTCGCTTGCCGCGCTGAACCTGCCGCCCGCACTCCTCACCACCGTTGACCGTCCGGGGCAGCCCCGCCAGGCCGGCGACTCCGACGCCGAACGCATCCGCGTGATGAGCAGCCAGTTCTCCGCCGCCGACGACCTGTTCGGCGGCGGCCACGCACGCACCGCCGTCCTCGCCTACCTGGTCCACGAAGTGGGGCCCCTGCTGCAGGGCACCACCGGGCAGGCCCGGCCCGCGCTGTTCTCAGCCGCCTCCCAAATGACGTATCTGGCGGCGTTCATGGCCTCCGACGCCGGGGACTCCCCTGGGCTGGCGCAGAACATCTACATTCAGGCCGCCCGGCTCGCCCAGGAAGCCGACGACCCGGTGGCGAAAGCGACCGCTCTGCGGGGCCTCGCGGTTCAAGCCGTCGAACTCGGCCACCCGGCCCGCGCCGTCGACCTCGCCGAAGCGGCGGCGTCGACCCTACGTGGCGGCCCGCCCCGGGTCCGCGCCTGGATGGCCGGCATGTGCGCCGAAGCACACGCCGCCAACGGCAACACCAAGGCCGCGCTCACCGCGCTAGGCCAAGCCGAAGCAGACGTGGAACGCGCCGACTCCGTGCCCGAGTCGCAATGGACGGGCGCCTACGGCCGCGCCGCCCTGGAGCACCAGATCGGGATGACTCTCGCCCGCCTGGCGGACCTGCCCGCCGCCCAGCGGCACCTCATCGACTCCAACCGCGCCCGCCGCATCGCCGAACGCCGCTCCCGCGCGCTCATCACCTGCCGCCTCGCCGACCTGCAGATCCGCCAGCATCACCCCGACGAGGCCGCCGCCACCATCCTGCAACTCCGGGCGGATCTTCCGCTGCTCACCTCAGGGCGCGTCAAAACCGAGCTCGGCCGGTTGCGGGCCTCTTGGGTTCCCGCCCGCTCCAACCCCACCGTCGAGCAGGCCGACCAGCTCATCGCCTCCCTGGCCGACCACTGACGCCAGCCGCCGGACAGCTGGAATCAAGCAGGCTTTACCTCCAGTTCTGCTGGGCGCGCGAGATCACCTCATTGACGGAGGCCCCTTCGCCGGGCTAATAATGCGCCAACGCTCGAATCACCGTCTCCGTTCGCTCGCCGTGAAATGTTATCGCTAACATCATGGAGGTACCGGAATGCGTAGATGCCAGAGAGCTTTGGCCGTGTTGTTCACCGTCGTCATGGCCCTTGTCCTCGCACCGGTGGCGGCCCACGCCGCAGGCCCGGTCCCTCACTACCTGATGACGGCCTTTACCAACAGCAGCGAGTCGAACATGTACGTCTACGACTCCCCCAACGCCTCCACCTTCTCCCTCGTGCGGGCCAACGCCTACACGCCGCCGTCGGGGCTGATCAGGGATCCCAGCGTGTTGCGGCACACCGACGGCTACTACTACCTCGTCCACACGACGAACTGGACCGGCGACACCATCGGCTTCGCGCGCAGCGCCGACGCCGTGAGCTGGACGTTCCTGCGTAACGTGACCGTCGGGCTGAACGGCGCCACCGGTAGCACCTGGGCGCCGGAGTGGTTCAAGGACTCCGACGGCAGCGTCCACGTGATCTTCTCGGCCTCGACGACCGGCACGGCGGGACAGTTCAGGCCGTACCGGATCACCGCCACCAACACCGACCTGTCGTCCTGGAGCGCCCCGGCGGCGTTGGGCATCCCGGCGAACTACATCGACAGCTTCGTGGTCAAGGTCGGTTCCACCTACCACAACTTCCTCAAGAACGAGACGACGAAGTACATCGAGCACGCCACCGCCACCTCGCTCACCGGCCCCTGGCAGTTCACCGGCGTCGGTAACTGGGCGGGTTGGGGCTCGGGGCTGGAGGGACCCGCGCTGACACGGCTGCCCGACGGCAGATGGCGGATCTATTTCGACAACTACACCGGCGGCCGCTACTACTACGCCGACAGCTCCGACCTGTCCACCTTCTCCGCCAAGGTCGAACTGTCCGGCCTGTCCGGCGTCGCCAGGCACTTCACCGTGCTGCGCGAGGACGCCGGTGACGCGACGGCGGTGCCGACGGGTAACCGCTCACTACGCTCGGCCAACTTCCCCGACCGCTATCTGCGCCACCGCGACAATCTTGCCCGCATCGACCCGCTGAACGCCTCCAGCCCGCTCGCCGACCGCCGGGACGCCACGTTCACCGTGACCGCCGGACTGGCCAACAACGGCTGTTACTCCTTCCAGGCGGCAAATCTGCCGGGCTACTACCTGCGGCACTACAACATGCGGCTCACCCTGCAGCGTGACGACGGCACGGCGATCTTCAAGGGTGACGCCACGTTCTGCGGCAGAGCGGGGCTGGCCGGCGGCGGTACGACCTCGTTCGAGTCCTACAACCTGCCGGGCCGCTATCTGCGCCACTACAACTACGAGATGCGGCTGGACCTGAAAGCGTCCACCTCGATCTTCGCCTCGGACGCCTCCTTCACGGTGACCTCCCCCCTGGCCTGACAAGAGAACGACTTTAAAATCCCTCGCACAGGCGCCGCCGATGGTGGCCCTGGCCACGGCGCCTACCCGGTCGTCCCGGCCGGGCCGTGCGTCACGGCGCCGAGGTGGAACCGCGCGCGGCTCGTTCACGACGAACTACGATTGGCGCCGAACGCGCCTCGCCGGCCGCATGTCGTCGTTCGCCGGCGGCGGCCACCGTCGGCGCGACCGTGACACGACCATGACATGGCGAGGACGAGGCGGCGACACGACCGGCCGACACTGGACGGGGTTGACCGGCGGACGAGTGACGGGGGCGTGCTGTGAAACTCGGCGGCGTGTCGCGAGTGCTGTTGATCGAGGACGACCCGGCCGTACGGGAGGGCCTTGAGCTGGCCCTGACCCGGCATGGGCACCGGGTGCGCGCGGTGGAGTCGGGTGAGCAGGGGCTGGAGCGACTGCGTGCGGACCTTCCCGACGTCGTCGTGCTCGATCTGATGTTGCCCGGCATGGACGGGTTCGAGGTCTGCCGCCGTATCCGGGCCGCCGGTCAGACACCGATCATCATGTTGACCGCACGCGGCGACGACATGGACGTGGTGGCCGGGCTGGAGGCGGGCGCCGACGACTACGTGGTCAAGCCGGTGCAGCCCAGAGTGCTTGAGGCACGCATCGGCGCCGTGCTGCGGCGGGTCGGCCGGGAGCAGGCGGAGGTGGAGCGGCACGGGGAGCTGACCATCGACCGGGCCGGGATCGTGGTCGCCAAACGCGGCGTGCCGGTGGACCTCGCCCCGACCGAGCTGCGCCTGCTGCTCGAACTCTCCGGCACACCCGGCCGGGTGCACAGCCGCCAGCAGCTGCTGGAGTCGGTGTGGGAGCACGGGTATTTCGGCGACTCGCGTCTGGTGGACGCGTGCGTGCAGCGGTTGCGCGCGAAGATCGAGGACGACTCGGCGACACCCGTCTACGTACAGACGGTGCGTGGGTTCGGGTACCGCTTCGGGCCGGTGTGACCCCCCGGTGAGGCCTCGGCCGAGCCTGGGGCTGCGCGCCCGGCTGCTGTTCGCCTTCGCGCTGCTGTGCGTGGTCACCGCGGCGGCGGTGGCCGGCGGGATCTACGTCCAGGCGCGCAACGCCATCCTGCAGAGGACTCAGGACGCCGCGGTGCAGGCGATGACCAGCCGCCTGCAGGCGCTCTACCCTTTGCGCAGCGCGACACCCGGCCCGGACGAGCTCGGCGAGATCGCCGAGGCCGCGACCGACCGCAACAGCTTCGCGGTCGCCGTCTACCGCGAGACGCACTCGCCGCTCCCCCCGTCCTCACCACCGCTGGGGCACGGCGGGGCGGGTGAGGGTGCCCGGACCCTGGACTTCGGGGTGGCCTCACCGGAGTTGCGGCAGACGGTGGCCGGTGGCCGTACCGCGTGGCAACGGGTGGTACGGCAGGGCACGCCCATCCTGGTCATCGGCATGCCGTTGCTGATCATCGAGCAGGACCGGACGACGCGGGCGTCCGGCATCGAGGTCTACACCGCGCGCAGTCTGCTTTCCGAGCAGCGCAGCATCGACGAGCTCGCCGCCTACGCCTGGCTCATCGGCGGGGCGGCCCTGGCGTTCGCGGTCGCCCTGGCGTCGCTGGCCGCCCGCGGCGTACTGGGCCCGGTGCGCGAGCTCGGCCGGGCGGCACGCCTGCTGGGCGAGGGCGAGATGCGGACCAGGATCGCGGTACGCGGCTCCGATGAGCTGGCCGACGTGGCGCGCACGTTCAACAACACCGCCGCAGAGCTGGAACGGCTCGTCAGGCAGCTGCGCGAGATGGAGGCCGACGCCCGCAGGTTCGTGGCCGACGTGTCCCACGAGCTGCGCACCCCGCTGGCCGCGCTCACCGCGGTCGCCGACGTCCTGGAGGAGGAGGCGGCCCGGCTGCCCGCACCCGCCGACAGAGCCGCCAGGCTGGTCGGCCGGGAGACGCTCAACCTCACCGCCCTGGTGAACGATCTCATCGAGATCAGCAGGTTCGACTCCGGCGTCGCGGCCCTCGCGCCGAACGAGGTCGACGTGGCCGAACTCGTGAGTGCGACCCTGCGCCTTCGAGGCTGGTCGGAGCGGGTACACACCGAGGTTCCCTCCGGGGTGACGGCGCGGCTGGACCCGCGCCGGGTGGACGTCGTCCTCGCGAACCTGGTCGGCAACGCCCTGCGGCACGGCGAGCCACCGGTGTCGGTACGGCTTCGCGACGACCCGCACCGGATCGTTCTTGAGGTCCGTGACCACGGAGCGGGGCTGGAGGAGGCGGTGCTGCCGCACGTGTTCGACCGGTTCTACAAGGCGAGCGCGGCCAGGGCGAGGTCCGAGGGCAGCGGCCTGGGCCTGGCCATCGCAAGGGAGAACGCGCGTCTGCACCGAGGCGACCTCACCGTCGCCAACGCCCCGGACGGCGGCGCCGTGTTCACGCTGCGCCTGCCGCGCCGGGCACCCGACCCGGACGGCGGCTCCGAATGAGGGCAGGACCCGCCCGCCGCATGCTCGCCGCGGGCCTCGTGTCGCTCGCCGCCATCACCGGCTGCGGCGTGCGGCCCAGCGACGTCATCCCCGCCGGTGACCCACCGAGCGGACACGTCGCACCGGCCACGACGATCACCCCTGACCCCCGGAACCCTCCAAGGTGACGGCAGGCCCCGTCCTCGGCCGGTCCGCGCGCCCGCCGGCGTAACCCACGCCCGGGTGGGGCCGCCGCCGTGGCGGCCTGCCGCCTCTGTCCGGGCGGTACTCGAAGTGCCACCACTCGTTGTCGTAGATGCGGTACAGGTCGTAGCGGGCGCCGTGTTCCTCCAGCCAGCGCGCACCCTCATGGGGACGCACATCCAACGCGACGCCCTTGACGTGGCCGGACTCCGCCGGTGGCAGCACGAGCATGCGCGCCAACGCCGGGGAGCCCGAGCGGCGCACCTCCTCGTCGAACATCCGTTGCTGCACATGGGGATCGCGATACCCCGAGGTGAGGCCGACGAGCCGGCCGTGACGCCAGAACGCCCGGGTACGCGCCGCGGTGAAAGCCGCCAGGGCACCCTCGGTGAGCCCGGTGAGGTCCTCGGCGGGGAATCGCATCCGCAACGCCCAGCGGCAGGCGAGTTCACGGGCGCGCCCGGGGGCGCGGACGAACGCCGCGGGCAGCAGGAGCACGGCGAGCACCAGCGTGACCGCGGCGTACAGCCGGTCACGGGGCCGAGGCGGGATCGTACGTGGCTCGTTCATGACGCACCACGATCGGCGCCGAATATGCCCGCGTTGCCCGCCGCACGTCACCGTTTGTCGACGACGGCGACCGTCGGCAGGACCGTGACATGACCATGACGCGGCGAAGACGAGGCGGGCACACGGTCGGCCGACAGTGGATGGAGCCGCCCGGCGGCGAACCACGGGGGCCCGCCGCGGCGGAAGTAATCGGGAAATGGAGAAGGTTGTGGCTGATAACGGAGGATGGGACCGGCGTTCGCTGTTGCGGGGCGCCGCCGTGGTGGCAGGTGCCGCCGCGACCGCGCCGCTGCTGGGCTCGACGGCCACGGCGCTGGCCGGCGGTGACGCGGACGCGCTGTTCAAGGCGGGGAACTTCAGGCGGGCCGGCCGCCTCTACGAGCAGATCCTGAAAAAGGACCCCAAGAACGTGCACGCGGCCCGACAGCTCGGCTACCTGGAGCTGCTCGTCAACCGCTTCCCCGAGGCGGAGAAATACCTCAAGCTGGCGATCGAGCTGGCGCCCGGCGACAAGGAGGCGAACCGGTTCCTCGCCGACTGCTACACCCGGCAGGACAGGTTCTCCCTCGCCGCGCCACGCTGGCAGGCGGCCGGAGAGGAAGGCTACGCCAAGCTGTTCGCGGCGTTCCGCGGCGAGCCGTACCAGATCCACGGCGACGTCGCCCGGGTGCCATGGCAGCAGATGGACCCGTTGCCGCTGCTCAAGGCCTCACTCAACGGCGGGCCACCGAAGCTCCTCTCGTTCTACACGCGTGTCGCCTCGCTGAACGTGTCGGCGAAGGCAGCCGAGGAAGCCGGGCTGCGCGCCGTGGCCGAGGACAGATTCGAATTCGAGGGAAAAGCCGTAACGTACTACTCCGGGGTGCTCGACTCCCTCGAACTGGGCGGTATCGAACTGCGCAACATCCCCGTGAGCTGGTCGGACACGGAGGACGACTCGGGGGAGGGGGACGGATTGATCGGCACGTGGATCCTGTACCACTTCCTGACCACCCTCGACTACGCGGGCCGGTCGCTGATCCTGCGCCGCAGAACCCCGGAAACGGCGAGGAAGGCCCGCGCCGCCGCCAAACGGTCGGGCACCGAGCCCCTGCCGCTGTGGCTGGCCCGTGAGCACCTGCTGTTCAGCAGGGGCAGCATCGCCGGCAAAACCGGCTCCGGTGAAGGCATGGTGGCCCTGAACATCGGCGGGAAAGGCGAAATGGTCGCGGGCATGACCGAGGAAACGGCGAGGCGGTTGCGGATCCGCACCGACCTCAACCGCCCGGTAGAGACGTCGGCCGGGGGGAGCTTCGTCACCGTATACCCCTGCTATCCGAGGGAGGTCCGCCTCGGCGACGCCGTCGCCAACGACGTCTACTGCTACGCGGCGAAGAGCGGACCCGCCCGCGAAGAGTTCGACCTGCTCGCCCACTTCTCCCACAGCTTCTTCAAGCCCTACAACGTCACCCTCGACTTCACCGACATGAACGTCTACGTCGCCCGCGGCAAGGCCACCTGACCGCCACGACCGCCACGACCGCCCGGACCTCACGGGAGCTTCCCGGAGCCGTCGGCTCCCACGGTCGCGACCGGAAACACCTCCCGGTGAGGCGCCCCCCCAAAAAAAGGAAGGTCGCCTCACCGAGGGGTGTCGGTCAGGCGAGCAGTTCGGAGACTCTGGTGTCCGGTTTCGCCACCGCTCGGGTGAGCAGTGCCGCCACCCGCGACAGGCGGTCCTCGACCTCCTTGCGGTCCCACAGCTCGACGGCGTACTCCAGGTCGAGCACGACCTGCTCCCCCGCCATCCCGGCGTACATCTCCAGCTCGTAGCGGTTCGCCCTGGTGTGCACGTAGTCGAACTCGACCTCGCACCCGGCCAGTTCGGGGATCGCGGGCCCGTCGCCGGCCCAGTCGGAGGTCACCTGGAACAGTGGCATCCTGCGCGGGTCGGGGTGGATCCTCAAGGCCCGCACCACCTCGTTGAACGGGGTGCTCTGGTGGGCGTACGCCTCCAGCACGGTCCTGCGCACCCGCCCGGCCAGCTCGGCGAAGGTCGGGTCGCCGCCGCAGTCGAGGCGCAGCGCCACCATGTTGACGAAGCAGCCGACCACGCCCTCCAGGCCGGGCAGCGGCCGGTTGTCGGCGGTGGTGCCGATCACCACGTCGTCCTGGCCGCTCCACTGCGCGAGTATCGCCGCGAACGCGGCCGTCACCAGCATGTAGGGGGTGGCCCTGCTCTGCCGGGCCAGCGCGAGCAGCCGCCGTGACTCCGTGTGCGGCAGGCGGTGGGCGATCATCTCGGTGTCGCGGCTCTCGCGCCGTCCGCCACGTGTCCTGGGCAGGACCAGTTCCGGTGCCTCGCGCAGCCGCTCGCGCCAGAAGCGTTCCGAGGCCGCAGCCTCGGGGCCGCCGAGCCAGGCCTGCTCCCAGGCGACGTAGTCGGCGAAGCGCAGGTGCGGGGCGGCGGGGGCGGCGTCCCGCTCGGAGTACAGGCGGCCCAGCTCGCCCACGAGCAGCCCGATGGACACGCCGTCGGTGACCAGGTGGTGCTGGACGAGCGCGAGGACGTGGTCGTTCTCGCCGAGCCGGTAGAGGGCGGCGCGTACGAGGGGCGCGGTGGACAGGTCGAAGCCTCGGTCGGCGTCGCTCGCGGCGCGGCGGGCCGCCTCCCGCGCGCGTTCCTCCTCCGGCAGGCCGGTGAGGTCCTCGACGGGCAGTTCGACGCGTACGCCGGGGTCGAAGCGCAGCACCGGCACGTCCCCGACGAGCGCCACCCGGGCGCGCAGGTTCTCGTGCCGCGCGACCAGCGCGTCGAACGCGCCGCGCAGGGCGCCTGAGTCGAGCGGGCCGCGCACCCGGTAGGTGACGGCGGCGATGAAGTCGCGGGCGTCGCCGCCCGCGAGCTGCTCGTTGATCCAGATCTGCAGCTGCGCGGTGGACAGCGCGCTGGTGTCGGGCTCCTCGTCGTTTCGCTCAGCCTCCCCGGCGTCCCTGTCGTCCGCGGCCTCTCCCGCGCTCCCGGCGGAGACCGTACGGCCCGCGCGACCGGCGCGGCCGGCGTCGCCGAGGGTGTGCTCCAGCACGGGGTGCCTCGCCGCCATGTAGTCGGCGAGGTCGGCGGGGGTGCAGTTCTCGAAGAGGGCCATGAGCGGTACGCGCACGGCGAGCACGGAGGCGATCTCGCGCACCAGGCGGGCCGCGAGCATGGAGTGGCCGCCCAGGGCGAAGAAGTCGTCGTCGGGCTCCACCTCGTCGAGGTTCATGACGCGCGCCCAGATGACGCAGAGCGCGGCCTCCAGGGCGGGCAGTTCGGTCCGCTCTTCGCGCTCGCCGGCGTCGGGCAGCCCGCCGGTCTCGACGCGGCCGTCCTCGGCGCGCGGGATGTGCTCCACCGGCACGATGACGGCGGGCACCATGTACTGCGGCAGCCGCTCGACGAGGGTGGCGCGCAGTTCGTCGGGCGGCGGCCCGGCGACGGTGTAGGCGACCAGCTCGCGGCCCGCGCCGCCCTCGACCACCACGACGGCGGCGTCGCGTACGGCGGGATGGGAGCGCAGTGCCCCCTCGACGTCCTCCAGCTGCACCTGGAAGGGGCCGATGCCGACCAGGCGGTCCTCGCGCCCGCGTTCGACCACGCGCCCGTCGGGCCTGCGGATGGCGAGGCGGCCGGTCGGACCTGCCACGCCGTCGCCGCCGGAGCGGTGGACCAGCCGGCCGACGGCCCCCGCGGGCAGCACGTTGCCGTCGTGGTCGAGCACGGTCACCTCCCCCTGGGTGAGGGTGAGGTGCTCCTCCGGACTGATCATCGGGATGTCGGCCAGGGGCTGGGCGGGGTTGTCGGCGACGGCTCGCAGCACCCGGTCGTAGTGGCGCATCACGCGGGCGATCGTGGCCTCGTCGAAGAGGGCGTCGTCGTACTCGACGAAGAGGTCGACCCGGTCGCCCCGGCGCACCGCCTCGACCGCGACGTCGAAACGGGATCGGCCGCGCGTCACCTCGACCTCGGACGCGGGCACGCCGCCGATGGAACGCTCGGCCGCCCCGGCGTCCCACATGGTGAAGACGACCTGCACCAAAGGGGTGTGCCCGGCGTCGCGCTCGGGCTGCAGGAACTCCACGAGTTTCTCGAAGGGCACGTACTGGTGGTCGAAGGCGTCGAAGGCGGCCTCGCTGACCGCGTCGGCCAGGTCGGTGAAGGGCATCTCGCCCGCCGGGCGCAGCCGGACGGGCACGATGTTGGCGAAGAAACCGAGCGCACCGTCGAACTCGCGTCCGGGGCGGCCGGGGGCGCCGGTGCCGAGCACCATGTCGCCGCGTCCCGTGTAGCGGTAGAGGGTGGTGGCGAAGGCGGCGAGCAGCACGGTGAAGACGGTGCCGCCGACCCGCTCGGCGACCTCTGCCAGGGGGCCGGTGAGGGCGGAGTCGAGGGGGAAGCGTTCGCGTCTGCCCGTGCCGGCCCGGCGGCGTGGCCGGGGCCGGTCGGCGGGCAGTTCCAGCACGGTGGGCGCTCCGTCGAGTTCCCGCCGCCAGTGGTCGACGTCGGCGGCGAGGCGGCCCGCGGCGAACTGCTCGCGCTGCCGGCGGGCGAAGTCGCCGTACTGGGCGGGCCTCTCACCCGACGCCCCGCCCGATGACTCGTCACGCGGGCCATCCCGGCCGCCCGATGACTCACCGGGTGAGTCATCACGCGGCCCGCTCAAGGAGCCGGGGAGTTCGCCCTGGTAGGCGGCGTCCAGCTCGTCGAGCAGCAGGTTCATCGAGAACCCGTCGCTGATGATGTGGTGGACCCCCAGCACCAGGGCCTGCCTGTCCGCGCCGAGGGTGACGAGCGAGGCGCGCAGCAGCGGTCCCGAGGCCAGGTCGTAGGGGGCCTCGGCGACCTCGCGGGCGTACTCCACGAGCGCCTGCTCGCCGCCGACGGTCGCCTCGCGCAGCACGGGACCGCGTTCCCAGACCGCCTGCACCGGTTCCGTGCCCTGGTAGACGAAGGTGGTGCGCAACACGTCGTGCCGCGCGACCACCTGCTCCAGCGCCCGCCCGAACCTGGCGGCGTCGAGCGTGCCGTCCAGGACGAGCACCTTCAGCTCGTTGTACGAGCCGTTGCCCGGATCGTCCTGCTCGACGAACCAGAGCTGTTCTTGAAGGTAGGACAGCGGGGCGGTGCGGACGGGCAGACCGGTCACGACGGCCCCTCCGTCTTCCTCGCGATCACCCACAGGAAGCGTGACTCCCCGAGCGGTGTCCGTTGCGCCACGACCTCGTCGCGTTCGGGGACCAGGCCCGCCTCGCGCAGCAGGCACAGGTTCTCCTCGGTGGGGAAGCCGGAGAAGAACATGGTCGAGCCGAACCACTCCTCCACCGCGCCGGGGATGTCCTCGGTCATGAGGGTGGCGAGCAGCAGGCCGCCCGGCCTCAGCCAGCGGGCGATGCCCTTCAGCAGGGTGGGAAGCTCCTCCCTGGGCAGGTGGGTGAGGGTGTAGATGGACACCACGGCGTCGAAGGAGGCGTCGGGGAACTCCGCCTCGGCCATGTCGGCCTGGACGAGCGTCGCGCCGGGCAGGGTTTTCGCGGCGAGCCTGAGCTGCTCGGCGGAGATGTCCACGGCGGTGAGGTCGTGTGCCTCGGCCAGCCGGCGCGACGACTCGTGGCCGCCGCCGACGCCCAGCTCCAGCACGGCCGCGCCCTCGTTGGGCAGCATGCCGAGCAGGTGCCCGGTCCAGGTGGTGCGGGGGCCGTCGGAGAACTCCGACTGGAAGGCGGCGTAGCGGTCGGCGATGTCGTCCCAGCCTTCGCGGACGATGTCCTTGATGTCGGAGCGGACCTCGGAGTCGACGGCGTCGGCGACGCCGGCGATGGTGGGCCGGTCGAAGAACTCGACGACCGGCACCTCGATGCCGAAGGTCGTGCGCACCTTGCCGAGGAGCTGGATGACCTGGATGCTGGTGCCGCCCAGCTCGAAGAAGTGGTCGTGCGGGCCGAGGGAGTCGACGCCGAGCAGCGGTTTCACGATCTCCTCCGCCACCCTGCGCCGGGTCGGCGTCCACTCGGCGTCCTCGGTGTCACCGCCGGTGTCCGCGGTGGTGTCCGCGGTGGTGTCCGCGCGCTGTCCCCCCGCCTCGGCCAGGGCGTCGCGGTCGACCTTGCCCGCCGGGGTGAGCGGGATCTCGGGCACGTGGACGAACTCGTTGGGCACCAGCGGGGCCGTCAGCCACCTGGCCGCGGTCTCGCGCAGCTCGGTGACGCCGGGGGGTTGGGGGGCGGTGGAGACGACGTAGGCGATCAGGCGGGCGTCGCCGTCGTCGCGCGGCTGCGCCTCGACCACGGCGTGCGCGATGTCGGGGTGCCTGCACAGGGTCGCCTCGATCTCCTCCAGCTCGACGCGGACGCCGCGGACCTTGACCTGCCGGTCGGCCCGCCCGGCGAAGACCAGCTCACCCTCGGGGGTCCAGCGCACCAGGTCGCCGGTGCGATAGAGCCTCTCGCCGGGCGTGGTGGCGAACGGGTCGGGGACGAAGGAGGCCGCGCTCGTGCCGGGGCGGCCCAGGTAGCCGCGTCCGAGGCCGGGGCCGCCGACGTACAGCTCGCCGACCGTGCCGATCGGGACGGGACGCATCGACTCGTCCAGGGCGTAGGCCCGGTGGTTGGGCATGGCGCGTCCGATGGGCGGCGAGGCGTCCCAGTGTCCCTCGCACTCCTGGGTGATGACGCCGACGGTGGTCTCGGTGGGGCCGTAGCTGTTGACGAACCTGCGTCCGGCCGCCCAGCGGGTGGTGAACTCGCCCGAGTAGCTCTCGCCGCCGACGGCGACGACCCGCAGGTCGGGGAAGTCGCCGGGCTCCAGCAGCCTCAGCACCCCGGGGGTGCCCATGTAGACGGAGATGCGGCGCTCGCGCAGCAGGTCGCGCAGGCGCGCCGAGGAGGTGCGGGTCTCGGTGGAGGCGACGTGCAGGGCAGCCCCCGACAGCAGCGCCCCGAAGGCGTCGAAGGTGGAGACGTCGAAGGCGATCGAGGAGAACTGCACGAAGCGGTCCCGGGGAGAGAGCCCGTACAGGTGCTGGGCGCCCCTGACGAACGCGGTGACCGCGCGGTGCTCGATGAGGACGCCCTTGGGTGCCCCCGTGCTGCCCGAGGTGTACATGACGTAGGCGAGGTTGGCCGGGTGCAGCCGAACGTCGGGGTCGCTCTCGTCGCTGTCGGGGTGGTCGTCGACGTTGACCACGAACCACGGGCCGGGCGGCACCTCGGCCTCGGTGGTGGAGTCGGCGAGCACCACGGCGGTGCCGGCGTCGCGCAGGATCGCCTCGACCCGCTCGGGCGGGTTGCCCTCGTCGACCGGCACGTACGCGCCACCGGCGGCCAGCGTCCCGAGCATGGACACGACCATGCTCGCCGAGCGGCGCTGGTAGACGGCGCAGCGATCTTCGGGGCGCAGGCCGAGGCCGAGCAGGTGCCCTGCGAGGCGGTTGGCGGCGCGGCGCACCTCGTCGTAGGTGAGGGTCGTGCCCTCCTCGTCTGTCAGCGCCGTGGCGTCGGGCGACCTGGCGACCTGGGCGGCGAACCGTTCGATGACGGTCGCCGGCTCGTCGGCCAGCTCGGTGCGGTTCCATTCCTCGACGACCAGGCGCGCGTCGTGCTCCTGGATCGTGTCCATCGGCTCCTCCTTAGGGGGACCGTCCTCGGGGGACCGTTCGTCGGCGGGCTCCTCGGCGGCGGGCGCGCGGGTCAGGGGCGCTCGCCGTCCATCCAGCGGCGCAGGCTCAGGGGACGCATGTCCGTCCAGACCTCCTCGATGTGGGCCAGGCACTGCTCGCGGGTGCCGCTGTGGCCGACGCTGCGCCAGCCCTCGGGAATGTCACGGTCGGCCCACCATATGGAGTACTGCTCCTCGTGATTGCGCACCACCGTGTACTCGGTCGTATCCACTGACTCTGCCATTCGGGTCTCCTTTGCCTCATTCGCCATTCGACACGACGTTGCAATCAGACAATGCCATGGTCAAGCAGAAGCGATTTAACGTACTTTCCGCGGAATGTTAGGGTTTTGAAGGGGAGCTATGTGTGGAATAGCCGGCGTATCTGTTCTCAAAGGGACCGCCGGGCGGCCGGCCTTCGACGGGCTCGTCACCCTGCAGCACCGTGGCCAGGAGTCATGGGGCATCGCGGTGGCGGGGCCGAAGGGCGTGGAGGTCCGGCGGTCGCTGGGATTCGCCTCGCGCTCGGACTGCGGTGACTCCGCCCGCGACGACTGGCCGGCGGGGAGGCTCGCGGTCGCCCACACCCGTTACTCCACCACGGGCGCCACGCTGCTGGAGAACTCCCAGCCCTTCGTGCACGAGGCGCGGCGCGTCGCGCTGGCGCACAACGGTGATCTCACCAACGCCGCCGAGCTGCGCGCCCGGCTCGGCCGGGAGGGCTACGGGTTCCGCTCGACCAGCGACTCCGAGGTCATTCTCGCCCTCCTCGCCGACGGCCTGGACGGTCCGAACGGTCTGGGCGGGCCAGAGGATTCGGACGGTTCGGACGCCCCGAACGGCCCGGCTGCTCAGGGTCGCCCGAACGGCCTGACCGCGATGGACGACCCGGCCCCCCAGGACCTCGGCTCCGCCGGCTCCGACCCGATCGTGGCGGCGGTCGCGCGGGCCATGCGGGCGCTGAAGGGCGCGTACTCGGTGGTGTGCGCCGTCGGCGACCGGCTCGTGGCCTTCAGGGACCCGCGCGGCATGCGCCCCCTGGTCGCCGGGTTCGCCGAGGGCAGGGCGGTCGTCGCCTCGGAGACCTGCACGCTCGACGCGCTCGGCTGCTCCGGGCAGCGGGAGGTGGAGCCGGGCGAGCTGCTCGTCCTGCGCGACGGCCGCCCGATCGGGACGTACCGCGTGGCGGCCCCCGCCCCGCGCAGCTTCTGCGTCTTCGAGCACCTCTACCTGACCAGGCAGGACTCCAGGATCGGTGGCGCCAGGACCGGCGCGACGCGGATGGCGTTCGGTGAGCGGCTGGCGCTGGAGTCCCCGGCGGACGCCGACCTGGTCGTGGCCGTCCCCGCCTCAGGCGTGCCGGCCGCCCGGGGGTACGCGCGGGCGGCCGGGCTCCCGCTGGCCGGGGCGCTGGTCCGCGACGAGCAGGTGGGCAGGACGTTCATCGAGCCCGACCAGCGGCGGCGCGAGCGCAAGCTGCGGCGCAAGTTCTCCATCGGCGCGCCGGTGGACGGGGCCAGGGTCGTGGTGGTCGACGACTCGATCGTGCGCGGGTCCACCATGCGGCGCATCGTCACGCTGCTGCGCGAGGCGGGGGCGAGCGAGGTGCACGTGCGGATCGCCGCTCCGGCGTTGATCGCGCCCTGCCACTACGGGGTGGACATCGTCGACACCGGCGAGCTGGTCGCGACCGGCCGCGAGACCGAGGAGGTGTGCCGGATCATCGGCGCGACGAGCCTGGCGTACCTGTCGGTGGCGGGCATGCGCCACACGGTCGGCAGCGCGGCGGGCGAGGGATTGTGCGAGGGCTGCATCACCGGCGAGTACCCCACCTCGGTGAGTCCGGGACGCGACAAGTTGAAGCTCGTGCCCGCACAGGCCCCGCGGCCCTCGGCGCCTCCGGCGGCCGTCCACCCCCGTTGACGGTGATCAAGGCCGCGCCTAGCCTCCGCCAAATGGGACCTAACACACAGCACACACGGCCGACCGGCTACGACGACGACGGCGGATGCGACGCCCGGTACACCAGGACCGCCTGCCTGTGGGGGCGCAGACCTGACCAGATCTCCGACGCCCTGGGAGACGCGCTCCGCCTGCCGGCGGCCCCCGAGGAGATCGGCCCGCCCGCCTCGTCACCCGGTGCGGACGCGCCCGCCGTCCTCGACGTGGGATGCGGTGAGGGGCGCAACGCGGTGCGGCTCGCCCAGCGGGGCGCGCGGGTGCTCGCGATGGACGTGTCGGCCGCCGCGCTGGAGAACGGCGCGCGGGCGTGGGGTGACGCCGGGGGGATCGAGTGGCGTCAGGGCGACGCGCGCACCGCCGGCCTGGAGGCCGCCTCGTTCGACGGGGTGCTGGCGTGCAGCGTCCTGCACTGGCTGGAGGACGAGGGACAGGTCGCCGAGGTCGTCGCCAGGCTCCAGGCCGCGACCAGGCCGGGAGGGGTGAACGCCCTGCTGATGTTCAACCGCGGCCACGCCTACGTACCTCCCGCCGGCGAGATGCGCATGCCGGTCCTGCTGCCCCACGACTGGTACCTCGCCAAGTACTCCGGGTGGAGCGTGCTGAGCGCCACCGACACCGACTCCACGCACACCCACAAGGGCCATGAGGAACCGCACACCCACGCGGTGACCAGGCTCGTGGCCCGTAAGGGGGCGGTCGCGTGAGCCCGCGGGGCCCCGGCGGCGCGGACGTGCGAAAGACCGGGATCGCGGGTGCGCGCGAGAGGCCGGGGATCGGGCTCACGGACAGGCGAGGTACCCCGGGGACGGGGCTCACGGACGCGCGGGGGAAACCGGGGGCGCGGGAGATCGGTCTCGGCGACGGCGCCGGGGGCGACCGGGTCTCCCCGGGCCCGCCGCACCCGCTCGAATGGCCGGTCTACGACGACGGCGTGGCGGCGAGGGTCGCCGAGTTGGTGACGCTGGGGCGCACGTTCGACTACGACTACGGCCCCGAGCTGGCCGGGCTGGAGCGGTCGTTCGCCGAGCGGCACGGCCGCGCCCACGCCCTCGCGCTCACCTCGGGCACGGCGGGGCTGCTCGCCGCCTACTTCGCGCTGGGCATCGGGCCGGGAGACGAGGTGATCGTCCCGGACCTCACGTTCTTCAGCACCGCCTCGCCGCTGTTCCTTCTGGGCGCGGTGCCGGTGCTCTGCGACGCGGGTGACGCCGACGGGAACGTGGCCGCGGCCGACGTGGAGGCGCTGGTCACACCCCGTACGGTCGCGATCGTCGTCACCCACCTGTGGGGCCACAGCTGCGACATGGACGCCCTGCGCGCGGTGGCCGACCGGCGCGGGCTCGCGCTGGTCGAGGACTGCTCGCACGCCCACGGCTCCACGTTCCGCTCCCGGCCCGTGGGCTCCATGGGCGACATCTCGATCTTCAGCGTGGGCGGCAGGAAGCTGATCTCGGGGGGCATGGGCGGCATGCTCCTCACCGACTCCGAGGACGTCTTCGCCCGCGCCTGCCTGCTGACCAACTTCCGGCACCGCACCGACCTCACCATCGACGCCGCCCGCTACCAGCCGTTCCTGCTCACCGGTTTCGGCGGCAACTTCCGCATCTCCACGCCGGGGGCCGTGCTCGCCCAGAGCCACCTCGACCGCCTGGACGAGCTGGTGGAGCGCAGGGGGGCCAACATGTCCGCCCTGTCCGCGGGGCTCGGCGCGCTGCCGGGTGTGCGCCCTTCCCCCGTCGCCGAGGGCGTCACGATGGGAGCCTGGTACGACGGGGTCGTCGAGGTGACGCCGGAGTGCCCGTTCAGCCGGGACGAGCTGGTGGCGGCCGGTCAGGAGCGTGGCCTGAAGGTGCGCGCCCCGGCCACCCGGCCGCTGCACGTCCTCCCGCTCTTCCAGGGCGCCGCGCCCGACTGGTCACCGGTGGTCGCCGCCGCCGTACGGGGCGCCGCGGCGATGAACGACCGGCCGTTCCCGCGTTCCACGGAATTGTTCGCCAGATGGATGAAATTGCCGGTGAACTTTCTCTGGGAAGAGAACTCACCGCTGGTCGGCGCGTATCTCGAAGCGTTCGACGACGCATTCTCGATGGCGCGTACCGCGTAACGTCATTCCTGTTTCCAGCGTCGATTCCGGAGTAATCCACATGAGCCGACAAATGTCTCCCGTCATCCATGCCGTCGCCCCGGCCAGCCTGGAGAGCTGGTTCGGCCACTTCGTCGACCTCGGCCCGCGGGACAGGACCGTCTTCACCGGCGAGGACCACCGTGTCGACGTGACCCCGCTGCTCGACGCGATCGGCGAGACGCCACGGGCGACGGTGGTCTTCCACTCAAGCCACACCACGCTCGGCCGCGACCAGCTGCTCGCCTTCCGGCTCCGCGAACTCGGTCACAGGGCCGAGTGCCAGTCGCGACTGTGCGCCTCACTGGGCAGCGACAAGATCCTGATGAAGGAGTTCTTCGACCGCTACCGCCTGATCTCCCCGCCGTGGGCGCGGGCCGGTGAGCCGCTGCCCGAGGCGGACCCCGGCACCCCCGTGGTGATCAAGGATCGGCACGGCACGCAGAGTGTCGGCACCCGTCTGGCCCGCGCGGAGGAGTGCCACCTCGCCCCCAACGAGCTCGGCGAGTTGTACGTCGACGGGATCGAGTACTCGGTGCTGGTCTACCGCGACGAGCACGGCACGGCGACGTTCCCTCCGGTGTGGAAGGGGGCGACCTCGCCGGATCTGGTCCCGCCGTGGCAGCGGCTGCGGCTGTGCCCCGGCCCGGCGCTCGGCGGCACGTGGGAGCGCAAGCTGCGGGCCGTCGGCAAGCGGCTGGCCGACCTGGCCGAGGCACACGGCTACCTGGAGGTGGAGTTCCTGCTGACCCGGACCGGGGAGGTGCACCTGCTGGAGATCAACCCCCGGGTGTCGGGCACCATGCGGCTGGCCGCGATGGCGACCCGGCTGCCGATCTTCTCCCTGCACGCCCGGCCCGAACTGCGCGACCATCTGTGCGCCGCCCGCTTCAGCGGCGAGATCCCCTACAGCGGCGCCCCGATCACCGACGCCGACGGGGAGGTGTTCGCCACCTCCCGGCTCACCGTCGCCGGGGAGAGCCCGCAGGAGGTCCGCGCCAAGCTGCGCGAGCTGGGTACGCGGCCCCGGGTGCTGCCCCGCGCCTCCTGACCTGGTTCGACCTCGTTCCCCGGATCTCGGTTCAGGCGGGCCGGGGCACCGCCCCCACCTTCTCGGGCTCCCCTGGTCCCTCGTCCGGCGCCTTCCCCTCGCGCGACGCGTCCCACCGGTCGAGCAGCCCGAGCAGGGGCGCGGTCGCGGCCGTGGAGACCAGCGCGACGATCACCAGCATCGTGAACAGCACCTGGGTGATGATGCCGAGGCCAAGGCCGACGCTCAGGATCACCAGCTCGGTCACCCCCCGGCAGTTCATCAGCACCCCGAGCCGCACGGCCTCTCGCCCCGGCACCCCCATCGGCCTGGCGATGACCACCACACCGCCGACCTTGCCCGCCACGGCGACGACGAGGATCAGCAGGCACCATCCCCACATGGCCAGGTCCTGGCTGAGCAGCCCGATCTGGGTGTTGAGCCCGACGAAGGCGAAGAAGGGCGGCAGCAGGAAGGAGGTGGTGAAGTCCTGGGTGCGCTCGCGGACCCGCCGCAGCCGTACGTCGCCGTCGCGCGGGAACAGGGCGCCGAACAGGAATGCTCCGAAGATCAGGTGGATGCCGATCAGTTCGGTCAGCAGCCCTGAGACGAGCAGGCCCACGATGACGACGGGCAGCGTCGCCTCCTGGGAGAGTCCCCGGCGCAATAGCCGGGTCAGCAGTGGCCGTACCACCCCGACCATGACGGCGGCGAAGACGACGGTGAGGCCGAGCGTGCGCAGCGCCTCGGCGGGTGAGGAGCCCTTCGCCATGGTGACCGCCACGGCCAGCAGCAGCCACGCGGTGACGTCGGCGATGGCGGCGCAGGTGACGGTGAGCGCCCCGGTCGGGGTGTGGAAGAGCCCGCGTTCCAGCAGGATCCTCGCCAGTACGGGAAACGCGGTGACGCTCAGCGCGGCACCGATGAACAGCGCGAAGACCGGGAAGCCGACGGACGCGGTTGCCAGCGGCGTGTAGATCAGCAGGGCGAGCGCGACTCCGAGGGCGAACGGGATCGCCACGCTCGCCTGGCCGCAGAGCGCCGCGACCCGGCCCCGGCCGCGCAGCAGGTCCCCGCGCAACTCCAGCCCGACCAGGAACATGAAGAAGGCCAGCCCGAACTGGGCCAGCAGGTTCAGGTAGGGCATGACCGCACTGGGGAACAGCCCGCGATAGACCTCGGGCCACACGGCACCGAGCAGGGAGGGGCCGAGCACGATGCCCGCGGCCATCTCCCCGATCACCCGGGGCTGCCCCAGCCTGCGGAAGACGGCCCCGCCGAGGTGGGCCAGCGCGACGACCACCGTGATGGACAGCAGCAGCAGGGGGGTGGCCGGCACCTCCTCCTCCCGCCCTGGCCGCACCGAGGGCACGGGGACCGGGCCGGTGGCCGTCCCCGGGTCGAGTCCCAGCATCAGCAGCGCCAGCACGCAGGGCAGCACGATCGCGAGACCATACGCGACCAGCGAGCGACCCAAAGTGCGCGTATTCACGGACCGAAACCTTGGATACGGCATGATCGATTCCATTTCCGAGAGGTTGAATTCTGAACCGGCGCCCCATATCACAGATTAAAAAAAATAGCCAAGCTGACTGAAGACTCAGCTGGTCAACGGCGTCTTCTCGCATTTCCGTTGTACCTCAGGAAGACAATCTCGAATTCGCTCATGATCGAAAGTGCGCTTTCCAGAAGGAGGGGTACGGGACAAACCTGACTCACTCCAAGTGCACAGAAATCCGGAGGAACAGTCGCATGCAGGTGCTCTCCACCAACCGAGAGGCGAACCGCCAGGTCCCCACGTCCTGTGATGAGAGGCCTCCCGTCCCGGCGCCGCGCCGCGCCGCGCCACAGGGCTCCAAACTGGCCCTGGACGCGTCCGCCAAGCCTCGCAGGACCGGACTACAGCTCCCGTCGAGCCTCCCCTTCGACACCTGGCGGCGGATCGGCCATCAGATCTCCCTCATCGCCGACTCCTCCGCCTGGTGGCTCGGCGACTGGCTGGTCTACGGCGAAACCGAATACACCGACCGCTACAAGAGAGCGGTCGAGGAGAGCTCCCTGGATATCCAGACCCTGCGCAATTACGCCTGGGTCGCGAGGCGATTCCCGGTATCCCGCCGGCGAGACAAGCTCAGCCTTCAACACCACGCGGAAGTAGCCGCGCTTCCCGAGCACGAGCAGATGCTCTGGCTCGACCGCGCCGAACGCTTCAACTGGTCCAGAAACCGTCTCCGCAGCCAGATCAAGGCCCACCGCACCGCGGCCCTGTCCGCGTCGGAACGGGCCGCGCAGGCCGCGAAGGAGAAGGCCGTCATCCATATCGACGTACCGGTCGACCAGGAGCAGTCGTGGCGTGACGCGGCCCGCCGGATGAACCGCAGCGTGGAGGAGTGGGCGAGGCTCATCCTCAACCAGGTCGCCACCGGCGAGATCCCCGCGCGCGGGATCCGCGACGCCAAGGCCGGGTGAGGGACGGAGGACAGGTGGACGCCGTCCACACGCTGTTCGAGAAGAAGGCGTCCGAGGCACCGAACAGGACGGCCCTGGTCTCCGGGGCCGTCCTGTTCACATACCGGGACCTCGACGCCCGTGCCAACGGCCTCGCCCGATCGCTTCTGCGACGCGGCGTCGGCCCCGAGACCCTCGTCCCCCTGCGGCTCGACCGCTCCCCCGACCTGCTCGTCGCGTTGCTCGCCGTCTGCAAGGCGGGCGGCGCGGCGGTGCTGCTCGACCCCGGCTGGCCCGAGGACCGCGTCACCGCGATCCTCGACGGCTGCCCCGTGGTGATCGACGGCCCCCTCGACGCCGAGCCCTCCGGCGAGAGCCCCGGCGTCCCCGTGCACGAGGATCAGCTCGCGTACGCGGTGCACACCTCCGGGTCGACGGGGCGGCCCAAGCTCGTCGGGGTGACCCACCGGGCGATCGCCCACCGGGTCGCCACCCACGCCGAGGCGTACCGCATCACCCCCGACGACCGCTCCAGCTGGCTGGCTCCCCCGGCCTCGTCGGTCTCGGTGGTGGAGCTGTGGCCCTACCTGTGCTCGGGCGCGAGCGTGCACGCCGCCGACGCGGCGACCGCGGGCTCGCCACCGGAGCTGCGCGACTGGATGGTCGCCTCGGGCATCACCCGCGCGTACGTGAACATGCCGCTCGCCGAGCCGCTGTACGGCCTGCCGTGGCCGAAGGAGACGGCGCTGCGGCTCATGACGGTCGGCAGCGACGCGGTGCGCGTATGGCCCTCGCCCGACCTGCCGTTCGAGGTCGCGGTGGAGTACGGCTCCGCCGAGGCCAACGGCGTGACGAGCTGCCTGGTCCCGCTGGAGGACCGTTGCACCTCGGTCACGGCCGACGAGGCCGCCAGGCGTGCCCGGCCTCCCATCGGGCGTGCCTGGCCCGGCGTCGGCATCGGTGTCCTCACCTCCGGCCTGGTCCCGGTCGCGGCGGGCGAGGTCGGGGAGCTGTTCGTGTCCGGCCCCGAGCTCGCCCGGGGTTACCTGGGCGAACCCGCCCGCACCGCGGAACGCTTCCTGCCCGATCCCTCGGGCGGAGGAGGTCGCGTCTACCGGACCGGTGACCTCGTGCGGAGGCGGCCGGACGGGCGGCTTGAGCACCATGGCCGCGTCGACCAGCAGGTCAAGATCCGCGGCCATCGGGTGGAGCCCGCGGAGGTGGAGGCCGTCCTGCTCGAACACCCCGCGGTGCGCGAGTGCGTCGTGACGGGCGTGCCCGGTCCCGGCGGTGACCTGAGACTGGGCGCCTACGTCGTCCGTGACGGCACCGCGCACGGCGGTTCGAACGACGTCCTGAGCGGCGCCACGGACGGCGCCACGGACGGCGCCACGGACGGTGTCACGGACGGCGCCGCGCGCGAAACCTGGGCCGGGGAGCTGCGCGCCTTCATCTCGGCACGCCTGCCCGCACCGATGGTGCCGGCCGTCTGGACCGCGATGGAACGGCTGCCGCTGAACTCCAGCAACAAGGTGGACCGGCGCGCGCTGCCCGCGCCCGCCTGGGGCGATCCCCTCGGAGGCGGCCCTCCCGAAGCCGGCGGCCGACGGAAGGGCGTTCCCCCGGTGGACGGCGGGCGGGAGGAGGACACCGACCCGGTGACGGCGGGGGTGCTGGAGCTGTGGGGGCAGGAGCTCGGGGCGCGCGGCGCGCTGGGCGACCACTTCATCCGCTCAGGCGGTGACTCCCTGGCGGCCACCCGGCTCGTCGACCGGATCGGGACGCGCTACGGCGTGCGGATCCGGCTGCGCGACTTCCTGCGCGCGCCGACCCCCGAGACCCTCATCCGGAACATCAAGGCGGAAGGAAGAACGAGATGACCGAGAGGAAGCGGAGGAAGAGCCGCCCCACGTGGCTGTTGCGCACCCCCGACCCCGAGGCGAGGGCGAGGCTGTGGTGCCTGCCGTACCCGGGGGCGGGGGCGTCGATGTACCACGGCTGGCCCGCCGAGGTGGACGGGATCGAGCTGTGTCCCGTCCAGTTGCCCGGCAGGGAGAACCGGCTGCGCGAGCCACTGTTCGACAGTTACGCGGCCGTCGCCGCCGAGATGCTGGAAGGCCTGGAGCCCTATCTGGACCGGCCGTTCGGCTTCATCAGCCACTGCGGCACGGTCTTCATCGGCTACGAGGCGACGCTGCTGCTCATGGAGCGCGGCGGCCCGCTGCCCGGCCACCTGTTCGCCTCCTCGATGGTCCCGCCGCACCGGGCGTCGTGGCCGAGCATCCTCAGGCTCGACGAGGAACAGGTGGGCACGCTGGTGTCCGACCTCATGCGGGCGCGTGGCGCCGAGCCGCTGCCGGAGCTGGTGGAGATGGCCGCGGACGTCATGCGCGCCGACGTGGCCGCCTACAGCCGCTTCGACAAGACCGACCCGGTGGAGCTGCCGTGCCCGATCACCGCGATCGGCTGGTCGGGCGACACGCAGATCCCCCCGGAGCAGATGGCCGGCTGGGAGTCCTACGGCCAGGCCCGCTACACGGTGCTGGACGGCGGGCACTGGAGCTACCTCCAGGCGCCCGCCGCCCTGCTGGAGCAGATCTCGCGGAGCATGTCCGCGCGTGTCCCGGGCTGAACGAGTCGAACGGATCGAACGGTTGACCTCAGACGACGCCCTTGCCGCCCTCGCGCCCGCCGGGTCCTGCTGCCTCGGCGGGCTCCTCGTCGTCCCGCAGGAGCTCGGCGTCCTCAAGCCTGCGCAGGTGCGGCACCGGGGAACGGAACAGCAGGATGATCCAGGGCAGCAGGAACGCGGCCCCGGCGTAGATGGCGGGCTTGATGCCGATCAGCTCGCCCAGCACGCCGGCCATCATCGCGGCCAGCGGCAGGATGCCGAGGTAGACCGCGCGGCTCGCGCCGATGACCCGGCCCCGCAGGTGGTTGGGGATCACGTACTGGAAGAGCGTGAGCTGGCCGATGTTCCCGGCCACCACGCCGAACACGGTGACGAACCAGATCACCGAGAACAGGGTGATCTGCAACCACTGCGGGCCGGCCACGAACGGCGTGAAGCACAGCACCCGGAACGCGATCAGGGCGGCCATGATGCCTCGCCCGTAGCCGAGCTTCTCGAACAGCTTGCTCGCGAAGACGGCGCCGACGACGCCGCCGATGCTGCCCATCGCGTAGATGAAGCCGATCCAGGTGCCCGACAGCTGCAGTTCCCTCGCCGCGTACAGCAGGAACAAGGTGAGGATCATCATCGACCCGAAGTTCGCCCCGGCGGAGTTGATGATGAGCGGCCGGGCGTAGTCGTTGCGGTAGGTGACCTTCAGGCCGTGCTTGATGTCGTGGAGCATCGCCGCGAGGGCACCGCGCCCGTTGCTGTCCTGGCGCTCGACGGGCGGCTCGACGTGACGGATGCGCGACAGGGCGAAGGCGGAGATGAGGAAGGCGATCGCGTCGCCCAGCATCACGTACGCGGGCCGGAAAAGGTCGATGAGCACGCCGCCGGCGCTGGATCCCGCGATGGCGCCCACCGACTCGGTCGCGGCCATCCGGCTGTTGCCGGCCACCAGCTGCTCCTCGCTCAGCAGCGTCGGCATGTAGGCGGCGTAGGCGATTCCGAAGACCACCGACAGGCCGCCGACGACGACGGCGACCACGTAGAGCACCCACATGTCTATGAAACCGACGAAGGCCGCGATCGGGATCAGCATCACGATGCCGGCCCGCCCGAGGTTGGAGGCGACCATCAGCGGCCTGCGCCGGTAGCGGTCGATGAGCACGCCGGCGACCAGCGTCAGCAGGAGCGCGGCGATCGTGCGCATGGTGTTGAGCAGGCCGACCTCGAAGGAGGTCGCCTGCAGCATGAGGATCGCGGTCAGCGGGAGTGCCAGGGTGGTCAGCTCGGAGCCGAGGACCGAGACCGACTGGCCGGCCCAGAGCCGGTTGAAGTCGGGGTTTCGCCAGAGAGAGGGCGGCTTTTCCTCCGGCGCCCTGACTTCTGTTCCCTGAGTGTCCATGAGATCGTTCCGTCCTTGTCGGGTTTCACCTCTGGTTGACTGTAATAAGGTTTTTGTTAAAGGTGATGATATGCGAAATCACCGGAGAGGCACACTGGAAAACAATCAGCGAGTACGCCAGATGACACTCCCCGACGGTCATGTGGTATTCCAGCTCAATCCCGCCGAGACCAGCCTGCAGTATCGCAGTATCGTGGGCGACAGAAGCTACTTCAGGCATGACGTTCGCCTTGAGCCCGGAATGACGGTGTTCGACGTGGGAGCCAACATCGGAATCGCCGCGCTGGCGTTTCATTGGGAATGTCCGGGCACGCGGATTCTCGCGTTCGAGCCCGCCAGGCCGCTTTACGACGCGTTGTGCGCGAATCTGTCCGCCCACGGCCTGAACGCCAAGGCGTTCGACTGCGCGCTCTCCCGTGCTCCGGGGACGGCGGTCATCACCGTCTACCCGGAGACCACCGCGATGTCGGGGATGTACACCGACGTCGACCACGACGCCGAGGTGACCAGGACATTCCTCGCCAACAGCGGTTTCGCCCCCGAGGACGTGACCGACATGGCCGAGGGCAGGCACGTCACGGAGAAGCAGGAGTGCCAGGTGCGGACGATCTCCGAGGTGATGGCCACCGAGGGCGTGGATCGCATAGGACTGTTGAAAATCAATGTCGAGAAAGCCGAATGCGATGTCCTGGACGGAATCGCTCCCGATGACTGGGAAGCGGTCGATCAAATCGTCATGCAGGTCCACGACATCGACGGCAGACTCGCGTCCGTGCGCGACGATCTCACCGGCCGTGGATTTCAGGTCGACATCGGCCAGGATCCCCTGCTGAAGGACACGGACATCTTCGACGTGTACGCACGGAGGAATTCCCCATGACAGTGGACACGACCGTGAGTCTCAACAATCTGGATCTGGCGGATCCGGACATCTACACGGCCCCCGACTCCGGCCTCGGTGTCCTGCATTACCTGCAGGAGCACCAGCCGATGTTCTGGAACTCCAGGTCGGACGGGCCGAGTTTCTGGGCTTTCACCAAATACGCGGACGGCGTCGCCGTCTATCTCGACAAGACGAATTTCACCTCCGAGCGGGGCATGCAGGTGGGGCAGACCGAGTCCGCCGCCCGCGCCGCCGCCGGCAAGATGCTCATCGTCACCGACGGCCGCCACAGCCAGCTGCGCGACGTGATGAACCCCGCGCTCACTCCCCGGGTGGTACGCCGCCTGGAGGGCGCGATGCGCGAGACGGTGGGCGCGATGCTTCAGGAGAACGCCCGGAAGGACTCCTTCGACTTCGTCGACACGGTGGCGGGCAGGCTCCCGCTCTCGGTCATCTGCGAGCTACTGGGCGTGCCCCGCGCCGACTGGGACCTGATGATCCAGTGGACGCGCACCGCGTTCGGCTCCGCCGCCTCCGACGACGTCATCTCCGACGCCGAGAAGGCCGAGGCCAACGCCAACATCTTCGCCTACTACGCCGACCTGCTGGCCGAACGGCGCGACGACCTCGGCGACGACGTGATCAGCGTGCTGATCCGCGGCCGGATCGACGGGACCCCCCTCACCGACGAGGAGATCCTGCTCAACATCAACGGCCTCATCACCGGAGGCAACGAGACGACCAGGCACGCCTCCGCGGGGGCCGTCATCGCCCTGGTGGAGAACCCCGACGAGTGGAGGCGGCTGCGCGAGGACCCCTCGCTCATCCCGACCGCCGTGGAGGAGGTGCTGCGCTGGACCGCCCCCAGCCTCAACGTGATGCGCACCGCGCTGCGCGACACGAAGATCGGAGATCAGACCATCCGGGCCGGTGAGCGGGTCAGCGTGTGGCACCCGGCCGTCAACCGCGACGAGGACGCCTTCCCCGACGCGCGCCGCTTCGACGTCGGGCGTACCCCCAACAGGCACCTCACGTTCGGCCTCGGCAAGCACCTGTGCATCGGCGCGGCGCTCGCCAGGTTCGAACTGCGCGTGCTGCTGGAGGAGCTGACCCGCCGGGTGGCCCACATGGAGCTCACCGGTCCGGTCAAGCGGCTGCGCTCGAACCTCATGTGGGGCGTCGACCGCGTCCCCGTCCACCTCGAACTCGACCACGCCGGGCACTGATTGGAGCACCCCATGCCGGACAGTAAGACTTCGCTGTCGCCGATCCAGGAGAGCTGGTGGAGGTCCTGCCGGGCCAAACCCGCAGGTGACCACACCGACCAGGTCACGCTCGCGGCGCGGCTGCGCGGCCCCGTGGACGAGAAGGCCCTCATCACCGCGCTGGAACACGTGCTGGAGGCACGCGAGGACCTGCGGCCGGCGTTGCCCGGCGACTCCGGGGCCGACGAGCCCCGGCGCGTCACCGTCCCCTCGCCGGTGGAGCTGGGCAGGCACGACGCGAGCCGCCGCGAGGAGGCGCTCGCGCGGCTCGTCTCCGAGCAGGCCAACCGGGGCCTCGACCTGCGGAACGGCCCGCCGGTGCGGATCGCCCTGGCGCGGATGGCCGACGACGACCACGCGCTCATCGTGACGGCGCACCGGCTCGTGGCCGACGAGCGCGTCCTGGCGGACCTCGCGCGGGAGATCTCCCTGGCGTACGAGGACGCCTCGGGCGTTTCGCCCCACGGCTCTTTGAACGGCTCTCCCACCGGTCACGCCGCCTTCGACGCCGCCTCCAACGGCTCTTTCGCCGGTCACACCTCCCCCGACGGCTTTCCGAACGGCTCTTCCGGCGGGCAGGTCCCCGACGACCCGTTCACCGCCGCCACGTCCGACCCGGCCGACGGCCATGCCCGTGGCGACGGCACCGGCGGGGAGGCCGCCGACCTCGCCTACTGGCGTGAACGGCTCGACGGCACACCTCCCGCCCTGGACCTGCCCTCCGACAGGAGCCGTCCCGCCGTACCCGGCTTCACCGGTGCCCGGGTGACCTTCACCGTCCCGCCGGAGACGGCCGCGCGGGCCGAGACCGTGGCGCGCGAGGCCGGCACGCGAAGCGCCGGCCGGGCCGCGCGGGCGATGACGCCGTCCCGCCGGCCGGGGCAGGCGGAGGCCGCCCCGGCCGGCGGTACCGACACCCGGGCCGTCACGCTGGCCGCGTGGGCGGTCGCGCTGTGCCGCTGGTCGGGCCAGGACGAGGTCGTGGTCGGCGTCCCCGTGCCGACCGGAGGGCGCGCCCCGGTGTTCCCGATCCGGATCGACTGCGAGGGTGACCCCTCGTTCATCGCCGTCGTCGCCCAGGTGCGCGCCGCGCTGGAGGAGGCGGCCGCGCACGGCTCCTACCCGGCGCACCGGCTGGCCGAGGAGCTGGAGCTGGACGCCTCCAGCGGCGTGCAGCCGCTCTACCAGGCGGAGTTCGACCAGGCGCCCCCTGCCTGGAGCGCGCTGCGGCTGCCGGGCGTCCAGGTCTCCCCCCTGGTGGCGGACCGTTTCCCGCTCGCCTCGGATCTGGCGCTGGCCTTGGTGCCCGGCTCGCTCGACGGGGAGATGCGCCACGGGCTCGACCTGTTCGACGCGCCGGGCGCCAGGACCAGGGCCGAGCAGTACGTCACCCTGCTGTCCGACGCCGTGCGCGACCCCGCGCGGCCCATCTCGTCGCTCTCGCTGCTGGACGCCGAGCAGCTGCGGCTGGTGGTCGAGGAGTGGAACCGCACCGAGACCCCCTTCGACGAGGACGCCGGTGTCGGCGCCCTGTTCGAGGCGCGCGCCGCCGCCGCCCCCGACGCGCTCGCGGTGCTCGCCGGTGAGCGAAGGCTGACCTACCGGCAGCTGGACGAGCGCGCCAACCGGGTCGCCCACCGGCTGATCCGCGAGGGGGTGCGGCCAGGTCACATCGTCGGCTCGATGACCGGCCGCTCCGCCGAGGCGCTCGTCGCCTTCCTCGGCATCGTCAAGTCCGGCGGGGTCTACCTGCCGCTGGATCCGGCGCTGCCGCCCGACCGGCTGGGCTACATCCTCGACGACAGCGGGGCGCGGCTCGTCCTCACCGGGGCCGAGCACGCGGGCCGGGTGCGTGACGACCGGGTGCGCACGATCGAGCTGGACGCCGAGTGGCGCACGATCGAGGCGCAGGAGCCGGGCACGAGCCCCGGCGTGAGGCCCGCGCCCGACGCCCCCGCCTACCTCATCTACACCTCGGGCTCGACCGGGCGGCCCAAGGGCGTGGAGGTACCGCACCGCGGCGTCAGCAACCTCGCCTCGGCCCTGTCCCGTGAGTTCTCCCTGACTCCCGACGACCGGGTGGCGCTGTTCGCCTCGCTCAGCTTCGACGCCTCGATCTGGGAGATCACGATGGCGCTGCTGAACGGGTCGGCGCTGTGCGTGCTGGACCCCTCGTCCATGACCCCGCAGGAGACGGCGAAGGCCATCCGCGAGCAGGGGGTGACCGCGGCCACCTTCCCGCCGACGTTCCTCAGCACGCTCAAGGGCGACGAGCTGGACACGGTGAGGCTCATGGTCGTCGCGGGCGAGCACTGCCCGACCGGGCTGGTGCGGACCTGGGCTCCCGGCCGCCTCTTCGTCAACGCCTACGGGCCGACGGAGACGACCGTGTGCGCCACGATGGGCACCTGCGATCCCGCCGCCGCGTACGCGCCGCCGATCGGCCGGCCGCTCGCCAACTTCAGGGCCTACGTGATGGACCGCTGGCTCAACCCGCTCCCCGCGGGGGTGCCCGGTGAGCTGTACGTCGGCGGCACCGGCCTGGCGCACGGCTACCGGGGCAAGCCCGGCCTGACCGCGCAGTCGTTCATGCCCGACCCGTACGGCCCTCCCGGTGCCCGGCTCTACCGGACCGGCGACCTGGCCCGCTACCTGCCCGACGGCCGGCTGCAGTACGTGGGCCGGGTGGACCACCAGGTGAAGATCCGCGGCTTCCGGGTGGAGCCCGCCGAGATCGAGGCCGCGATCACCCGCTACCCGGGGGTGCGCGAGGCCGTGGTCAGCGTGCGCGACGACCGGCTCGTCGCCTACATCGTGCTCGACGACGCCTCCAGGATCATCGCCGACCGCAGTGGCCTCACCGGCGAGCTGCACCGGTTCCTGCAGGGCTCGCTGCCCGCGTACATGCTGCCCTCCGCGTACGTGACGCTGGACGCGATGCCCCTCACCTCCTCGGGCAAGGTGGACCGCCAGGCGCTGCCCGAGCCCGGCCTGGACGGCGGCGGTGACGACGGTGACGACGACTTCGACGCGCCGCAGACCGCGACGGAGCAGACGATCGCCGAGATCTGGGGCGAGGTGCTGAAGCTGCGGCGGATCGCCCGCGAGGACGACTTCCTGGAGATCGGCGGTCACTCCCTGGTGGCCGCGCAGGTGATCACCCACGTGCGGGAGAGGTTCGCGGTGAACGTGCCGATCCGGGTGCTGTTCGAGAACCCGGTGCTCGCCGACTTCGCCGAGGCGGTGGACGGCGCTCTCGCCAAGGCGGAGGCCAAGGCCGGAGCGAAGGTCTGAGCCGTGAGGCCCGGGCTCGGAGCCCGGGCCTCGGGCAGCCGGGCATCCCGCCCGGCGGGATGCCCGGCCCCCTGACCCGCGCATGACGAGGGCCCGTGAGGATGATCCTCACGGGCCCTCGTCATGCGCGGCCGCGGTCCTTCGTCACGCGTGGCCATCGTCCTCACCGCGTACGCCCTCGGTGGCTCCGGTGGCTCCGGTGGCCCCGTGCCCTCGCGGGCGGCCCGCCGGGAGGGCACGGCGTCCCTGCCGGGCGGCGCGGCGGAGGGCTCAGCGCCTGCCGGGAAGCGCGGCGGTCTCGGACTCGGGCCGCCAGGTGGGGAGATACTCCCGCAGCCGCAGCACCATGCCCTGGCAGTAGGAGGCGTTGTGCTCCAGGCTGCGCTCGGGCATGAACGGCAGCTTGCGCCCGCGCGGGTGGTCGAGCTCGAAGCGGGTCAGGAGCTCCTGGCCCGCCTCCAGGCCGGTCACGTCGAGGTCGACGAGCAGGGCGGCGAGGTCGGCGGGCATGTCCACGACCGAGGTCGTCTTCCCGCGCGCCCCGGCGCGCGACTCGACGCCCAGCTCGGTGAAGTCGTAGCGTGGCGGCTTCGGCTTGGCCAGGTAGATGTAGGGCCGGGCCAGCAGGTCGAGCTCGAACGCGGCCCGCGCCCCGGCGTCCCGCCACCAGGACTGGCCGCGGGCGAAGTCGACGAGCAGTGCGTCGAACTCCTCCCGGTGCGAATGGAGGACGAGATGCGCGACCATCCCGAAATTATGGAAGTCGTAGTTCCAGAGTTTCTCCACGGAATCGCGGAAGAAAGTCGCGACCTCGGTGTCCGTACGGCTCTCGAAATATGTCGCGGCGTCGGTGAAGAAGTCTTCGAACCTTCTCGTTCCCGCCCGCTCCAGATAATTGGCGAGATAATACAGGCCGCGCAGGTTGTAGAGCGAGTGGACCGCGTAGTAGAACCACGTGCCGCGCTCGCACTCCTCGCGGCTCACCCAGTTCGTGCCGACCACGACATCGGCTTCCGTGACATCACTGGGAACGCGTTCGACCTGCACTCCGAGAAGGTCGCGTTTCGCATGGATCGAGGTGTTGTGAAGAAGGAGCTGCGGATAGACGATCAGGGTGTCGGCACGCAGCCGGCACAATTCCGCGACCCCTTCCTTGTACGAGTCGAGGGTTTCCCCGGGAAGTGGCCAGATCAGCTCGATGTAGGAGCTGATGCGCTTCTCCCTGAGCGTCCTCTGCAGCTCGGTGTAGGTCGCGGGCTTGATGTTCGAGCGGTCGACCAGTTCGAGGGTCTTCGAGCTCATCGACTGCAGGGAGATGGGCTGGCTGGTCAGCAGGCCGCCCTGCACGAGGATCTCGGTGATCTCGGCCATGCGGTCCGGCTTGTTCTTCGCCGCGGCCATCGAGACCATCACCGGGTAGCCGTTCTCCTCGCTGCACTCCACCAGGTGGCGGGTCAGCTCCACATCGCGCGGGGCCATGCCCCAGTTGGCGTCGGCGATGAAGATCGACACGAAGTTGTTCTTGCTGATCCAGGTGATGTCGTCGCGGACCCGCTGGTCCTCGAACTTGTGCACCTTGTCGTTGGTCGCCGCACCCCAGAAGCAGAAACCGCAGCTGAACGGGCATCCACGGTTGGTCTCCAGGATGGCGGTGGTGTACTTGCCCTCCTCGAAGACGCCGGAGGTGAAGGGCGAGGGCACCTCCATGAGGTCGCGCACCCGCTCGGCGGCCTCGGTCGTGACGAGCTCCCCCGACCGCCAGAAGCTGATCCCGTCGACGGCGGCGAAGTCGGGTTCCTCGCTGAGGACCTGGCGCAGATACTGCACCATCGTCTTCTCGCCCTCGCCGTTGCAGACGACGACGTTCTCCTGCTCCGGGGAGACGTACTCGTGGGCGTGTTGCATGACCTGTGGGCCGCCGAGGATGAACTGGGCGTCCGGGAGCCGCTCGTGCAGCGCGGCCAGCACGGCGCGCGCGAATCCGATGTTCCAGATGTAACAGCTGATGGCGTAAACGTCGCTGCGCCTGCCGAGGAGTTCGTCGATCACTTCCTCCCGGTTCGCGGACACGGGTGCGGAGAAGATCTCGAACTCACATCGCGGCCCCACCTCGGGGTCATGCTGCGCGTAGGCCTGCATGTAACCGGAGGCGAGGGGCAGGATGGCCTCGAATGCAGACAGCTCGACGAATGTGACTTTGGTGTTCATGACGCTCGTCCCTGCGTAGTCTGAGTAATCGCTGAAGCCGATCGGATGGAATCCGCTTATGGTTTCACAGGGGGAGTGGACGAACAACGCGCTCCATTTGCGGCGGCCAATCGCGTGTTACGGTTCTGAAAACCTCGATGACGACGGACTCGATAACCACGGAGGAGAAAACGCATGCCGACTCCCGACTACGAGACCGGCCACGGGAAGCTCTCACTCGACGACCGGATCGCGGAGCATCTCGAAAAGACCTTTCAAGACCCCTGGGAAATCCGCAGACTTTCCCATGATTTCCGCAGGAACGGCTATGTCAAGCTGCGGAACGTGGTCTCCGGCGAGATCAAGGACCTCGTCTCGGACGAGGTGAACCGGCTGCTCGATCTGCACGCGCGCCGGATCGACATCAACCTCAAGGAGACCGGCAACTCCCCGAGGAAGATGAGCACGGTCAGCCAGCAGTCCATCGCACAGGACAGCGTCCTGATCCCGGAGCTCTACGACTCCGCCCACCTCAAGGACTTCCTCGGCCGTCTCGCCAACGAGCCGGTCGTCAACTGCCCCTGGGACGAGGAGAAGTACGTCATCATCCGCCAGGAGAAGCGGGGCGACACCCACGGCTGGCACTGGGGTGACTTCAGCTTCACCCTCATCTGGATCATGGAGGCGCCGAGCAGCGAGTACGGCGGCATGCTCCAGTGCGTCCCCCACACCAATTGGGTGAAGGAGGACCCCCGGGTCCACGACCACCTCATCAAGCAGCCGATCAGCACCTACGCCCACGAGACGGGCGACATCTACTTCCTGCGCTCCGACACGACGCTGCACCGCACGGTCCCGCTGTCGGAGGACCGCACCCGGATCATCCTCAACACCTGCTGGGGCAGCGAGGCCGACGCCAGGAAGGAGAAGTCACACGAGACCATGGAGGCGATGTTCAACTGAGCCCTCCCCCCGGGACACCTGGGAGATCCGAGGCGGTACGGGGAACAGGGGAACGACGAGACGGCCCGGTCGATCGACCGGGCCGTCTCGTCCCTTCCGCGCGTGTCCTCCCGTTCGTCCCGTCGAGCGTCCAGTCGGCCCTGACGGCCCTGACGGTGAGACGCGGCAACCGGCCGGCGCCCTGCCCGGCCCTGCCCGGCCGGCGCCCGCCGGGGCGGCCGGCTCTCGCGAGGCGCGATGGCAGGGCTGCGCCTCGGAGGTTTTCAGCGGCGGCCGGAGCGGCCCGGGCGCCCGCCTGTCCGCGTCGCGTACCCCCGTCCTCGCCCCGCCTGCTCCTGCTCGCGCTGCTTGCGCCGACGTCCCAGGAACCAGCCCGCCCCCAGGACCGCCAGACCCAGCGGTGTACGAGACAGCCATCGTGCCACTACGACCTTGAAGAACTTTTTCATAGGGGTCCCCTGCCCCTCAGCGGCCCGATTAGGCGAGCGCGGCGCATTCTCCTTCGAGGAAAGGACTTTCCGAAGGACGGCGCGGGACCTTCCGCCCTCCGGCGAACCGAACGCCGGAACGTCCCAGGCCGCGGGTCACGTCACCCTGGATTCAGCGAGCGTGCCGCCGCCGTACCGCGCGCAGCGCGAACGCGCCAAGAACGAGCAGGGCGAGTGCGAGGACGATCCAGCCCGCGCCGAGAGTCTCCAGCCACCCCGCCAGGACGCCCTGCACGGCCGTCGCCGCGCCCACGATCCGGTCGTCGGCGGCCCCGCCGGAGAAGACCCGTAGCTCGTACCAGCCGTAGTACATGACATACAGCCCGGCTAGCAGGAGCAACCCACCGCTGGCCCTGGACACGTACGGCGGCAGCCGCCGCAGCCTGGCCACCGCGGCGCCATGACGGCTCGCGCCGCCCTCAGGCTCCGGCTCCGTCCATCGCCGCCTCGATCCCGTCCAGGAGGATGACGAGCCCGGTGGAGAAGGTGTCTCTTCCCTCCTGTTCCAGGTAGGGGACGGTCTCGTCCTGGGATCGGTAGGCGCCCTCGCCGTCCAGCCAGGTCAGCGTGGGGAACCGTTCTGCGAAATCGGGGGCGACCTCCTCCAGCAGGGCCGAGCGGGCGTGCCACCACTCCTCGTCGGACAGCCCGGTCACCACCGGGGCCTGACGCGCCTCCGCGACCGTCTGCGCCGCACCGCGCACGAAACAGGACAGCGCTCCTGAGACGCGCCGCAGCGTCCCCGCGTCCAGCCCGGTCTCCCCGAGGATCCGCATCAACTCCTCGATCATGGCGTACTCGTTGGGGCCGAGCACGGGACGCGCCTGCGACACCTGCAGCATCCACGGATGCCGTATGTAGAACTCCCATGTCTCCCGCGCCCAGGAGGTGACGGCCGCCCGCCAGCCCGCCTCCAGGTCGTGGTGGGTGGACACCTCGGCGAGCGCCCGGTCGTACATCAGGTCGACCAGCTCGCTCTTGCTGGGGACGTAGGTGTAGAGGGCCATCGCCGTGCGTCCGAGCCGCTCGCCCACCGCGCGCATGGAGAGCGCGGCCATCCCCTCGGAGTCGGCGACGGCGATGGCCGTGTCCACGATGAGGTCCACGCTCAGACCGGGCTTGGGCCCGGGACGCACCTGGTCCGACCTCGTGGTACGCCACAGCAGCGCCATCGAACGGCGCGCGTCGCCCTGTCCGGCGAAGACGACCACTTGCAACTCCTTACGACATAAACTAACTTTGCCTGGCTAACTCTTTACACCCTAAGGATATCGCGTGAGAAGGTTCGTGTTCCCACCCGCCACACCGGTCGGCTCAGGCGGCCCGCGGCATCGCCGGGCCGCCGCGGACAGCCACGACGTGATCGAGGTTCGCGGCGCCAGGGAGAACAACCTGGCCGACGTCTCGCTGGACATTCCCAAGCGGCGGCTCACCGTCTTCACCGGGGTATCCGGCTCCGGGAAGTCCTCTCTCGTCTTCGGCACCATCGCGGCGGAGTCGCAGCGCCTGATCAACGAGACCTACACGGCCTTCGTCCAGTCGTTCATGCCGAGCCTCGGCCGTCCCGACGTCGACGCCCTGCGCAACCTGAGCGCGGCGATCGTCGTCGACCAGGAGCGGATGGGCGCCAACTCCCGCTCCACGGTCGGCACCGCGACCGACGCGCAGACGATGCTGCGGATCGTCTTCAGCCGGATCGGCACCCCTCACGTCGGCACCTCGAGCGCGTTCAGCTTCAACAGCGCCGAGGGCATGTGCCTTGAGTGCGAAGGGCTCGGCCGGGTCTCCGACGTCGACGTCTCCCAGCTCGTCGACGTCGATCGTTCGCTCAACGAGGGGGCGATCACCGTCCCCAACTTCACCGTGGACTCGTGGTACTGGCAGGGCCTGGCCCACTCGGGGTTCTTCGACCCCGACGTCAAGCTGAGGGACTACACCCCGGCCCAATGGGAGGACTTCCTCCACAAACCCGCCACCAAAATCAAAATCGGCACGATGAACACCACCTACGAGGGACTCCTGGTCAAGGTACGGCGGCTCTATCTCGTCAAGGAGCGGGAGTCGATGCAGCCCCACATCCGGGCGTTCGTGGACCGCGCCGTGACGTTCACGAGCTGCCGCGCCTGCGGCGGCAGCAGGCTCAACCCCGCCGCCCTCGCCTCGAAGATCGACGGTCGCAACATCGCCGACTGCGCGTCGATGCAGATCAGCGACCTGGCCGACTTCGTACGGGGTATCGAGGACACCTCGGTCGGGCCGCTCGTCGCCACCCTGCGCAACACGCTGGAGTCACTCGTCGAGATCGGCCTGGGTTACCTGAGCCTGGACCGCGAGTCCTCCACCCTGTCGGGGGGCGAGGCCCAGCGGGTGAAGATGGTCCGCCACCTCGGCTCCAGCCTGACCGACGTCACCTACGTCTTCGACGAGCCCACGGTGGGGCTGCACCCGCACGACATCGAGCGGATGAACAACCTGCTGCTGCTCCTGCGCGACAAGGGCAACACGGTCCTGGTCGTCGAGCACAAGCCGGAGACGATCGAGATCGCCGACCACGTGGTCGACCTCGGCCCCGGGGCCGGCTCCTCCGGCGGGCGGATCTGCTTCACCGGTGACGTGGCCGGGCTGCGCGCGTCGGACTCCCTCACGGGCCGCCACCTGGGCCACCGGGCCCGCCTGCGCGAGAGGGTACGGCGGCCCGGCGGTCAGCTGTCGATCACCGGCGCCCGCCTGCACAACCTCAAGGACGTGAACGTCGACATCCCGCTGGGCGTGCTCACCGTGGTCACCGGAGTCGCCGGCTCGGGCAAGAGTTCGCTGATCCACGGCTCGCTCCCCCGCAGGGACGACGTCGCGGTGGTCGACCAGGCCCCGATCCGGGGTTCGCGCCGCAGCAACCCGGCCACCTACAGCGGGCTGCTCGACGCGATCCGCACCGCCTTCGCCAAGGCCAACGGGGTCAAGGCCGCCCTGTTCAGCGCGAACTCCGAGGGAGCCTGCCCCAACTGCAAGGGCATCGGCCTGGTCTACACCGACCTCGCGATGATGGCCGGGGTGGCGTCGGTGTGCGAGCAGTGCGAGGGCAGGCGCTTCACCCCCGAAGTGCTCACCCACAAGCTGCGCGGCAAGGACATCAGCGAGGTGCTCGCCATGTCGGTGGCCGAGGCCCGCGACTTCTTCGCTCCCGACACGGCCTCTTCCGCTTCGGCCCCGAAGGCGAGCTTCGGCGCGGCGCGGGCCGTCCTCGACCGGCTCGCCGACGTGGGCCTGGGCTACCTCGGCCTCGGCCAGCCGCTCACCACCCTGTCCGGCGGCGAACGGCAGCGGCTCAAGCTCGCCATCCGGATGGCGGAGAAGGCCACCACATACGTGCTGGACGAGCCGACCACCGGCCTGCACCTCGCGGACGTGGACCAGCTCCTCGCCCTGCTGGACCGGCTCGTCGACAACGGAAACACGGTCATCGTCATCGAGCACCACCAGGCCGTGATGGCCCACGCCGACTGGATCATCGACCTCGGCCCCGGAGCCGGACACGACGGCGGCCGGATCGTCTTCACCGGCACCCCCGCCGACCTCGTCTCGACAGGAGACTCCCTCACCGCCCGGCACCTGCGCGCCTACCTGGGCATGGGCCGCGCGTAGCGGCCGAAAACAAAGAAAATTGCTTTTGGGATTTACCTGTCCCTTTCATCTGCGGGGCCGAGGTCAGGCCGTGGATCACCCCGGCCTGATCACCCCGTGAGACCCGCGGGCCCGGGTAACGGCCATCACCCGTCCCGTATCGCCGCGAAGCACCCGCGGCGGATGGCATGTCGGCGGCTTCCAGCGGTGGCTGCCGGTCCGCCGCCACGACGGCAGGCACCGCCATCACTTTCCCGCCGAACGTCGTGCTGACGGCGCTGCCGAGTCGGCGGAGAATCCGCCCGGCCTACCGGCGAGGCATCGGAGAGCATCCTGCCGCGCTGAACCCGAAAGCTCGACGTGACGCACGATCATGCCGCTGACCTGCGGCGATAGATGTCCTTCCGGTAACGTCCACCTTTGATCGCCCGCACTGGCCGCTCGCTCGGCCCTGCACGCATCGGTCGACGAACGGCCCCGGATCGCCCGCTCACCTCGTTCACCCGGTGAAACCGGCCCTTGGTGAATCCGAAAGCCGATATCCCAAAACTATGCAGACCAAAACGGTTATAACCATCCTAAAAATCATTCCCTAAATGAATATATTCGCACTACACAGCCGAAACGCAGTTCGGTTGACAACAGGAGAAAATATGGACAGGTTCGACTTAAAAGGACAAACACATTGGAGCGGGCCATAGAGAGACGGGATGGACAAATGACGATGTCTGGGTATGGCGAAAATGGCTGTAATGGCCGTTCGTGAACCTTCAAGACTCGCCCTTCACGGCTCCCTCCGGGACCTGTACCAGGCGAACAACAGAGGATCAGTCAGAGGGGCCGCCCCAAGAGGTGACATGCGTGAGGCTGTCGCCGGCACCCAGGCGGAGGTGATGATCCGGCTTGCGGGGAGCTTCTCGGTCGAACGGGGGGGCACGCAACTCGTGGGGCGGGTGATAAGCGGTAAGGCCCGTACGTTACTCGCGCTGCTCACCGTGGAACGCGGGCGGGTCGTACCGATCCACCAAATAGAGGAAGTCCTCTGGGAAGGGAATCCGCCGAAGCGGCCGGCGAACAACGTCGCGACCCTGGTGAGCAGGCTGCGCAGGATTCTCGGGCACCACACCATCACGGGCGGGCGCGACGGCTACCGGCTCGGTACGGCACCGGCTGTGAGAGTGGACATCAACGAGGCGGCCGCGCTGATCGCCGAGGCCGAGGGGCGCCTGGCGGCCGATGAGCCGACCGTGGCCGGAGTCGCCGCGACCCGGGCACTCGAACTGCTCAGCAGCGGGTCGGTGCTCGAAGGAGAGCCCCGCGCCCACTGGGCGGAAGCCGCGTGGCGTGAGGTTTCCGACCTGGTCCGGCGGGCGCGCCACGGGGCGGCGGCAGCGGCCCTGCGGAGCGCGGAGCCTGCGGTCGCCCGGCGGGTCGCCGAAGCGGCCGTGCTGGCCGACCGGTTCGACGAGGCGGCATACCGCCTGCTCATGAGGGCGCACGTCGCCGCCGGTGAGCCGGCCCGGGCGTTGCTGCTGTACGAACGGCTGCGTGATGCCCTGGTGAACGAATTGGGCACGGATCCCGCGCCCGAGACCCGCGCCCTGCACCTGGCGATTCTGCGCGAGCGCGTGCCGAAATCCCCCTCGGACTCGAACACCCTCCGCGCACCCGCACCCGCACCGGCGAGCCGGTCGATGCTGGTCGGCCGCGACGCCGAGATGGCGCACATCACCCACGCCTGGTCGGCCGCGACGGCGGGTCGGCCCGCCGTGCTCGTGGTGGCCGGGGAGTCGGGCATCGGTAAGTCCCGGCTTGCCGCCGAGGCGGTGCGGCATGTCACCTCGACCGGAGGCACCGTCCTCCAGGCGACGTGTTACGCGGCGGAGCGCTCGCTGTTCCTGCAACCCTTCGCCGACGCGCTGACCCCGCACGTCACCCGGCTCGCCCCGCCCGCCTTGCGGGAGGTGACCGGAGAACAGGCGGTCGTGCTCGCCACGCTGGTGCCGGATGTGGCACGGGTGCTGGGATCGTCGCCGAACGAGCACTACCCGGCGGAGTTCGGGCGAAGCCGCGTCTACCAGGCCGTGACCGCCTTCCTGCGCGCTCTGGCGGCACAGGTACCGGTTCTCCTGGTGCTCGACGATCTGCACGACGCCGGGGAGGCGACCGTCGAACTCGTGCACTACCTGGCTCGCCGGGCCGCCCCCTCAAGGCTGCTGTGCATCTCCACCATTCGCGCTGAGGCGAGCGATGAGGTCTTTCAGTCACTTGACGGCGTGGCGCAACGGCTCGACCTGGGAGCACTGCCACCGGATGCCGTGACCAAGCTGGCGGCCGACACCGGAAAGTACGAGTTGGCCGCGGAGATCTTTCGGCGGACTCGCGGGCACACCTTGTCCGTCGTCGAGACCCTGCGAGGTCGGACCGGCGACGATTCCGACGTTCCGGAATCGCTGCGACTGTCGATTCTCCGCAGAGTGCGGCGGGCGGGCGAACAGACGGAAAGGCTGCTGCGTGCCGCGGCGGTACTCGGCACGGCGTTCGACCCGCTGGTGCTTGCCGCGCTGGTCGATCTCCCCCCGCACGAGGTCGCGCACCACTGCGAGCAGGCACTCACCGCCCGCCTGCTCGTGGTGTCAGGGCGGCGGTACGCCTTCGCCAACGAGCTCATCCGGCAGGTACTGCACACGACGACTCCGGAACCGACGCGGCGAATTCACCAGTGGCGCGCGTCGGCACTGCTCCGCGACCAGAACAAACCGTTTTCGGCTCACATGTCCCCCTTCGGATTCGATGGGCGGGGCACCTGACGGCGTTCGCGCGGAGAAACGCGCGGGAGAAAGCCCGGAGGGAACTCGCCGTAAGACGTTGCATGAGCGTTGCACCGCGGTTACCCGTCGCTCGTCGGCCGTTGGGTCCGTCCAGTCAGCCCCATGGTCAGGCCGGACTTGCCCTTTACTCGCCAAAACAGCTGACGGTCAGCTCCATGACGTCAGCGCCGCCGTGCTTCATCAGGCGGTGCAACGCCGGTGCAATCGCTTTTGTCATAGTTACTTCGATCTTGTGAGTGAGGGAGCACATCTATGCACACAGGTCGCGGCGTCACGGATGCGCTACCGCGCGCCGGCAGCAGACTCGGCGAGGCCGCCGGCGAGCCACGGCTCTCGACGAGTGAGAGGGCGTGATCGTGGACACTGTTCGTACATCTGATGACCACTCCGCAAGAAACCGTTCCGTGCGGCGGAGTGTCACCGCGCCGGAACCGCACGCGCGACCGGAAGATCGCGGGCCGCTCTCCTACGGCCAGCAGCGGCTGTGGTTCCTGGACCGTTGGCTCGGGGACAGCCCTGCCTACAACGTGCCGGTAACCCTGCGCTTCTCGGGTCCGCTACTCCCCGACAGGCTCATCGCCGCCCTGGTGTCCGTAGCGGCTCGTCACGACGTCGTGTTCACCGTGTTCGACGACGAGGAAGGGGAACCCAGGCAGCGGCTGCTCGGCGATCGCGAACTGGCCTGCCCGTTCGTCGACCTCGCCACTGGAGACGTCACCGAGCGTGGCGCCCGCGCCGAGGAGCTGATTCGCGCGGACGCCAGGCGCCCCTTCGACCTCTCCGCCGAGCCGATGCTGCGGGCGACCCTCTACCGTCTGGCCGAGGACGAGCATTGGCTGCATCTGACGTGGCATCACATCGCATGTGACGGATGGTCGTTGGACGTCTTCCAGCGCCAGATCCTGGAGACGTACCGGCACAGCGCGCGGGAGACCGGCCCGCCGCGCATGCAGTACGCCGACTACGCGCTGTGGCAGCGCGAAAGGCTGACCGAGCCCTGGGCCGAGAAGGGGATCGCGGCCTGGCAGGAAACGCTGCGTTCGGCTCCCGCGTTGCTGGACCTCGGCGCCGACCATCCGCGCCCGTCCGAGCTGAGTTATCGCGGCCGAACCGTCGAGTTCGAGCTGTCCGATGTGCCGGTGGGCGAGTTGAGAGAGTTCGCCGCACAGGCGGGCGCGAGCCTTTACATGGTGCTGCTGGCCGCCTTCCAGGCACTCGTGGCCAGGCATTCGGGCAGCGGCGACATCGTGCTGGGCTCACCGACGGCCGGACGTGACCGGGCGGCGCTCGACGAAATGGTCGGCATGTTCGTCGACCTCCTGGTCATGCGAGCCGACCTTGAGGACGACCCGAGCTTTCGCGAACTCGTCTCCCGTGCGCGCGCCTCCGTCCTGAACGCCCTCTCCCGCAGCAAGGTGCCCTTCGATCTCGCGGTGAACCGGCTGCATCCCGAACGCTCTCTCTCCCACAACCCCATCGTCCAGGTGGTCCTCGCCTTCCACGAGGAAGATCCCCCTCAGGCCCTGGGCGACGGCCTGACGGTGGAGCGGGTCATGGTGCCCACCGACACCGCGAAATTCGACATCACCTGGTCGGTCTATCACCGCTCCGACGGCCTGCGCCTGGAGGTCGAGTACGCCACCGATCTGTACGAACTCTCCACGATCCGCGTCCTGGTCGACCACTGGCAGACGCTGCTGCGGCAGGCCATCGCCACGCCTGACATCCCGGTGAGCCACCTGGAGCTGATGCCGCCCGCCGAGCAGGCGCTGGTCACCTCCCTGGCCGGTGAGGATGCCGAGTTTCCGGCGGGAACGATTCACGGGCTGGTCGCCGAGCAGGCGAGACTGGCGCCGGACGCGGTGGCGGTGGTGTACGGCCAGGAGCGGCTGTCATACGGCGAGCTGAATTCGCGGGCGAATGCGCTGGCCCATCACCTGCGCGACCTGGGGGTGGGCCCCGAAGTGCCCGTGGCGGTGTGCGTCGAGCGGTCGAAGGAGACGGTCGTCGCCACCCTTGGGATCATGAAGGCAGGCGGCGTCTACGTTCCGCTGGAGGTCGATTTCCCCGCCGAGCGCATGGAGTTCATGCTGCGGGAGGTCGGCGCCCGCCTCGTCCTGACCTCCGCGGACACCGTCGAGCGGGTTCCCGACGGGCCGTGGGAGAAGCTCGATCTGAACGACCTGCCGCAGGACGGCCGCCACGACGACCCGGCGGACCCGGTGGGCCCGGACAACGGCTGTTACGTGATCTTCACGTCGGGATCGACCGGACACCCCAAAGGCACCCTGGTCACACACCGTAACGTGACGCGCCTGCTCCAGGCCATCGCCGCCGCCGGACTGACCGTGGACCACAACGACGTATGGACCCTCTTCCACAGTTTCGCCTTCGACTTCTCGGTCTGGGAGATGTGGGGCGCCCTGAGCACCGGCGGCCGCCTGATCGTCGTCTCCCACACCACCGCCCGCGACACCGAGGCGTTCTACGAACTGATCCACCGCGAACGGGTCACGATACTCAGCCAGACCCCCTCGGCCTTCCGCCAACTCGAAACCGTCGACGAGCAAAGAGGCGCCCACCTCGACCTCCGCGCGGTGATCTTCGGCGGTGAGGCGCTACACCAGCCATCGGTACGCCGCTGGACCACCCGCCGCGGCCACCACACCCCACGCCTGATCAACATGTACGGAATCACCGAGACGACCGTACACGTCACCTACCTCGAACTGGCCGAACACCACCTCAACGGTGCCGCCACCCGAATCGGCCGCCCGCTACCGGACCTCCGCGTACACATACTCGACCAACACCACCGGCCATGCCCCATAGGCGTGACCGGCGAGATATACGTCGCGGGAGCGGGCCTCACCCGGGGATACATCGGACAGGCCGCGCTGACCGCCGAACGATTCGTCCCCGACCACCTGGGCGACCAGCCAGGAGGCCGCCTGTACCGCAGCGGCGACCTCGCCCGCTGGACTCCCACCGGCGACCTGGAATACCTCGGCCGCGCCGACGCCCAGGTCAAGGTCCGCGGCCACCGCATCGAACTCGGCGAGATCGAAGCCACACTCGGGGCACATCCCGCGGTCCTGGAGTCCGTCGTCACCTCACACCGCGGCCCCGACGAGCAGACCGACCTGGCCGCCTACGTCGTCTCCAACGGCGACGGCGCCACGGCCGGCGAACTGCGAGCCTGGCTGTCGGCACGACTGCCCGACTACATGCTGCCACGGTGGTTCGTCCCCCTGGACATCCTGCCCCTGACCGCGCAGGGAAAGGTGGACCGGCGCGCGCTGCCCGAACCCTCGGGTGAGCGGCCGGAACTCGTACAGCAGTACGTTGCCCCGCTCCCCGGGGACGAGGCGTCGCTGGCCGCTATCTGGTGCCGGGTGCTGGGGGTGGACCGGGTCGGCCGCCACGACAACTTCTTCGACCTGGGCGGCGATTCGATCCGCAGCGTCCAAATACTGGGCCAAGCTCGTGAGGCCGGGTTCGTCCTCACCCTTCAGGACCTGTTCCGTAATCCTGTTCTGGCGGAATTGGCCGAGGTCATCGAGGGCGGCGCGGAAGAGGCGGTCGAGCAGCACAGGGAGCCGTTCTCCCTGATGTCGTCCCGAGATCGGGAGCGGCTACCCGAAGGGCTGGTGGACGCCTATCCGATGGCCGAACTCCAGGTCGGCATGGTCTACGAGATGGAGCTGGACCCCGACCGGCGGCCCTACCACAATGTGGACAGCCTGCGGATCGCCGGGCCCTTCGACGAGACGATGTTCCGGGACGCGGTGGCCCGGGTGGTGGAACGACACCCCATCCTGCGCACCTCCTTCGACCTGAGCGGCTACAGCGAGCCCATGCAGCTCGTACACGCCACCGCCGAGATGCCGTTCACCGTCGTGGACCTGCGCGGTATCGATCGGGACACGCAGGAATCCGTCATCGCCGCGTACATCGACGCGGAGCGTGGCCATCGCTTCGACCATTCGCACCCCCTCCTGCTTCGCTTCGGCATCCACCGGCTCGCCGACGACGCCTTCCAGTGGACGGTGACCGAGCACCACGCGATCTTCGACGGCTGGAGCCTGCATTCCACGCTCTCCGAGATCTCCGCGACCTATCAACGTCTGCTCTCGGGCGAGGACCCGGTCCTGGAGCCGTTGCGCTCCTCCTACCAGGATTTCATCGCGGCCGAGCGTGCGGCGCTCTCGTCCGGGGACAGCGAGGACTTCTGGCTGGAGCTGCTGTCCGACCGGCCTGACTGCCGGCTGCCGCGTTGGCCCGCGGACCGTCCGGCACTGCTCGCCGGCCGGGTGACGGAGGACGAGTGGCGCGAGCACAACGCGGCCGAGGGATACGGCTCGATCGAGACGCTGCTGCCCGCCGAGGTCTGCGAAGGAATCCAGCACCTGGCCAGGCGCTGGGGGGTGCCGTTCAAGGCGGTCGTGCTGGCGGTGCACCTGCGGGTGATCAGCCTGGTCACCGGCAGTTCCGACGTGCTGGTCGGGCTCACCGCCAACGGCCGCCTGGAGGAGACCGACGGCGCGAACGTCCGTGGCCTGTTCCTGAACACGGTGCCGTTCCGGCTCCGGCTGCCCGAGGGCACCTGGCAGGATCTGGTACGGGCGGTGTTCGAGACCGAGCGTGAGCTGCTGCCGCATCGCCGCTACCCGCTGTCGGCGCTGCAACGCAAGCTCGGCGGCGCGCTGTTCGAGGTCAACTTCGTCTACAACCACTTCCACGTGCTGGGCGAGGCCTTCGGCGCGGACCGCATGCGGATCGTCGACAACAAGATCGACAGCTTCAGCACCGCTCGCGTCGAGCCCACCAACTTCCCCCTCAACGTCGGCGTGATCCGCAATCCCTACTCCGCACGCCTCCTGCTGGCCCTCGACTACCACACCGACGTCCTCGCCCAGGAGCAGGTCGCGGTGATGCGGGACTACTACCTGCGCGTCTTCGAGGCGATGGTCGCCGACCCGGACGCCTCCTACCGCGACATCTCACCGCTGGGCGAGACCGAGCACGGACTGCTGGCCTCCTGGAACGACACGCCGGCGGACGTGCCGCCGACACCGGCACACCAGATGGTCGAGGCACAGGCCGCGGCCTGTCCCGATGCGATCGCGGTGGTCGCCGGCGGACAGCAGCTGAGTTACAAGGAGCTCAACGCCCAGGCCAACGGCCTGGCCCGCCTCCTGCGTGAGGAGGGAGTGGGCCCGGACGTGTGTGTGGGACTGTGCGTACGGCGCTCGGCAGAGATGGTCGTAGCATTGCTGGCCATCGCCAAGGCCGGCGGAGTGTACGTGCCCCTGGACCCCGACGTCCCCGCCGAACGCCTGCACTTCATGCTGACCCAGGTCCACACCCCCCTGGTCCTGACCGCGGGCCGGAGCGGCGAGCACATCCCCGCGGGTCCCTGGCGGACCATCGACCTGGACACCGCCTGTCCTCCCCCGGAGGAGGAGAACCTCCCCGCCACGGCAGGGCCCGACAACGGCTGCTATGTGATCTTCACCTCCGGTTCCACCGGCCGCCCCAAGGGCGTGATCACCCTCCAGCGCAACGTCACCGAACTCCTGCACGGCGGCGATTTCCTGCGCCTGGACCCCACCGACACGCTGCTGCAGCTGGCCCCGCTGCCGTTCGACAACTCCACCTTCGAACTCTGGGCGCCGCTGGTGGGCGGTGCCCGGCTGGTGCTGGCTCCGGCCGTGGACTACACCCCGGCCGACATCGCCGGCTGGGTGGAGGAGCACCAGATCACCGTGCTGCACGCGACCGCGTCGCTGTTCGCGCTGCTGGTGGACCAGGAGCCGCAACTGTTCGACGGGCTACGGCGTTTCCTGACCGGTAGCGAGACGGTCTCCCCCCGGCACGCTGCCCTGGTCCTGGAACGCTGCCCGCACCTGGAGCTGGTCAACTGCTGGGGACCGACCGAGACCACCACCTTCTCCGTCTGCGGCCTCTACACCCTCCAGACCCTGCCCTCCGGCCCTCTGCCGTTGGGCAATCCGCTGGTCAACACCGAGGTCTGGGTGCTGGACGACACCGGCCACGTCGTCCCGATCGGCACTCCGGGAGAGCTGTACGTCTCCGGCCCCTGCCTGGCCCGCGGCTACCTCAACAACCCCGCCCTGACCGCCGAACGCTTCCTGCCCCACCCCACCCGGCCCGGCACCCGCCTGTACCGCACCGGAGACCGCGGCATGTGGTC